>RRZU011674002.1_pt1 | contig 14238 bp, 10 predicted proteins | sample 2165561 | NCBI WGS metagenome assembly RRZU01 (sample SAMN10456909, study PRJNA506462) | wastewater metagenome | isolation source: wastewater sludge | place: USA: Moscow, Idaho
CATAAAGCTTTGAATATGGAGCCCATTGAGCCAATTCATGCGCAAGAACAGGCCAACTGGCAGTTCTTCGAGGCCTTACCTGAATACACGCGAAGCCAAGTGAAACAGACCACCATTAAAGGTGCGATGTTGTTGCAGCCGCTGTTTGAGTTCTCTGGCGCTTGCGTGGGTTGTGGCGAAACGCCGTATTTAAAACTGGCCACCCAGCTGCTTGGCGATCGTATGGTAGTGGCCAATGCCACCGGCTGCTCCTCGATTTACGGTGCTAACTTGCCCACCACACCTTGGACAGTCAACGCCGAAGGCCGTGGTCCAGCCTGGAATAACTCGCTATTTGAAGACAACGCTGAGTTTGGCTTAGGTATGCGCATCGCCATTGATCAGCAAACTATGTATGCGCAAGAGTTGCTGGAAGAATTACGCGACAGCATTGGCAGTGAATTAGTGGATGCGTTACTCACAGCGGAACAAAACACTGAGCAAGAGATTGCCGAGCAGCGCATGCGCGTGGTGCAGCTTAAACAACGTTTGGCTGAGTTAAGCGATCAGCCACGGGCGCAAGAGCTGTTAACCGTTGCCGAGCAGTTGGTGGTACGCAGCGTATGGATTATTGGTGGCGATGGCTGGGCCTATGACATTGGCTATGGTGGTTTGGACCATGTGCTCGCCTCGGGTCGTAACGTGAATATCTTGGTGTTGGACACTGAGGTGTATTCCAATACTGGCGGGCAAACTTCTAAAGCCACACCGCGCGGTGCCGTGGCCAAGTTCTCCTATGCCGGCAAACCTACGGCGAAAAAAGACTTGGCCATGCTCGCCATGGGCTATGAAAATGTCTATGTGGCTAAAGTGGCTTATGGCGCGAAAGATACACAAACCCTGCGCGCCTTTATTGATGCGGCGGCGCACGATGGCCCGTCACTGATTATTGCCTACTCACCTTGTATCGCCCACGGGGTTGATTTAACCCATAACCACCGCCAGCAAAACTTGGCGGTAAAAAGTGGGCACTGGCCGTTATTTCGCTATGAACCCTCCCGTGCCGAGAAAGGCTTGAATCCTTTGCGTTTAGATTCGGCTGCGCCCTCGATTGATTACACTGATTTCAGCTCCACTGAGACGCGCTTCAGTATGCTCAACCGCACTTACCCAGAAGCGGCCAAGCAGTATCAAGAGCAAGCCCAAGATGATGTGATCGCGCGCTTTGCCCATTATCAGTCGCTGGCAGATTTGCCCGGTGCTGCAGATTTAGAGAAAAAGGAGTCAGGTGATGATTGATTTATCCACTGAGTATTTAGGCCTAAAGCTGAAAAATCCGCTGGTGCCATCCTCCTCGCCACTCACCGGTGATTTGGACAGCGCTCGCGAACTGGAAGATGCGGGCGCCAGTGCCTTGATTCTGCCGTCGTTATTTGAAGAAAGTATTTTAGCTAGCGAAGCGGCGGCAGCACGCTTTTTGCTGGAGCAGGATATTGGCTTTAGTGAAGCCGGAAGTTTCTTACCCGTTCCTGATGATTCAATCTATCGCAGCGAGCTGGATGAGTATCTTGAGTACATTCAGGCGTTAAAAGACAGCCTGTCGATTCCAGTGATTGCCAGTCTCAACGGGATTTCTACCGAAGGCTGGACCCGTTATGGCCAGCAACTGCAAGAGTCCGGTGCCGATGCACTGGAGCTCAATGTCTATTATGTCGCCGCCGATATGTTTGAGTCGGGCGCTGCGGTGGAAGCGCGCTATCTCAATGTGCTGCGTGAACTTAAGCAGCATGTGACAGTGCCAGTCACGATGAAATTGTCCTCGCAGTTCAGTTCGGTGGGGCATTTTGTGCGCAGCTTGCAAGAGGCAGGTGCGCAAGGGGTGTCTTTATTTAACCGCTTCTATCAGCCGGATATTGATCTGCTGACCCGTGAAGTGGTGCCGACCATTAGCTTGTCGTCTTCCTATGAAAATCTGCTACGCATCCACTGGGTTGCCACTTTGTTCGGTAAGGTGGATTTATCATTGGCGGTGACCGGCGGCGTGCATACTGCAGAGGATGCGCTGAAAGCCTTAATGGCGGGCGCGGATGTAACGCATTTGTGCAGCGTGTTATTGCAGCAAGGTCCACAGGCGCTCGCTGAGATTGAGCAGGGCATGCGTGAATGGATGACGGAGCATGAGTATCAGTCGGTGCAGCAACTCAAAGGCAGTGTCTGCCGTGAACGAGCCATTGATCCCAGCGCCTATGATCGCGCCAACTATGTGCAAGTGATGCACAGCCATCGCAGCGCTAAAGGGGTGTGGCGCTAAAGCGGCTGGTTTTCTGTATGGGTTGGCTCATGCCGGGTTGGCCATTGCTGGGGTGTTGAATTGTTATCCACAGAAGCTGTGGATAACTGTGTGGGTAAGATGGTTGTAGATGGCTGCGAGGCTGATGTTGCGTGGCTCGGAGTTAGATTGATGAAAAATCAGGCGCTATAAAAAAGTCTTTATAATCAATGTGTTAAGTATTTTTCGTGGATGTTTAAAACTTCTGGCGGGAAAAATTATAAATATAAAAGTCAACAGCTAAAATGTGGACAAGTTTATTTTTTTATCAGTAAAAGCGGTTGACATTGATGCTTAAGCAGCGCTATAGGCGCAACTGAATATGACTGTGTTGCAGGCTTTTTAGCGCTCAATGGTTCGTGTCTTTGCGAGCGCAGCAGGCTAAAGCGTAGTATATTGATGGCCATACCACTTAATTTAGATTTAAAGCGTAGCGAAGCAAAACATGACTGTTAATCCATTAGATCCTGACCACTTTGAACAGCACGATGACGATTTAGCCACAGCTCCGGCTAAGCCCGAGTTACAACCGCCACCGATGTACCGCGTCATTATGCTCAATGATGACTACACGCCGATGGACTTTGTGGTTGAGGTTTTAGAAAGTTATTTTGCCATGAGCCGAGAGCAGTCGACACAGACCATGCTAGCAGTCCATCATCAAGGACAGGCGGTGTGTGGTATCTATACCCGTGATATTGCTGAAACCAAAGCACATCAGGTCAGTCAATATGCACGAGAATGCAATCACCCTTTATTGTGTGAAATAGAGCAAGACGCATAACCGGCAAGCTATTTGAAATGAGGTGAAACCATGTTGAATTTAGAACTTGAGGTCACCCTCAATCTGGCATTTAAAGATGCTCGAGTCAGTCGCCATGAGTACATGACGGTTGAACATCTCCTGCTGGCCTTACTGGATAACCGTGAGGCGGCAAATGTATTGCGTGGTTGCGGGATCAACTTTGAGCTGATGCGCCACGAATTACGCACATTTATTGATAACACCACACCTTTATTGCCGGAAACGCTGGACGATGCTGATACTCAGCCCACCCTTGGTTTTCAGCGAGTGCTGCAACGGGCAGTATTTCATGGACAAAGCTCCGGTAAACAAGAGGTGGGTGGTGCCAGTGTTTTAGTGGCGATTTTTAGCGAAACTGATAGCCATGCAGTGTATGTGCTCAAGCAGCACAATGTGCAGCGCTTGGATGTGGTCAGCTATATTTCTCACGGTTTAGACAGCGATGCCAGTGGCGCCAATGCTGCACACAGTGATGACGAAAGCGCTGAGGGCGTCAGTGAAGCAGCTGCCAGTCCGTTGCTGGCCTATGCACAGGATTTAAACGAACAAGCGCGGCAAGGCAAAATCGATCCGCTCATTGGTCGTGCGCATGAGTTGGAGCGTGTGGCGCAGATTTTAGTTCGTCGCCGTAAAAACAACCCATTGTTAGTGGGTGAAGCTGGGGTGGGTAAAACTGCCATTGCGGAAGGTTTAGCGCGGCGCATTGTTGATGGTGATGTGCCTGAGATTTTGCTCGACAGCGTGGTTTACTCGCTGGATTTAGGCGCGTTATTGGCCGGTACTAAGTACCGCGGTGATTTTGAAAAGCGCCTCAAAGATTTACTCAATGAGTTGCGTAAGCGTCCCCATGCGATTTTATTTATTGATGAAATCCATATGATTATTGGGGCTGGCGCTGCCTCCGGTGGGGTGATGGATGCGTCTAATTTACTTAAGCCGCTCTTGTCCTCTGGGGAAATTCGCTGCATTGGTTCTACCACCTATCAAGAGTTTCGTGAGATTTTTGAGAAAGACCGAGCTTTGGCCCGTCGTTTTCAGAAAGTTGACATTAATGAGCCATCGGTGGAAGACACTTACCGGATTTTGCAGGGCTTAAAAGAGCATTTTGAGCAGCACCATCAGATCAGCTATACGGACGGCGCGTTACGTGCGGCGTCTGAATTGGCGGCTAAGCATATCAATGACCGTTATATGCCAGACAAAGCCATTGACGTGGTGGATGAAGCCGGTGCTTTCCAGCGCTTACAGTCAGAAGAGAATCGCGCTGAAGCCATTGACGTGACTCAGATTGAAGAAATTGTGGCCAAAATTGCCCGCATTCCTTCACGGCAAGTGAGCAGCTCAGATAAAGAGCAATTGCGGCACTTGGAACGTGATTTGCGCTTAACTGTATTTGGTCAAGAAGCTGCCATTGAAGCGCTGGCCACGGCGATTAAGCTGTCGCGCGCAGGGTTGAAATCGGCGAATAAACCTGTGGGTTCTTTCTTGTTTACTGGCCCAACTGGGGTGGGTAAAACCGAAGTGGCGAAACAGTTGGCCAATTCGCTGGGTATCGAGTTGGTGCGCTTTGATATGTCGGAATATATGGAGCGCCATACTGTTTCGCGTTTGATCGGTGCACCGCCGGGTTATGTTGGTTTTGATCAAGGCGGCCTCCTTACTGAGGCGGTTACCAAACAACCCCACTGTGTGTTGTTGCTCGATGAAATCGAAAAAGCTCACCCCGATGTGTTTAATCTGCTGCTACAGGTGATGGATAACGGTACTTTAACCGATAACAATGGCCGTAAAGCTGACTTTAAGCACGTGACTTTAGTGATGACGACCAACGTTGGTGCAGAAACTGCGGCCCGCGCTTCTATGGGCTTTGCCCAGCAAGACCACAGCACTGACGCCATGGAAGCATTGAAGAAAACCTTCAGCCCTGAGTTTCGTAACCGCTTGGACAGCATTATTCAGTTCAGCCGCTTAAGCCTCGACACATTGAAATTCATCGTCGATAAGTTCTTAACTGAATTGCAAGCGCAGTTGGAAGAAAAGCGTGTGCAGCTGGATGTTACTGAAGATGCACGTGCTTGGTTGGCCGAGCATGGTTATGACCCAGATATGGGCGCACGACCCATGGCGCGTTTGATTCAAGAGCAGATTAAGCGGCCTTTGGCAGAGGAGATCCTCTTTGGTGAGCTATCTGAGCAGGGCGGCATTGCCCATGTGGATGTGAAAGGGAATGGCTTAGTCTTGACCTGTGCAAAGGAGCTCAACGCCGAACCCGCTTAAGATAAGCGCTAACTTAGCCTCAGTTGCCAAGGGACACTGCTTTAGTCCTTTGGCATGTTTCCTGCTTTAATCTAAATAACAGTAGGCCTGAGTGTCAATAAATTGTGTGTAAGGCCAGTAGCGCTGCCGCGAGTTTAACCACTTGCCTTTAGTTGCTGTGCTGTTTGCCGATACTAAAGATTGCATGCGACAAAAGTTCTGTGCGCTGCCGCACATTTTGCAGTCTGTGCGTGCCACACTTACTGAAAATCTAATTTAGCGGTTATTGGGATTAATAATAATGAATCACCTGCCAGAAAAACGTCAGATGTCAGTGCAAGCAAAAATAAATATAACCTTGCTGTCGGTGTTTTTTGTTGTGATGTCAGCCTCGCTTATGTTTTCTGCACACAATGAGAAAGAGTTAGTGTTGAGTGTGGTAGAGCAGCAAACCAAGGATGCGGCAGATAGCTATTTTGATAGCATTAACACCATGATGCTGACCGGCACCATGGCCCAACGCAGCGTTTTACGCGATAAAATCCTGGCCCGCCCAGGTGTGACTGATGCGCGAATTGTCCGCGCTGAAGGCATTACCAAAACCTATGGCGCAGGTTATGATCACCAAGCCCCCGCTGACGAATTGGATCGCCGCGCTTTGGCCGGTGAAGAGATTATGCAAATCTCCAAGGACGGCAATGGCCGCCTGTTAACTGTGATTAATCCAATCCGTGCTGAGCAAGATTACCGTGGCACCAATTGCTTAACCTGCCACCAAGTGCAAGAAGACTCTGTAGTTGGCGCGGTCCGTATCAGTTATTCCCTCGATGCTTTAGACAGCCAAGTGGCGCGCAACTTATGGACTGCTGCGGGCATTCAACTGCTGTTATTGCTGGCCGGTTTATTTGTGATTGTGGTGATTGTCCGTCAGACCGTTATTAAGCGTATTCACGCGATGCGTCATACCATGGAAGCCATTGCCAAAGATGATGACCTCAGCTACAGCATTGCCGTGGGTAACCGTGATGAAGTGGGGGCCATGGGTGAAGCCTTTAATCGCATGATTGCTAAGTTTAAGCACAGCTTGCATGCAGTGTCTGATGTTACTCAGCAGTTGGGCGATGTTTCTGATCAGGTGGCCAGTGTCGCCGATACCACTTTAAAAGCAGTGGTTGAGCAGCGCACGGAAACCGACATGGTTGCCTCGGCCATGAACGAAATGAGCGCCACAGTCAATGAGGTGGCACGTCATGCCACGCAAACTGCAGAAGCTTCGCAAGGGGCTGACGATGAGTCGAAAGCTGGAGTTTTGGTTGCTGAAGAAGCCATCGCTGGAATTAACGAGCTGATTGCTGAAATTGAAAGCGCCGCCAGTGTCGTGCAACAGGTAGAAACTGATACCGATAGCATCAGCGCAGTGCTGGATGTGATTAAGGGCATCGCTGAGCAAACAAACTTGCTGGCACTCAACGCCGCCATTGAGGCGGCCCGTGCCGGTGAGCAAGGCCGTGGCTTTGCGGTGGTGGCTGATGAGGTGCGCACCTTGGCTTCACGCACGCAAAAATCCACTGAAGAAATTCAGAATATGATTGAGCGGCTCCAGCATGGAGTGAAGAATGCGGTGGGAGCGATGGCCGGTGCGCAAGAGCGTGCCATGACCGGCTCTGAGTGTGTGGAGAAAGCCTCGCAAAGCTTGCATTTGATTGCTGCTGAAGTGGCAACCATTAACGATATGAATACTCAGATTGCCACCGCAGCGGAAGAGCAAAGCGCAGTGGCAGAAGAGATTAATCGTAATGTGACTACAATCAGTACCATTGCTGATAGTACTTCAACCGGTGCCACGCAAACTGCGCAAAGCAGTGAAGAGTTGGTGCGCTTGACCCTAGAGCTGCGCAGGTTGGTGGATCAATTTAAACTCTAACCACTGCAGCCATCAGGGCTTGAATAAAGTGCTGATGGCTGGGCTGCTTGCTAAGTGGCTAAGTGGCTAAGTGGCTAAGTGGCTAAGTGGTGCGGCAGTCACGGGCGGGTTCATAGACTAAACCCGCTCTTTGCTTGCATTGCATGGTCAATGCCACTGTATTGACTCAGTCTTTTTCAATGGCCCAAACAAAAACAGGCTACGGCGTGTTTTTTTGTAAGTTGCGCAGCTGTTCTTGCAAGGCGCTGATGGTGCGGTTGGTTTGCGCGCGATAGGCATCAAAGTCTGCCAGTGAAGGCCCGCTACTGTCTGCTGTTGCAGTGCTTGCTAGCTGGTCCACTTCACTGCGCAAGATCAAGATATCTTGCTGGATACGCGTCAGCTCGTCGCTGTGCTGGCTGTTTTCTTGCAATTTAGCCAGTTTGCTATTGGTGCTGGTTAATTGGCTTTTAAGCTCCGCCAGCTGGGTCAGTTGCTGCTGATTGCTGTTGAGTTCTTCTGTTAGCTTTTGCAGTGTGCTGTGCTGACTTTCCAGCTTTTTGCTTAAGTCCGTTTGCAGCACGGTTAGGGCAGTTGCTTGCTCTGCTAAAGTTATTTTTTGCGCGGCAATACTGTTATCTAAACCTGTGCTTGTTTCACTTAATGCGGTTAATTCAGTGCGGAGCTTGCTGATGCCGGTGTCATGTTGATCGAGACGGCTGGTCAGCTGTTTGTGCTTGGCTACTGCCTCTTGCTCTAGGCGATTTAAGCGCAGCTTAAGCGCTTCATTACCACTCAATACGCTGCTTTCTGTGGCGCTGACTTTGCCAGTAATGGCGTTGATCCGGCCGGCAGCATCTTCACTGATTTTTGAGAAGCTGTTTTGGGTGGCAACTAACTGCTGCTCTAACAGCTGCATGCGCTGTAGGCTCCACCAGCCAAAGGCGGCGCTGGAACAGGCAATGGCCAGGGTTAGGGCAGAAAGTAGGCCAATGGCTTTGTTCGAGCTGGGAGAGCTGGGTGGCGTAGCAGTAGCGCGCAGGTTGTCTGCAGCGGCTGCGTCATGGGCTGCTGCACTGTCGAGCGCAGGCTCAATGCGCCCTCGACTGAGGGGCGGCAGTTCATCAATATCATCGTGTGCATCATTACGCATAGTCGGTGAACCAATCTTCAAGGCAGTGGTAAGTTGCTGGGCAGTATAGCGGAAAATATTTAAGTCTCGCGCTGCCTTGTTTAGACGCAACTCACTGCTAGGGTTCAATAGATATGTAGATATACCGTTAGCAAGTGCGAGACGAGGGCGCTGTGGGTACGGGGCAGCAGCCTATAAACATTGGCATAGAGCAGCTTCAGCGATAAACTGCGACTTTATTTATTAGTATCAGCGGAGCACTCAATGAGTCTGTTTTTAGTGGGATTGTTAATAGCTGCTATTTTAGTGCTCGCGTGGGGCGTGAGTTTATATAACGCTTTGGTGCGCCTTAAGCATAGCGTGACTAAAGCCTGGTCCAATATTGATGTATTACTTAAGCAGCGTCACGACGAGCTGCCTAAGCTGGTGGAAACCTGCAAGCAGTATATGCAACATGAAAGAAACACCTTAGAAGCAGTCATCAGTGCCCGTAATGCGGTGTCCAGTGCGCGCGAGCAGCAAGATATGGGTGCTCTAGGTGCAGCGGAAACAGGTCTGCGTTTAGGCTTGGGCAAGCTCTTTGCCCTAGCGGAAAATTACCCTGACCTCAAAGCTAACGAAAGCTTTCAGTTTTTACAGCAACGTATTAGCGGCTTAGAAAGTGGTATTGCTGATCGCCGTGAGCTGTATAACGAGGCAGTTAATCTAAATAACGTCCGTATCGAGCAGTTTCCTGATGTGATTATTGCCCGCTACTTTAACTTTACTGCCGCGGAACTATTGCGCTTCAGTGATGCTGAAATAGCAGATGTTGATGTTAAAAGCCTGTTCGGTTAAGTCTTAGTGGATATTGTTGGGCTCAGTGTGAGCTTGGCTGCGACCAGTCTTGTCAGTCTGATTACTGGCTGGTGGAGCATTAATAATCTCAAAAAGGCTCGCTATTTGCTGGATACCCCCACCTCTAAAATACGCTCGGCGGCGCAAGGCTATGTGGAGTTGTACGGGGTGCTAAAAGAGGGCGAAGGCCTGCTGCGCGCGCCTTTAAGTGATGAGCAGTGTGTGTGGTGGTCATTTGCCATTGATGAGCAAGTTCAAAGCGGTAAGGACAACAAGCGCTGGCAGCAAGTAGAAAAGGGTGCAAGCGCTGCGTATGTGTGCCTCAGCGACGGCACTGGTGATTGCTTGATTGATCCCGCCGGTGCTCAGGTTATCCCCATGACCAAACAAGTCTGGTACGGCAGCGCGCGGCACCCACTTAAAGAGCAAATGCGTAAGAGCTTTTTGCACAGTATGCTGCGTGGGGTGAAGCGCTACCGTTACACCGAGCAGCGTTTGCATGTGAGCGAGCCTTTATATGCCATTGGTGACTTTTTTACCCGTGGTGGTGGCCATGATGCTTTTGATGTGACTGCCAGTCAGGGAGCGATCGTGCGCGAATGGAAAAGCGATTACCCAGGGTTGTTGCGCCGTTTTGATCGTGACCGTAATGGGCAGTTGGATGAGCAGGAATGGCAGCGTGTGCGTGACAGTGCAAAGGCGGAGGCGCTGCGTTTACACCGACTGCGCAGTGCTGAGCCGGCACAACACTATCTGCGCAAACCGCAAGAAGGTCAGCCGTTTATTTTATCCAGCTATGGCGAAGATGATATTGCTAAGCGCTTTTATTGGCAGGCGATACTGGGTGCTGTTTTGTGTATTGCCAGTGCCTTGGGCGCTGCCTATATCATCAATACGCAGCTTTAAAAGTCAGCCGTGCGCACTAGGTGCTGGCTTTCTAAGGTGTCCATTAGGACTTGAACTTTTTGCAGCGACTCTTGGTATTCCTCGTCAATATTGGAGTCGTAAACAATCCCGCCGCCGCCCCAACAACTGATTTCACCATGGTTGGCCAGTAAGGTGCGAATGCTAATGGAGCTGTCCATTTCGCCGCGGCTATCCAGATAGAAAATAGTTCCGCAATAAATACTGCGCACGCTGGCTTCCAACTCGGCAATGATTTGCATGGCGCGCCGTTTTGGTGCACCAGTGATGGAGCCGCCGGGAAAGCTTCCCGTTAGCACATCCAGTGGACTGTATTGCGGCGCTAAAGTACCGGTGACGCTGCTGACCATATGGTGCACATTGGGGTAGCTTTCTAAAGCAAATAACTCAGGTACACGAATACTGCCAGTGCTGCAGTAGCGGCCAAGGTCGTTGCGCAGCAGATCAACAATCATTAAGTTTTCGGCTTGATCTTTAGTGCTGGCCATCAGCTCTGCAGCCTGGGCTTGATCTTCTGTTGTGGATTGACCGCGAGCACGGGTGCCTTTAATTGGACGGCTTTCCACCTGACCTTGACGTACTTGGATAAAACGCTCAGGCGATAAGCTCAAAATTGCTTGCTGCGCATTCACACGAATAAAGCTAGCAAAGGGGGTTGGGCAGCGCTCCCGCAAGCTGCGATAGGCATGCCAAGCATCCCCCTGATAATTACTGCTAAAACGCTGGGTGTAATTGACTTGGTAACAGTCGCCAGCGGCAATGTAGTTATGGATCTGCTGCAAATCGGCGCGGTAGCGCTCAGGGCTAATGCGTGGGCGAAACTTATCGATTAAGTGAAATGGCGCGGTTGGCGCGGCACCGCTGGCTGGGCTACTAAATATCGCTAAGAGTTCCGTACAGCGCGCAGTAGACACGCTAGGGTGGCACATCAACCAGCAGCTCTGGCTTTGGTGGTCAGTGATCAAGGCCCAGTCATATAAAGCAACAGTGGCGCTGGCCAAGCCTTCAACCTCGGAGCAGTGCGCAAGGTTGTTTAATTCATAGGTTAAATAGCCGATTAAACCGCCAGTAAAAGGCAGTTCCACAGGGCTGGGCGCTTGGCAGCGGCTCAGCTGCTTGAGCAGGGTCTGACAGCGTTGGCGAAAGTCTGCGAGCGACTCAGCAGCGGTTGGCGTAGCCGTGGCCAGAGGCCAAGCGCTGATGATATCAAAGCGTCCCCGTTGACTGTGCGGCTGCCCAGAGTCTAAAAGTACAGCGCCAGACTGATTGTGCAAGAGTTGGAAGTAGTTGCTGGGATCAGGTTGATAGGGCAGGGGATAAAGCTGGCAAATTGGCATAAATACAAGGTTACGCTAAGTAGGCCTGTGCTGGCGCTGCTTAGCGTAAAAGCCTCACATGTTTATTTAAGAAGGAATGCTGGCAAATAAAGTCTGAGAAAAGTGCATGCGCTCTTCCACAGTTTCAGTTTTGCCTTGGCGTTTTAATTCAGCAATGTGGTCTTCCACCGCGTGTGCGCGCAGGGTTAAACCGGCGTTATTAGCGATTTGAATATTCAAACCGGGCCGAGCGTTCAGTTCTAGAATCAAAGGGCCTTGCTCTTGGTCGAGCACCATATCCACACCAATATAACCAAGGCCGCACAGCTCATAACAGCCTGCGGCTAAGCGCATAAAGCCTTGCCAGTCTGGTAACTGCAAACCGGCCACATGGTTGCTGGTGTCTGGGTGCTTGCTGATTTTATTGTTCAGCCATGTTCCCTGTAAGGTATGCCCTGTGGCTAGGTCAACGCCAACCCCGATGGCGCCTTGGTGCAGGTTCGCTTTACCACCGGATTGACGGGTGGGTAAACGCAACATGGCCATAATGGGGTAGCCCATCAAGACAATTACACGAATATCCGGTACACCTTCGTAACTGATGCTTTTAAACAGTGGGTCAGGGGTCACGCGGTATTCAATTAGAGCACGGTCACGGGAGCCGCCTAAAGAGTAAAGGCCGGTTAGGATGCTGGAAATCTGATACTCAATTTCTTCGTGGCTGATAATCTTGCCAGAGACCGTTTTATAACGGTCCTCAAAGCGGTCAGCAACCACCAAAATACCATCACCGCCAGCGCCCATCGCAGGTTTAATCACAAAGTCAGTGCGCCCAGCCAAAATGCTGTTGAGTTTACTGATCTCTTTTTCGGTGGAAATAATGCCGTACATTTCTGGCACGTTAATGCCAGCTTCGATAGCACGTTCTTTGGTGAGGATTTTGTCATCCACCACCGGATACAGGCTGCGCTTATTGTATTTAAGTACGTAGTCGGCATTACGGCGGTTGATGCCCATAATGCCTTTCGCACTGAGCTCGCGCCACGTTTTAATTAAACCAAACCCAAGCATGGCATCAGTCCTTTAAGAAGGCTTTAAAACGGAACAGCTCAGTTAAGCGGTAGCCGCGGTAGCGACCCATAGCCAGCATAAAGGCCACCATCAGCAGCAATACTGCTGGGAAGGTAAAGATAAAGTAGTTGAGCTCCGAGATACTCATTAAGTAGTGCGCTAAAGAAGCAGCAAACAAGGTGCCAACAGCGACTTTAAAGGCATGACCGCCGCCACGCTCTTCCCAAGTGATCGACAAACGCTCAATGGTCATGGTCAGAATTACCATTGGGAACAGTGATACTGACATGCCACGCTCTAAGCCCAGTTTATGGCTAAACAGGCTGATTACTGCAATCAATACCACGACAAAGGTTAAGACCACCGAGAGCCTGGGTAACATTTGCAGTTTCAAGTGTTCCAAATAAGAGCGCAGGGCTAAACCAAGGGTCGTAATCACAGTAAACAGCATGATGCCAAAGCCCAGTTGGGTCTCGCGAAAGGCTAGGGCAATCAATACGGGCGTAAAGGTGCCCAAGGTTTGCAGGCCGCCGAGGTTGCGCAGCACCAGAATCACCATGACTCCCAGTGGGATCATAATCATCACTTGATAGATTTGCTGAGTTTGCAGCGGCAGGCCGTACAGAGAATAGTCTAAAAAGCTTGCATCAGTGTTGTCATTGCTCATTTGCGCTAAGCGAATAGCGTTAATTTCACTGCTGTTTAGAGTAAAAGTCACCGACGCTTTAGTGCCGCCCTCTAGATTAATTAGCGGTGCATCACCGATCCACCAAATCATGCGGTCATCGGGTAAACCTTGCTCACCGGACTGCGGGTTAAAATACAGCCATTTTTCGCCATTAAAGCTGCGCAACCACAACTCAGGCGTTTGGTTCATATCTGCTTGTAAACGAATGGTATGTAAGCGCTGCATCGGAACGTGGGCGATGGAGAGCAGTACATCAATCACGTCGGCTTTACGTTCGCTAGAGGTGTCGCCACCCAATAAGAGGCGCACATTATCATCGTTAACGTTGTTAACCCGCTTGATGGCTTCGCTAATAAAGGTTTCTACGTCGGCAGAGTGCTGGCGAATGGGGGCCAGTAACGCTTCAGAGGCTACTTTTTCGGGGCCATCCACCGGCAGTGTTTCCCGGTAAATTGGGCCTTTTTCTTTGACCTTTTCACCACTGTAGCGTTTGGTCATGACCATGCGGTAATACAGGGTTTGCTTGCCACTGGCGCGGCGAGCTGACCAAGTTACGCGGCGGTTATCATCATCGCGGTTAACGCTGACGCCGTAGTTGTTGGAAATAAAACTTTCATTGAGGCTAATGTAGTTTTGATTCAGTGGCGGCACAAACATTTGCAGTTTGACTGGCTCACTGGGGTTGGCCTGAAACTCTACTTTGGCATCAATATTCCACAGGTTATCTGTTTCGTCAGCGGATACTGGAATGCCTAAGACAAAAATTTGATAGGCGGTAACTGAGCCACCAATAATGACACATAAAGCGATTAGTATTCTTAGGTGTAGTGTCAAAGAACGCATGTTAATTACTCAGCTATGGCAGTGGTGATGTTGTCGGTTTCGCACTGGGGTTTACCCACAGAGTATTTCAAACTGGGGTCAACCAATGCATTAAATTGTTTGAGCGCTGTGGAGCCTAACAAAAAAGGATATTGAAAGGTGCTGCGGTCAGTTAA
>RRZU011300926.1_pt1 | contig 14236 bp, 15 predicted proteins | sample 2165561 | NCBI WGS metagenome assembly RRZU01 (sample SAMN10456909, study PRJNA506462) | wastewater metagenome | isolation source: wastewater sludge | place: USA: Moscow, Idaho
ATATTTCGAAGTTCCTTTGTTAATGTATACTCCTGAAAAATAAATAACAAAGAACATAAAAATAAGAGATAATAAAAATACAATAAACATTACTATACTTTCTTTGCTCTCCAATGAAGAATTAAAGGATATTAATATTTGAGTCATTGTACTTAATGGCATTATACTCCTAATTATTCCCGCTATAAACTTATAAACAAAAAATAATAAATAAAATGTCAAAAATATCGGTAAAGAAGATAGCAATCCTGTTACAAAATGTTTTCTAATACTATTGTTCTTCATTTTTTATATGCTCCTCACCTTTTAAAACCAATAAAACTTTTACAACTCTTCTATTATCTACTTCAAGCACTCTTAACTCCATTTCATCTTCTTCATTATTAACAATATCTTTCTCAAGAGGTACCCTTCCTAGAGCACTATAAATATAACCTCCCAAAGAATCATAATCCTCACTAACAGGTATATTTAATCCTATCTCTTCATTTATTCGATCGATACTAAGCATTGCATCTATAATATATTTATTATCTGCAACTTTTCTAATTTCTTCATCATGTTCGCCATCAAACTCATCATTTATATCCCCAACAATTTCCTCTATTAAATCTTCTATTGTTATTATTCCACTTGTTCCACCATACTCATCCAAAACAATAGCCATATGAATTTGATTTTTTTTAAACTCCTCTAGCATTTCAAACAAAGGCTTAGTTTCAGGTACAAAGTAAGCTTCTCTAATCAAATATTTTACAGCTTTATCCAACTGTCTTTCTCTTATTACATTAAAAATATCTTTTAAATATAATACTCCGATAATATTATCGATTTTTTCTTCGTAAACTGGTATCCTTGAATATCCATTTCCTATCATTTCTTCCCAAACTTCATTTAATGTTTTTGAGGCCTCCACTGCATAAACTGTTGTTCTAGGAATCATTATTTCTTTAACTGTTGTATCTGTAAACTCAAAAATTGAATGAATCATCTTCTTTTCTTCTTCTTCAATGACTCCTTCTTCTTCTCCTACAGATACAACAGATTTTATTTCTTCTTCTGTAATTATTAAGCCTATATTATTTAAATCTGTACCAAAAATTTTTACTATTACTTTCGATATTGACATTAATAATATTGATATTGGTAGTAATATTTTACTTAAAAAGAAAACAAACTCAATTACTGCCCCCGATATTTTTGTAGAATATGCTTTTGCAATAACTTTAGGAGTTATTTCCCCAAAAATTAACAAAATTATTGTCATAGTTGCTGTAGCAATCCCTATAGCTTTTGAGTTATTCCCTAAAAAATTTATTGCTACCATCGTTGCTATTGAAGAGCCTAATATATTAACTATATTATTCCCTATCAATAATGCAGTCAAAAGTTCGTTCGGTTTTTTCAACCAAAACTTTAACATTTCTCCTTTTGTTTTGCTTTCATCGCTTATTTCTTTAAGTTTAGACCTATTAAATGCTGTCAAAGCTGTTTCTGATGCTGAGAAAAAAGCAGAGAGACCAACCAATACCAATAACAAAATGACCAGACCGTACGTTTCCAATTGTTTTATACACCATCCTTAAAATTATATACTATTTATTAAATCACTTTTTGTAACTATTCCAATTAATTTTTCATTTTCTACTATTAATGCAAATTCTTCAAACTCTTCTAAAATATTTGTAATAACATATTCTATAGTATCCTCTTTGGTTACTTTAAAATATTCTTTTCTCATTAGACCTTCAGCATCATAAGCAACATATTTTTTCATTTTTTCTTTAAACTCTTTATTATTTGTAAATGCTAAAGTTAAATCATTAATTGCTAAAATTGGTGGAACTGGAGCTTTTTCCCCTTTTATTAAAAGATCATCTCTTGTAACTACTCCAATAATTTTATCATTCTCAATTACAGGTAACTTACCAACTCCATGTTTTTTCATAATATCGATTATTTCTAATAAATTTGTTTCTTTACTTATAGTTATTACACTTTTATTCATCACATCACTTATACTTTTCATTAAACTCACCTCTCATGATATCATATTTCAAGTCAAAAATAAATAGGTTTTAATAAGGAAGAGTATAAATCCACTCTTCTGTTGCTAAATTATAAGTTAATATTTCTTCATCTTTGAAAAATAGTGAAATTTCCCTTTTGGCACTTTCAACACTATCAGATGTGTGTATTACATTATGACCTGTATCTAATACATAGTCTCCCCTAATAGTCCCTGGCATTGCATCTAAGGGCTTTGTAGACCCTGCCATTTTTCTAACAATTTGAACTATTTCTTTCCCTTCCATAACCATTGCAACAACTGGGCCTGCTGTTATTGTATCTATTAAATCATTAAAAAAATCCTTTCCTTCATGTTCTGCATAATGCTTTGCTGCAAGTTCCCTTGACATTCTCATAAGCTTTAATGCAACTATTTTTACTCCTTTTTTTTCAAATCTCGATAAAATTTCTCCTACGTATTCTCTTTGAACTCCCCCTGGCTTTACCATAACAAATGTTTTTTCCATCATTAAGACCCCTTTCAATTTTGAATACTTTCATGAATTTAAATAAACTCTATTGATTAGATTATACTATATTTTATTCAACATAACAAATTTTTAGACATATTTTTCGTTATTTTTACAAAATTTATAATATAAAAAGGCTCTGCTTATTTAACAGAACCCTTATAAAAGTTTTGTATTTTATCATATCTGTTAAATTCACAACTTAAACTAATAAACTCCATTTTTCTTCTAACAATAAAAAATCCGACCACTCTAAATTATTTTTTGTATAACTTAAAAGTTCCATGTAAACAATTTTTTCTGCTTCTCTAAAGGATAACAAAGACCTTAAGCTTAATTCTCTAATTTTATTTTTTTCAAAACCTTTAGATAATTCTATGAGTTCTTTAGTTTTAATAATTTTTATATCTATTAATTTTATTTTTTTTAAAACTAAATTCATCACTTCTTCCCTTGAAAGATGGTTAGAGAAAGTTAAAAACATCACAAACATACTCGGGTCAATTTCAACATCTTTTATAAAGTCTCTCAGTGATTTTTGTAATACTACTAATCCTTCATCTGTTGAAGAAAATAACTGTTTTTCCAAATTTTCCTCTTCTTGTTCACATATTTTTATTAGATTTAGTTCACTTAATTTTACAATTCTTTCTAAAATTAATATGCTTGAATAATTAAGCCATCTATCTAACCTAATATATTCAGCTATTTCCAAAAGATTCTTTAATTTAACTGGTTTTTCTGCAACACATCCCAAAATAAACAAATCTAATTTCATAAAACCCTCCAAATTTTCTCCCATTTTTTACCCTATTTATATTTTAATACATTTTTTTAATTTTTCAAGTTTTTTTGATTTATTTTTGATTGTTTTGTTTTTTTTTAGTTCATTAAATTTATCTTTGTAAAATAAAAAAACTATACCTAAGCATAGTTTTTTATTTTATAAATTTAATTTTCTTTCTCAATATAAGAACTCTATATTTTAAATAAATTCATAGATTAATAATTTTCTGGAAACATTATTCTTTCTACACCTTCAATAATTATATGAAGTATCATCATATGAATTTCTTGAATTCTATCACTTGTTTCCCCTGGAATTATAAATTCATAATCACACATTCCTTTTAATTTCCCGCCATCTTTACCCAACAAACCTACTGTTTTTAACCCTTTTTCTTTAGCTATTTCCATTGCTTTTATTATATTAGGAGAATTTCCACTAGTTGAAATTCCTATAAACAAATCATCTTTATTCCCAAAAGCTTCTACCCCTTTAGAAAAAATAAAATCGAATCCATAATCATTTCCAACACAAGTTATATGTGAAGAGTCACTTATTGCTATTGCAGGTAAAGGTCTTCTTTCTTTTCTGAATCTACCTGTAAATTCTTCAGCAAAATGAAGGGCATCACAGTTGCTCCCACCATTCCCAGCAATTAAAGCTTTTCCACCATTTTTAAATATTTCTGCTAAATCAATTGCAATTTTTTCTGTTATTTTTTCTTTTTCTTCTTTTTCAATAAAATCTTTTAATAAATCTAACGTAATTTTATATGAATCGATAAGTGCCATTTTTACCTCCTAATTTTTAACAGTTATATCTGTTTTATACATATAAAAGTTTACTATATTAACAAAAACTAATCAAGTAACTTTATAAGTATTTACAAAATTTATCCTATCTATTTATAATTAGAATGATTTTTTTTGTTCTTTTTTTTTCAATTTATGATAGAATATATAAAAGTTTTTATCATTTTTTTATTACTACTGTACATTTTTTTAATATTATATAGAGGGGGTTTTTCATGGAAAATTATTATAGTACTAGAGATATTAATGACAAAGTTTCTTTTTCTAAAGGGGTTACAAGAGGGCTTTCTCCTGTTGGTGGTTTATATGTTCCTGAAAATTTTACACAAATTGATATTTTTAATGAAAAATATATAAAAATGAGCTATCAAGATTTAGCAACAGATATCTTATCTAATTTTTTAATAGGTTTTTCTACAGATGAAATTAATCAATTTGTAAACAAAGCATATAATACTAACTTTGAAACTGATGATATTGTCCCTATAAAAACTTGTGATAATGTCAATTTTTTAGAATTATTTAGAGGTCCCACTTTAGCTTTCAAAGATATGGCTCTACAAATTCTTCCTGAGTTTATGGTTGCTTCTGCTAAAAAAGAAGGTATTAATGACGAAATTGTTGTTCTTACTGCAACATCGGGTGATACTGGAAAAGCTGCTTTAGAAGGTTTTGCCAATAAAGAGGGAATTAAAATTATAGTATTTTTCCCTACTGATGGAGTGTCTGAAGTTCAAAGAATGCAAATGATTACACAGCTTGGAGAGAACACTCATGTTGTTGCTATAAAAGGAAATTTTGATGATGCTCAATCAGGAGTTAAGGAAATTTTTAATGATAAAGATTTTGCTAATTTAATGAAATTAAACAATAAAGTTTTTTCTTCTGCAAATTCGATTAATATAGGTAGACTTGTCCCTCAAATAGTTTATTATTTTCATGGATATTTTGAATTAGTTCGTAAAAATGAAATTAAAAATGGAGAAAAAGTTAATATTGCTGTACCTACTGGTAATTTTGGAAACATTTTAGCTTCTTACTATGCCTTTAAAATGGGATTACCTGTAAATAAATTTATTTGTGCATCAAATGTTAATAATGTTTTGACAGATTTTTTAAATACTGGGATTTATGATATAAATAGAAAATTTGAAACTACTATTTCTCCTTCTATGGATATATTAATTTCTAGTAATTTGGAAAGATTTTTAGAATCATTAGACAGAAAAAATGATAAGCTAATAAATAATCTAATGGATTCTTTAAAAAATAGTGGAAAATATGAATTGCCAGAAGAATTAAAATCTAAACTTTCACCTTTCTTTGGTGGGTTTACTTCTGATGAAGAGACAAAAGTAACAATAAAAGAAGTGTATGAAAAATATAACTATGTTATTGATACACACACTGCTGTTGCCTATAAAGTTTATAAAGATTATGTTACAAAATCTGGAGATTCAAATACTAAAACTTTACTTGCTGCAACTGCTTCTCCATTTAAATTTAGTAGAGCTGTTGTTGAAAGTATATCAAATAAATCTCAAAATTCTTTTGATGATTTCCAACTTGTTGAAAAACTGTCAGAAATAACTGGACTATGTATACCTCATGGAGCAAATAATTTAAACAAGAAAAAAATTATTCATAATACTGTTATTGAAGTAAAAGACATGAAAAAATCAATTTCAGATTTTTTAAATCTTAAATAAACCATTCTAAAGAAATAGCCTGTATACTAAATTCATTAAAGTATACAGGCTATTTTATTTAAGTTATTTTTTAATCATTTAGAAACTGTTTTTTTCTTAATTTAATAAATTCAAATTATAAAAATTAATCTCTTATATATTTTCTGGTAAAATTTTATTAAGAATAATCCCTAATAAAGCAGCTATTGTTAATCCAGATACACTCAAGAACGAAGCAACTACTACATCTCCTACTGCTATTCCAAAAACAAATATAACTGCTGCTATCATTAAGTTACGACTATGTCCAAAATCTAATTGAGAATCTATTAATGTCCTTACTCCCACAGAAGCTATCATCCCGAATAAAATTATTGATACTCCTCCCATAACTGGAACTGGGATTGTTTGTAAAATAGCACCAAATTTACCTATTAAACTTAATCCTATTGCGTAAACTGCTGCTATTCTTAAAATTGAAGGATCATAAACTTTTGTTACTGCTAAAACTCCTGTATTTTCACCATAAGTTGTATTTGCTGGCCCTCCTAAAATACCTGCTAAGGCTGTTGCTAATCCATCTCCTAACATTGTTCTATGAACACCTGGTTCTTTAAAAAAATCTTTTCCTACTACAGCTCCATTAGTTGTTATATCCCCTATATGTTCAATAAAAACAACTAAAGCAATTGGTGCTATAGCCAAAATACTTTTTAAGTTAAATACTGGCATAGTTGTTAAATCTTTCATGGCCAAATCAGATAAGCCTATCCACTTAGCCTGTACTATTGGTGTAAAATCAACTATTCCAAAAAAAATAGATACTATATATCCTACTATTACTGATAATAATATCGGAACTAATCTAAAAAATCCTTTTCCTAAAACAGAAAAAATAATCATAGAAATAATAACTATACTACTAATTAACAAACTTTTTTTATCAAAAGTACTATTAGCATACCCCATCATTCCTATTGCTGTTGGACTTAAACGAAGTCCTATAACCATTATAATTGGACCTGTAACAATTGGTGGGAAAAAAGATTTTACTTTATCCACTCCAAATTTAAGTATTATTAAAGACATTAACATGTAGACAATTCCTGCAGATATTATTCCTCCCTTTACATGAGCTATTCCTTCATTTTTTAAAACCAATTGAATAGCTCCAATGAAAGCAAAAGATGAACCTAAAAAAACGGGTACAATTTTTTTACTACAAAAATGGAATATTAAAGTTCCTAACCCTGCTGTTAAAAGTGCTAAACTAGGATTCATTCCTGTTAAAAAAGGTACTAATACTGTAGCTCCAAACATTGCTAATACATGTTGAACCCCTAAAATTAATTTTGTTTTCTTATTTGTTACAATATCCATATCTACTCCTTTTTTTATTAAAATTAACTTGTTGAAATTTTATTATTTCATTACAATTGCATATAGAAAATGACTTTGTAAATGCAAAAAAAAATTAACAACTAGTTTTTAACTAAAATACAAACCTTCATATTTTAACACTTTCTTTAAAGGATGTCTAGGTTTTACTATATTCATTTTTTTTATTTTTATTATATATTTCATAAATAAAAAAGGACTCAATTTCTTGAATCCTCAAATACTACTATTTTACTTTTTGATAAATCATTAAATTTTCATTTTTAAATTTTCTGTATTCAAAAGCATCACTAATACCATTTAATGTTTCCGAATGTCCTAATATAAAGTATCCTCCAATATTTAATTGTGCATAAAATCTTGAAACAATATCCCTTTGAACTTCTTTAGGAAAATAAATAAAAACATTTCTACAAAAGATTACATCCATTTTAGGAAATCTTGTAAAAGTATCTTTCAAATTATATCTTTTCCACTCAATATTTTTTTTTAGTTCTGGAACCATTTGAGCTAAACCTTCAGCTGACTTTTCTATAATATATTTTTTATAACGAGAATCTATTCCCTTCATATCTTTAATATCATATTCTCCTTGAGCCGCTATATCTAAGACATTTTGATTTAAATCAGTTCCTAAAATTTTAAAATTCTTTGCTCTAGAATCAGACATTGAAGATAAAACCATAGCAATTGTATAAGCCTCTTTCCCCATTGAAGCTGCTGCACTCCAAATATTCAAAGGACCAGTTTTTTTATTTGCAAGTATATCTGGAATTATCATTTCTTCTAATGCTTTAAATTGTTTATCATGTCTAAAAAATGACGTTTCATTTGTTGTTACTTCATTGAAAAAATTTACTACTTCTGGGTCATTCATTTGCTTGTTTTTTATAATTTCAAAATACTCTTTATAAGACTCTAATCCTAAATCTCTAAGTCTTCTTCTAATTCTATTTTGTAGAATTGTTTTTTTATTAATTGTATAGTGAATACCACTTTTTTCAAATATATAATCACTAAAAATTTGAAACTCACTATCTGTTAACTCTGATTTTACCATCATATTCAACGCCTCTTTTCTCTTTATTTTGTACGTCCATGTGTTCTTTATATGTTTTTGAAAAATGATGTTTTCCATTATTTCCAAGAACAAAATAAAAATATTCTGTATTTGCTGGATTAAAGCTAGCTTTTATCGATGCTTCTCCAGGATTAGATATTGGTGCAGGTGGTAATCCTTTGTATTTATAAGTATTATAAGGTGAATCAATTTGCAAATCCTTATAATATATATAATCTTTTTCATAATTAAACAAATAAGCTACAGTAGCACATGACTGCAATTTCATTTCTTTATTCAATCTATTTTCAAAAACTGAAGCTACTAAATTCATTTCACTTTTATTCCCTGCTTCTTTTTCAATTACAGAAGCAAGAATTAATTTTTTATAAAAAAACTCTTTATCCTTATACTGTTCAGGTGGAAACTTTTCTAAAAATCTTTTCAAGAACTTATTAACAACTGATTTCCCTGATTCATTTTTGTAAAATTCATATGTATCTGGAAATAAATAACCATCTAAATTTCCTTCTGGATAATAATAATAAAAATCATTTATTTCTTTTACTGCCTTATCAAACTCTTCCTCTGAAATTACATTTTTTTCTGCTAAACGCTTTTTTATTTGTTTTGCTGTAAATCCTTCAGGTATAGTTACCTTTATTACCCCTTCTTCTCCATTACTAAGGCTATTTAATATTTTTATTAAACTATAGTTCCCATTAAAAGTATATGTACCCTTCTCTATCTTAATTTTATCTTTATTAAATCTAATATACAATTTCACAAATAGTGTATTTTTTATGTCTAACTTTTCTAGTGCTTTATACGCACTCTCTCCATTTAATAATTGAATTTCTTTATTTGACAGCTTATATTTGTCTGACTTTACATCAAATTTATATTTTATCACAGCCAAAGAAATTAATAATAATATTACAGCTATAGATATTGCAATTGTTTTTTTCATCGTTCATAATACCACCTTGTTCTTTTATTTATGGCAATTATACCATGAGTAGCCTTATGAAACAATTATTTTTATAACTTTTCTCTGTCTAAATAAAAATTTACATCTATTATTTTTTTTAATTCTATAAAATGGTCATCTTCGTCATATAAAATTTCTTTACATAACAAATATTTATATCCATTTAATGAATATTCATAGTTTTTTTTCGAAGTCTTTCCTGTTTCTTTTTCTTTAAACTTTTTTGTAAGTTCTTCGCCAAAATCTTTTTTTATATGTATTGGGTATTTATTATAGTTTTCAATTTCATTAATATCCAACTTAGTCATCCCCTTTTTAATCTTTCAATTCATTTATAAGTTTTTCCAATTCTTCATCTGCTATATCATTTGAAATTTGACATGTTCCCGCTGCTAAATGTCCCCCACCTCCTCTAGTTAAGCAAATTTCTCCTATATTTTTTTCACTTGTTTTATTAAAAATAGACTTTCCTACGGCAAAAACTGTATTCTGATTTTTTAAGCCCCATAAAACATGAACTGAAACATTTGTTTCTGGGAAAAGTGCATAAATCATAAATCTATTCCCGGGAAAAATAATTTCTTCATTTCTTAAGTCAATTACTGCAACATTTTTATAAATTGTAGTACATTTTCTAATTTGACTTTTAAACTCATTTTCATATTTAAAAAACAATTCCACTCTTTCTTTTACATCTGGTAAACTTAATATTTCTTCAATAGTGTGATTTTTACAATAATCTATTAAATCCATCATCAATTGATAATTAGAAACTTTAAAATCTCTAAATCTTCCCAAACCAGTTCTTGCATCCATCAAAAAAGATAAAAGTTCCCAACCCTTTGGCTCTAAAACATCGCTTATATAAAATTTTGCTGCATCAGCTTTATCTACAGCTATCATCATATCCTCTGGAATACTTGAAAACTTTTCTTTCCCTCCATAATAATCAAATACAACTCTTGCCGCAGATGGTGCATCTGGATTTATAATATGATTTTTCTTTTCTCCTTGATTTCTAATTGTTTCACTTAAGTGATGGTCAAAAGTCAAATACGAATCCTCAACATATGGTAAATTAGTAACTATATCATTTTTTGTAATTTCAACTTTCCCATCTTGAACATCTTTTGGGTGGACAAATTTAATTTCATCAATTAAATTCAATTGTTTCAATAACACTGCACATACTAGTCCATCCATATCACTTCTTGTAACTAATCTGTATTTATTCATATTGCCTCCTGTACATGATTTATTTAATTAGTTGCAAAACTTCAACAACTTTGATTTTACTTGTATAAAAGCTTATACATCTCCCCACCTATAATGTAAATAGGGACAGTGTCTGAATAATTATATTCAAATAATTTTTTAGTTTTACAACTATTAATAATCCATATGTTATTTAGACTACATTACAGTCACATAGATATTCAATATACATTAAATTTTTCCTTTTTTTATATCTATATGTATAACTATAAATTTTAATGATACAAAATAAATAAACACTTACAAAGCTATATTTCAGTATTTTCTATACTTAAAAATATCTTTTTCATCATTGTTATGTTTGATTTTTCATAAAAAAACTAGCAAAAAATATTTTTAAATGATATAATTTCTTAACAAATTTTCGCTTAGGAGGTTTTATGAAAAAAATAATCTTATTTTTAATATTAACTTTAGCATTCGTTAGCTGTTCTTCTCTAGAAAATAATAGCTATAGTGACTCAACAAATTCATCAACTGATTCAGGAATTTTAAAAGAATGGACAGCTTCTGGTTCTACCCTTACTTTTCACAGTTCTGAAAATAAAAATTCTGGAGAAACTTTTAAAGTTTATGGTAAAACTATAGAAGAACCTATTAAAAGTCAGTCTTTAGAAATAATAAAAACTAAAGGTTCTTTAACTTCTGGTTATGGTATTGTATTTGGACTTAAAGATGATAAAAACTTTTATTCTTTATTAATTAATGCTAATGGTCAATTTACTGTTAAAAAAACTATAAAAGGAAAATCTTCAATATTAGTAGATTGGACTAAATCTTCTAACTTAAAAAAAGGTCTTGGTTCTGCTAATAAACTAGGATTCACTTATTCTGAAAACACAAAAATGTTTTCAATATATATCAATGGAAAAAAACAAAGTACATTTGTAGATTATACTTTTTTAACAGGAAAAAGAGGAGTTATTGTTGAAGTTGGAGAAAATGAAAGTACAGATAATTTGCCTGTTGAGATAACGTATAAAAAGCTTCAATAGATATACTTTAATTTAAAGAGCCTTGGCTCTTTTTTTACTTAACAATAACTCAGTACTTATTTCTTTGAAACTTATAGTTTTATATTAATTATAGAAAAAGCTACTAACATTTTTATGATAGTAGCTTTTAATTATAAACTATTTGGATCAGGATTATGTCCCCACTCCTCTAGTTTTTCTTGTATAAATTTTATAATCTCTTGGTTCAATTCTTTTCCATTTCCAACAACTTCTACTGGTTTCCCAAAAGAGATATGAACTTCTTCACTTCTTCTAATTGGCCCTAAGTCCCTAACTAACTTTGCATTACCCCAAAAGTCCGTTTTCAATGCTATTGGAACAACCTTACACTTAGCTTTTTGTGCTAATTTTATTCCCAAAGAGCTGAAAGTTTCTGGATTAAAAACAGGGTTTCTACTTCCTTGTTGAAATATTATTACTGATATCCCATTTTTTAATTTTTCTATCCCTTCATCCATGACAATTTTTAAATCTTCTCTAGGATTAATTCTTGTAACAGCTATTGGATTAGTTGCTCTCATAATATGACCAAAAAACGGGAAAGTAAGTAAACTTCTTTTTATAACAAATGTTAAATTTTTTACTGGTAAAATAAATAGAGGAAGTAACTGTGTTTCTAAAGTTGACATATGATTTCCAACAAATACTACGGGTTCATCCTTACACGCCCAAATATTATCCAAACCTTCTATCTTAACTTTCCCACCACAATCTTCTACCAAATCTAAAACTAGCATAGAATGTTGCTTAAATTCTTCAACTCCATAGTTTCCTTTTTTAGCTTTTATTGACATTTTTAAAATGATTAAAGCATATCTTATTACAAAATAAACTCTTGTTCCTAAGAATAGTTTATCTAAAAATTTTCTTTTTCTACCTACATCAGTTGAAAACTCTGTTTTCTCCATTATCTTATCTAGCTTTATTTTTTTATCTAAATCCATATTCTATTTACTCCTTTAGTATAAATCTCTAGTTTATTATACATAATTTTTATTCAAAAGTGTAGCCTTAATTATAAAGAATTTTCTATTTTTAACAATTCTTTATAAATACACTTATCTTCCATGAAAAATGCATTATTCATTTCTACCATTTTTCTGCCCTCTTCAGACACTATTCCTTCTTGTAACCAAATATATTTTACATTTTTTTCCAAAGCTTTTTCAATTTCCTTTAAAACTGCATTAGAATTAATAAAAAATACTGCCATATCTACATCATCTTCAATATCTCTTATATCTTTATAAACTTTTTTTTCTAAAATAACTTCATAATTGGGATTAATTGGATAAATTTCATAGTTTCTTTTAATTAATTCTACAGAAACTTTATAAACTGGTCTATTTTCCTTTGGCGAACTTCCAATTACAGCTATTTTTTTTATTTTTTTATAAATATCTTTTAAAACTATTTCTCCCATAAAAATCACCTCATACATATTTTATAACAATTTTTAAAGAATTTCACCTTAAATATTTGCATTCTTTTAATTTCTAAAGTAAAATTAGTCTTGGGAGGTTAGAATGATACTAGTAAAACCTAATATAAAATACATAAAAACTTTTAGAAAATATATAAACCAATATAAAATAAGAAATGATATTTTCTATATGAATTTATACGAAGAAGCCTTTGGAAGTTTTTCAAAATATATTGAACTTTTAAATAATAATGAAAAAGGAAAAAGTCTACCTGTTGGATGGTCATCCTACTCAACTTTTTGGCTTGAAGACAATAATGAAATAGTTGGAGTAATAAGAATAAGGCATAAAAATTCTAAGCATTTTGGACATATCGGTTATGACATTGCACCTGAATATAGAAATTTAGGATATGGATCTAAAATTTTAGAATTAGGTATTATCGAAGCAAGAAAACTTGGTTTTGATACTGTAGTTTTAACTTGTTTAGACTATAATATTGCAAGCCAAAAAGTTATAAAGAAAAATGGTGGCTTCATAACAAATATATTTGAAAATAAAGATGGTGAAACCCTTTATTCCTTTGAAATAAACCTTTCAAAAACAAGATAATTCTTGTTTTTTCTATTTTAGTACAATTAATATAAAATCTCTACATATATTGAAAATAAACCTTTTAAAATAATTTTCCCTAGGATTTTTTTGAAAAAAATGGTATCATAGATAGGATAAATTTAAAAAAGAGAGGTTTATAATGCAAAAAATTAAGAATATTGCAATAATTGCCCACGTTGACCATGGAAAAACTACTTTAGTTGATGCCATGTTAAAACAAGGTGGAATTTACAAAGAGCATGAAAAAGTGGAAGAAAGAGTAATGGATAGTAATGACATTGAAAAAGAAAGAGGAATTACTATTTTCTCAAAAAATGCTTCTATCAGATATAAAGATTATAAAATAAATATTGTTGACACTCCAGGACATGCTGACTTTGGAGGAGAAGTACAAAGAATTTTAAAAATGGTTGACTCTGTTTTATTATTAGTTGACGCATTTGAAGGTGTTATGCCACAAACTAAATATGTTTTGAAAAAAGCTTTAGAACATGGACATAGACCAATTGTTGTTATAAATAAAATCGATAGACCTATGGCAAGACCAGAAGAAGTTTTAGATATGGTATTTGATTTATTCGTTGACTTAAATGCTAATGAATTACAACTTGATTTCCCAGTTGTTTATGC
>RRZU010246255.1_pt1 | contig 14235 bp, 10 predicted proteins | sample 2165561 | NCBI WGS metagenome assembly RRZU01 (sample SAMN10456909, study PRJNA506462) | wastewater metagenome | isolation source: wastewater sludge | place: USA: Moscow, Idaho
CACGGGATCCCCTTCGTGGTCGTCACACACACCGGGCTGGTGGTCGTCGTCGCGGTGCTGGTGGCCGTCGGGGTGGGGCTGGTGGTCGTGGTGGCCGTCGGGGTGGGGCTGGTGGGCGTCGGAGCGGTGGTCGTGCTGGCCGTGCTCGTGGCCGTGGGGGTGGGGCTGATGGTCGTCGTCGCTGTGCTGGTGGCCGTGCTCGTGGCCGTGCTCGTGGCCGTGGAAGTCGCGGTCGGCAGAGCCACCTTGGTCAGCACGAGGTTCGCCGCGCGTCCCGACTCACGCGAGCTGAATGCCTTGCTGGTGCTGGCGCCGGAGCGCACGACGAAACCGAGGGTGCCGGTGCTCAGCAGCGACGTGACGTCGAAGCTGACCGAGGGCGTCGTGCCACTGTCGTTGATGGAGACCTGGGTGCTCTGGAAGGTCGGTCGGGTGTTCCAGGTGATGCCTCGCTCGGTCCACGAGGAAGTGACCTTGTTGGCGGTCAGGACCCCGGCGGCGTCAGACTGCGGGCGATTGACCACGAGCTTGGCCGAGGACCAGGTGTATCCGGAGGGGGCCTGTGGCACAGTGAAGTTCAGGTAGAACTCTGCTGCCGAAGCCTTGGCGATGAGCCGAGAGGAGTTGCCGTGGTTCTGGTTCGGAGCGGCCGAGTTCACATAGGCGTCGGCGTTCGTGGCCACGGACGAGGTGCTGGCCTGGGCGCTGACCAGGGTGGGGTCGGTGGGCTTGGTCGCGGTCGTCAGGGGAACGATGACCGAGACGGCCGCGAGGATCAGGGGGCTGACGGTGCTCGCGGCAAAGGTGGAACTCAAACGGGCAGGGGTGATCGAACTGAGGAGCATGGGATGGGGGACTTTCGCGATCAAGCCGTTGGCTGCGCGAGACAGGAACCACTCCGGATGCCCGTGGACATGCCGGTGGGAGGGGCGCCTGACCCGGCGCCCGACGGGAGGGTCGGGGGATGGGTGGAGCGACTATCACGTGGTGGTTGACCTAGGTGCACTAGTCCTTCTGGACTAGTCACCCCCCGAATACGTGGTTCAACTGATGTTCAGGTTAGCAGGGCACCTCTGCCTCGTCAAGCATGCAACTGACCGGACGATCGGCCAGTACGTCCGATTTGTCCCAGAAAAAGTGGGTCCGGAGAGCCTTTTTCGAACGATCCGGTTGAAACAGCGAACTAACGGATGGAGCGGCCCTCGGCCGAAAGGACTAGTCATCTGTTGTCGGGTGAGCGCCGGACAGCGGGAGTGACTAGTCCGTTGGAACCCCCGTCGCGGTCGGTGTCAGCTGCGTGCGCGGGAGGCCAGGGCCGGGAACCCATGCCGCCGGCGCACGGCCATCCACAGCAGTGGTGCGACCAACAGGGCCGCCCCGAGGATCACCCCGGCGACCTGGTTGGACAGCCCGAACATCTTCAGCGAGGAGGCCAACAGCACGAAGGCCAGCGCCCGGCGCACGAACCCACCCTGCAGGCGGGCCGACAGCTGAGCACCGAGGAACACCCCGGGGACGCTTCCGACCAGCAGGGATGTCGTGAGGGCGAGCTGGAAGTCACCGAAGAGCAGATGGGCCAGGGCGGCTGCGCTGACCATCGGCACGGCCTGCACGAGGTCGGTGCCGACCAGCTGGCTCGCCTTGAGCGCCGGGTAGAGCGCCATCAGGGCGATGATGACGATCGACCCCGACCCGACCGAGGTCATCCCGACGATGAGCCCGGCGACCGCACCGAGGATCGTCGTGGCGACCGGTCGCACCCGCACCTCGGGTCGGTGGGTCGGCAGGGGCACCAGGCCGTCACGCTTGCGGGCTCGCTCGACCAGCCGCAGGTAGGCCCGGACCACCAGACCGATCGCCGCGACGAACACGGCAACAGCCAAGGCGCGCTGTGTGATCGTCTCGATCTCCACGCCACGCCCGAGCGCCTTGATGACGAACACCCCGGCGAACGCGGCAGGGATGGAGCCCAGGCACAACCACTTCACCAGGGCGAGATTCACGGTTCCCCGGCGCAGATGCACGAGGGAGCCCACCGGTTTCATGACCGCCGCCGCGACCAGGTCGCTGGACACCGCAGTGAGCGGGGGCACGTTGAAGAAGAGCACGAGGACCGGCGTCATGAGCGCGCCACCACCCATCCCGGTGAGACCGACGACCACGCCGATGCCGAAACAGGCCAGGACCAGCAGCCAATCCATGGGTCAGCAGTCTCCCGGTTCAGGTGTGACCCAGCCACCACTGACCAGCAGGTCGACGACCCGGGTCAGCGCCTCGACGCGGCTCAGCCGGCTGGTGTCGATCGTCAGATCGGCGTCGGTCGGGGTCTCGTAGGGGTCGCTGACGCCGGTGAACTCCGCCACCAGCCCCGCGCGGGCCTGGGCATAGAGGCCCTTGAGGTCGCGCCGTTCACACTCCTGCAGTGGCGTACTCACGTGCACGAGCAGGAAGTCGCCCACGGCTTCGGCCATGGCCCGCACCTCGGCGCGGGTCGCGGCATACGGAGCGATCGGGGCAGCGATGACGAGCCCCCCGTGCCGGGCCGCCTCCGCGGCGACGAAGCCGATCCGCCGCACATTGAGCACTCGGGCCGCCCGGTCGAAGCCGAGCCCGGCGGACAACAGACGGCGCACCACGTCGCCGTCCAGCAGCGTCACGGTGCGCTCGGTATGCCGTTGCAGCCACTCGCTCAGGTCGCGCGCCACCGTGGACTTGCCCGACCCGGACAACCCCGTGAAGAGCACGACGAGGCCGCGGCGGTCGCGCTGTGGCCAGCGACTGCCGAGCACGTGTACGGCGGTGGCCGACAGTTCGGGCAGCGCCGTGGCCGGGTCGGTGCCCGCGCGGATCGCGGTCAGCGCTGCCTCCCACTCGTGGTCGGCCGCAGCGGTGGGTCCGACCCCTGGGGCCGCGTGCGCGGCGGCGCCGGTGAAGCGGGCCAGTCGGGCGACCAGCGCCAGGTCGGACGACGGATCGCGCCAGGCGATCGGGGCCACGGCGACGTGCGTCGTGGTGCCGGCCGGTTCGAGCTGCCGCGCGAGGTCTGCGGCCAGGCGCACCATGAGCCGTGCCGGCAGCCCGTGGTTGGCGCGCTGGTCGTCCGGCACCACGATGACGAGTTCGGTGTCGCCAGCGGTCAGCTCGTGCACCTGCCGGAGCTCGACCCCCAGCAACGGTCGGCGCAGCACGAGCAGCACGCGGGCTCCGCTGTGGGGGCCGCCGGCCGGCCCACGCACAGAATCCAGCGGTCGGTCCAGGTATGCCGTGTGGGCATGTTCGGAGGGCCGGGTCGCCTCGAGCCCCCCCGCCATCACCCCGTCGGCGACCCGAACGGGTCGCATCAGTCGGGCCACGGGTGTCTGTTCCTCGTCGACGATGACGAGCCCGCCGGTCGCCTCGGCTCGCGCCGCGTCGGCCTCGCCGAGGGCGATGCGCACCGATACCGGCTCGGTCGAGTTGTCGCCGGGTCGGTCGACACCCGGGTCGGCCGGCGGTGGCACCGGTCCGCCGAGCAGCTGGCCGCGGTCGAGCACGCCCAGGCGCACGAGTTCCAGGTCGCGCAACACCGGAGGTGGTGCGGCATACCGAGGAACACCCTCGTGCGTGGTCATCGGTGGTCCCCCCAATGAAGTCGCCTACGTGTGGTCGCCGATGGGCACCGGCGGTGGCCCCCGAGGGCCGCGCGCCCGCCGCGGATTCGTCCAGCGGCGGCGCCGTCACTACGATACGTGCTGGTCCGGGCCCCGTCCTGGGTTCGGGCCACCCGCCCGGCCCGGGTGCCGAGGAAGGCAGCGCGAGCATGACCGCCAGCACCCCGGAGCCGTTGAGCGTGATCAGGTTCGGCCGTCCGCAGCGGTGCGCCCCGGCCGTCGTGGTCCGCGTGTGCCCAGGTGGAGCGCCGTGATCACGCCCCTGCGGTTCGACCCGGCGCTGCCGGCCCCCCGGGAGCATCCGTCGGTCGACGTGGGTGTCGCCGCCGGCGCCAAGCCCTGGCTGCTGGCGCACTTGGCCGGCCTGGTCAGCGGCACGGTCGCCGGCGGGGGAGTCGATGCGCGGACGGGAGCGCCCCCACCGGTCCTGCTGCTCACGACGGCGACGCAGCGCGAGGCCGAAGACCTTGCGGCGGCCGTGCAATGGGTGCTGCGAGCCACGGCCCCCCACCCGAGTGGCCCCGCGGACTCGGTCGCGGTGTTCCCGGGCTGGGAGACCCTGCCCCACGAGCGACTGTCACCACGCAGTGACACCGTCGGCCGGCGCCTGGCGGTACTGCGCCGACTGACTCATCCGGATCCCGGCGACCCGACCGGTGGGCCGTTGCGCGTCGTCGTCGCTCCCGTTCGAGCGGCGCTGCAGCCGATCGCCGGCGGGCTGGGCGAGCTGGTGCCGGTGGTCCTGCGCGCCGGAGACGAACGGCCGCTCGAGGAGGTCGTCGAGGCGCTGGTCGCCGCGGCATACACCCGCACCGATCTGGTCGAACGCCGCGGCGACTTCGCGGTCCGCGGCGGCATCCTCGACGTCTTCCCGCCCACCCAGGAGCACCCCCTGCGGGTGGAGTTCTGGGGCGACACGGTCGAGGAGGTGCGCTGGTTCCGGGTCGCCGACCAGCGCAGCCTGGAGGTGGCCGAGGCCGGCCTCTGGGCGCCGCCCTGTCGTGAGTTGTTGCTGACCGACGCGGTCCGGGACCGGGCTCGCGCGCTCGCCCACACCCTGCCGGGAGTGCGCGACCTGCTCGACAAGGTCGCCGAGGGCATCGCGGTCGAGGGCATGGAATCGTTGCTGCCGGCCCTCGTCGACGGCATGCAGACCCTCTTGGAAGTGCTCCCCGCCGGCTCGCTGTTCGTCGTCGACGACCCGGAGCGGGTGCGGTTGCGGGCCCACGACCTCGTCGCGACGAGCGAGGAGTTCCTCGACGCGAGCTGGGCCAATGCCGCCGCGGGGGCTGCCGTTCCGGTCGATCTGCGCGCCGTCCTCGGTGCGGCGTCCTACCTGTCGATTGCCCGATTGCGCTCACACGCAACGGAATTGGGCCTTCCGTGGTGGGCGCTCTCGTCGTTCGCGGGCGATCCGCAGCCGGCTGGTCCGCTGGGCCCGGAAGGTGCCGACGAACCCTCGGGCACCCTGGCGGTCGGCACCGGGACCGGGCCGGTACCGGCATACCGGGGAGACACCGAGCGCGCGGTGACCGACCTGCGGGACTGGGTGTCCAAGGGCTGGCGGGTGCTGGTCGTCACGGAGGGTGCGGGACTGGCCCGCCGGGTCGTCGAGGTGCTTGGCGAGCACGACGTGCCGGCGCGGGTCGGTGAACCTGGGGAGGATCCCGTCGCCGGTGTCGCACTCGTGACGACCGGCCCGCTGGGCCACGGCTTCCGGCACGACGGGAACCAGCTGGTCGTCGTCACGGAGGCCGATCTGACCGGCCAATCCGGTGGCAGCCAGTCGACCAAGGACATGCGCCGGATGCCCTCGCGACGCCGAGCTCAGGTCGACCCCCTCGCCCTGCGCCCCGGTGACCACGTCGTGCACGAGCAGCACGGGGTCGGGCGGTTCGTGGAGATGATGCAGCGGACCGTCGGGGGCGCCACCCGCGAATACCTCGTCATCGAGTATGCCGCGAGCAAGCGCGGGCAGCCGCCGGACCGCCTGTACGTACCCACCGACCAACTCGACCAGGTCACCAAATACGTTGGCGGAGAGGCGCCGACGCTCAATCGACTGGGCGGCTCGGATTGGGCGCAGACCAAGGCCCGGGCGCGCAAGCACGTCAAGCAGATCGCCGCCGACCTCATCAAGCTGTACTCGGCCCGGATGGCCACGACCGGGCATGCCTTCGGCCCGGACACCCCGTGGCAGCGCGAGCTGGAGGACGCCTTCGCCTACGTCGAGACGCCCGACCAGCTCTCCAGCATCGACGAGGTCAAGGCCGACATGGAGCGGCCCATCCCGATGGACCGGCTCATCTGCGGTGATGTCGGTTACGGCAAGACCGAGATCGCCGTGCGGGCCGCCTTCAAGGCGGTGCAGGACGGCAAACAGGTGGCCGTGCTCGTGCCGACCACGTTGCTCGTGCAGCAGCACCAGCAGACCTTCGCCGAGCGGTACGCGCAGTTCCCGGTCGTGGTGCGTTCCCTCTCGCGGTTCCAGAGCGACACCGAGGCCAAGGCCGTGGTCGACGGGCTCGCCGACGGCAGCGTCGACGTCGTCATCGGCACCCACCGGCTGCTCACCGATCAGATCCGGTTCAAGGACCTCGGCCTCGTCGTCGTCGACGAGGAGCAACGCTTCGGGGTCGAGCACAAGGAGAAGCTCAAGGCCCTGCGCACCGCGGTCGACGTGCTCGCGATGTCGGCGACCCCGATCCCGCGCACGCTCGAGATGGCCGTCACCGGCATCCGGGAGATGTCGACGCTGGCCACACCGCCGGAGGAGCGTCACCCGGTGCTCACCTTCGTCGGCGCCTACGACGAGCGGCAGATCGCGGCCGCCGTGCGCCGTGAGCTGCTGCGTGAGGGACAGGTCTTCTACATCCACAACCGGGTGCAGTCGATCGAGAAGGCTGCGGCCCGGTTGCGCGACCTCGTGCCCGAGGCGCGGATCGCGACCGCCCACGGGCAACTCGGCGAGGGCCGCCTCGAGCAGGTCGTCATCGACTTCTGGGACAAGCGTTTCGACGTGCTCGTCTGCACGACGATCGTCGAGACCGGCCTGGACATCTCCAACGCCAACACCCTCATTGTCGAGCGGGCCGACCTGCTCGGGCTGTCGCAACTGCACCAACTGCGCGGTCGGGTCGGGCGGGGCCGGGAGCGGGCCTACGCCTACTTCCTCTTCCCCCCGGAGAAACCGCTCACCGAGACCGCTCACGACCGACTGCAGACGATCGCCAGCCACACCGATCTCGGCGCCGGCATCCAGGTGGCGATGAAGGACCTGGAGATCCGCGGTGCCGGGAATCTGCTCGGCGGGGAGCAGTCCGGGCACATCGAAGGGGTCGGCTTCGACCTCTACGTGCGCCTCGTTGGGGAGGCGGTCGCGGCATACAAGGGCGAGGACGTGAGCGCACCGGTGGAGGTGAAGATCGAGCTGCCCGTCGACGCGCACCTGCCGCACGACTACGTGCCCGGCCGCGGCTATCCGCGGGAGGTGGGGGAGCGGCTGCGGCTGGAGGCCTACAAGAAGCTGGCCAGCGTGCCCGACGAGGAGGGCCTCACCGCCATCGAGCAGGAGCTGCGGGACCGCTACGGCCCCCCGCCGGAGCCGGTGCAGAACCTGCTGGAGGTGGCTCGGCTGCGCACCGTCGCCAAACAGGCCGGCCTCACCGACATCAGCGTGCAGGGTGCGCACGTGCGCTTCGGGCCGGTCGAGGCGTTGCCGGAGAGCCGGGCGCTGCGCCTGCGCCGGCTCTACCCCGGTGCGATCGTCAAGGACCAGTTGCATCAGCTGCTCGTGCCGAAGCCGATGACCGCGCGGGTCGGTGGGCAGATCCTGCGCGACACCGCGGTGCTGCGATGGGCTGCCGACGTCATCGGGGCGGTCTTGGTGGACAATGTCAGCGACGCCGCCCGGGTGGCCACGACCACCCCGTCAGCCCCCGGCCCGGCCCGCCCGCCCCGAAAGGACTCGCGTCGATGACCCTGCGCCCGCGTCAGCCCCGCACCACCGCGGCCCTGGCCCTGTTGCTCGTCGGGCTGCTCACCGGGTTGCTGTCCGGCTGCAGCGGCGCCGGCCGCCCGGACACCGCCGCGGTGGTCGGGGGCAAGGCGATCTCCAGTGCAGACCTGCGCATCGCCACCCAGCAGCTGTCCGAGAACATCGACCCACAGGTCAACGAATCGGTGACACTCAACCTGCTCATCCTCAACGAGCTGGCGACCGAGCCGGCCGTGGCCTCCGGCACGTGGCGCCCGGACGCGTCATACAGCGCGATGGTGGCGCGTGTGTCGCAACCCGCGCAGGCCACCCTCGCGGCACTGTCCGGCTTCCACGCCAACCGTGCCCTGGAGAGCGCCGGGCTCGGCGCCCAGGTGAAGGAGCGGGCGCGCACTCTCGGGGTCACCGTCAACCCGCGCTATGGCACGTTCGACGTGGACGCCGCCCAGCTCGGGTCGACGCTGCCCAACTGGATCCGCGCGTCGTCGCCCGCCGGGCGCCCGTGACGTCGGCCGGTGCCCCCGCCGGCGACCCGGTGCCGGGCAAGGCCCTCCTGGAACTCGTCGCGGTCATGGATCGGTTGCGTTCGCCGGGCGGCTGCCCGTGGGACGCCGAGCAGACCCACGCGAGCCTGGCGCCCTACCTCGTCGAAGAGACCTACGAGGCGCTGGAGGCCATCGACGCGGTCGGCTCGGCGCAGCCCGGTGCCCGCGCGCATCTGGCCGAGGAACTCGGCGACGTGCTGCTGCAGGTGGTCTTCCACGCCCGGGTCGCGCAGGAGCACCCGGACGAGCCGTTCGACATCGACACCGTCGCCACTGGTATCGCTGCGAAGCTGCGCCGCCGCCACCCGCACGTCTTCGGGGATGTCGTCGCGACGACGCCGCAGCAGGTCTCGGCGAACTGGGCGGCGATCAAGGCCGCGGAGCGGGCCGCCGCCGACCCGCCGGCCGGAGCGGCCGGCCCGGAGCCGGACCCGAGCGTGGCGGGGGTGCTGCGCGGCATACCGGCGGGTATGCCGCCCTTGGCCCGGGCCGCGCAGGTCGTCGCCCGGGTCGACCGGGCTGGGGCCGGGGCGGCCGTGACCGGGGCCGCCGACGATTCGCCGGGTGGTCGATTGCTGGCCCTCGTCGCGGAGCTGGTGCGAGCCGGGCTCGACCCGGACACCGAGCTGCGGGCGGCGCTGCGCCGAGTGCCGGGCCACCTCGACGACAGGACGGTCGGCGGGACCGACTAGGCTGGCCGGTGATCGGCAGGGCGTGCCCGGCACGGTGGCGAGTCGTCGCGGGGCGGGTCGGTGCCGACCCCATCTCACCCGGACATGTCGCATGGAGGCACCCAGTGGCCAGCATCGAAGCAGTAGGCGCGCGCGAGATCCTCGACTCCCGCGGTAACCCCACGGTCGAGGTCGAGGTCGCCCTCGACGACGGCACCATCGCCCGTGCGGCGGTGCCCTCGGGCGCCTCCACCGGCGCCTTCGAGGCCTACGAGAAGCGCGACGGTGACAAGAGTCGCTACCTCGGCAAGGGCGTCGAGAAGGCCGTCGACGCGGTCATCGAGGAGATCCAGCCCAAGATCGTCGGCTTCGACGCCAGCGACCAGCGGCTCGTCGACGCCGAGATGATGGCGGTGGACGGCTCCAAGAACAAGGAGAATCTCGGCGCCAACGCGATCCTCGGAGTCTCCCTCGCCCTGGCCAAGGCCGCCGCCGACTCGGCCGGCCTGCCGCTGTTCCGCTATGTCGGCGGCCCGAACGCGCACATCCTGCCGGTGCCGATGATGAACATCCTCAACGGTGGCGCGCACGCCGACAGCAATGTCGACATTCAGGAGTTCATGATCGCCCCGATCGGGGCACCGTCGTTCCGCGAGGCGCTGCGCTGGGGCGCCGAGGTCTACCACAACCTCAAGAAGGTGCTGCACGACCGTGGCCTGTCCACCGGGCTGGGCGACGAGGGTGGCTTCGCGCCGAACCTGGAGAGCAACCGGGCCGCCCTCGATCTCATCGTCGAGGCGATCGAGAAGACCGGGCTCACCCCGGGCAAGGACGTCGCGCTGGCCCTCGACGTGGCGGCGACGGAGTTCTACAAGGACGGCTCCTACGAGTTCGAGGGCGCCAAGAAGAGCTCCGACGAGATGGCCGACTACTACGCCGAGCTCGTCGCGGCATACCCGCTGGTGTCCATCGAGGACCCGATGAGCGAGGACGACTGGGCCGGCTGGAAGACGATGACCGACAAGCTCGGCGACAAGGTGCAGCTGGTCGGCGACGACCTGTTCGTCACGAACCCCGAGCGGCTGCAGCGCGGCATCGACACCCGCACCGCCAACGCGCTGCTGGTCAAGGTCAACCAGATCGGTTCGCTCACCGAGACCCTCGACGCGGTCGAGCTGGCGCACCGCAACGGCTACCGCTGCATGATGAGCCACCGCTCCGGTGAGACCGAGGACACCACGATCGCCGACCTGGCCGTCGCGACCAACTGCGGCCAGATCAAGACCGGCGCCCCGGCCCGCTCGGACCGGGTGGCCAAGTACAACCAGCTGCTGCGCATCGAGGAGGAGCTCGACGACGCCGCAGTGTATGCCGGTGCCGGCGCCTTCCCGCGTTTCGCTGCCAGGGGCTGAACGCCACACCAGTCACACTGGTGACGTGGGGGAGCAGCCGACCGGAATGCTGCCCCGGCAGCCCGGAAGGCCAGGATGACCACGTCACGACGCACCCCCCGAGGGGCGGGCAGCGCAGCTGCCCGCCCCTCGGCGGGTGCTGCGCCTCGATCGCCCAGCCCGCGCTCGGCCGGCAAACCGTCCACCCGATCGGCTCGACCCGGCGACCGGGTATCGGCCCGACCCGGAGATCGCGCGTCGGTGCGCCCGGGGGCCGCGCGCCCAGCGGCCGGGGCGGCTGGGCCTGGGCGAGCGGTCGCGCGGCCGGCGCCGGCGGCCCGGGCCCGTGATGGTCGGGACGGCCGCGATGGACGTGATGGCCGAGATGGGCCGGCGGGTCGGGACGGCTCGGGGAGCCCACCCCCGGCGTCACCGTGGGTGCGGTGGGGGATCGTCGTGGCGATCGTCGTCGTTCTGCTCGTCGCCCTCGTGCCAACAGCCCGCTCGCTGCTGCGCCAGCGCGCCGAAATCGTCGCACTGACCGACAAGGTCGCTGCCCAGGAGCTCACCGTCGCCGCGTTGCAGGCCGAGCAGGACCGCTGGAAGGATCCGGCCTACGTCGAGCAACAGGCCCGCGAGCGGTTGAAGTTCGTCAAGGTCGGGGACCGGTCCTATACGGTCATCGAACCCGCCGACGCCCCACGCCCCACTGTGGCGGGAGCCTCGGTCGCCGCCCCCGCCGCTCGCGGTGACGCCCCCTGGTACGGCCAGGTGTGGCAGTCGGTCACGCTGGCCGACAAGCCCACCGCCGGCATGGTCACCCCCCGCTGAGCCGCTGAGCCGCCAAGATCTGATCGTGCCCTGGCCCGACGCGGGGACGGGTTTATCGGGTCACCCGATAAACACCGGCTTCACCCGAGAAGACTTCTCGGGTGAAGCCGGGCCTTATCGGGTGACCCGATAAACCCCGGCGCGCACGTTAGGCTCCCGGCCGTGACGAGCACCCACGGGCCCGATGGCACCACCGTGAGCCCGGACGACCTGCAGCTCGTCGCACGGCAGCTGGGCCGGGCGCCGCGGGGGGTGGTGGCGGTGGCGCACCGGTGCCCGTGCGGGGCTCCCGATGTCGTGCGCACCCAGCCCCGGCTGCCCGACGGCACCCCGTTCCCGACGACCTACTACGCCACCTGCCCGCGGCTCACCGGGGCGATCAGCACGCTGGAGACCCAGGGGCTGATGCGCGAGCTGCAGGCCCGGCTGGGCGCGGACACCGGGCTCGCGGCGGCATACCGGCACGCCCATGACCGGTATCTGGCCGATCGGGCCGAGCTGGGGCAGGTGCCCGAGATCGACGGCGTCTCGGCCGGTGGGATGCCAGAGCGGGTCAAATGCCTGCACGTGCTCGTCGCCCACTCACTCGCGGTCGGGCCCGGTGTCAACCCCCTCGGTGACGAGGCGTTGGGGCGGCTGAGACAGTGGTGGCACCCCGACGGGTGCGCGGCGAACCGGCCGGCCCCCGACGCCGGGCCGTCCCTCGACGAGGCGTCGGCCCCCGACGAAGGAGAAGCACGCCCGTGAGCACCTCCCCAGTGCGGGTCGGCGCCATCGACTGCGGCACGAACTCGATCCGGCTGCTCGTCGCGGACATCGACCCGCGGACCCTCGCGGTCACCGATCTGCTGCGGCGGATGGAGATCGTGCGGCTCGGACACGGGGTCGACAAGACCGGTGTCTTGGCCCCCGAGGCCCTCGCCCGGACCCTCGCGATGACCCGCGAGTATGCCGCGCAGTGTCACGAGCTCGGCGTGCACCGGCTGCGGTTCGTCGCCACGTCGGCCTCGCGGGACGCCCGCAATGCCGGTGACTTCGTCGCCGGGGTGCGCACGGCCTTCCATGCCGAGGTGCCCGGGCTGGGGGCCGTCGAGCCCGAGGTCGTCAGCGGTGATGAGGAGGCCCGGCTGTCCTTCCTCGGCGCGACCGGTGATCTGGTGGCCCGCGGCATCCCCGGGCCCTACCTCGTCGTCGACATCGGCGGCGGCTCGACCGAGCTGGTCCGCGGCACGACGAGTGTGCAGGCGGCCCGGTCGGTCGACATCGGCTGCGTGCGGATGACCGAACGGCACCTCGTCGGCGACCCGCCCAGTGCCGCGCAGATCGCCGCCGCCACGGTCGACATCGACGCCGCCATCGACGTCGCGGCCACCGCCGTGGACATCGCTCCGGCGCGCACCCTCGTCGGGCTGGCCGGCAGCATCACGACGATCACCGCGCACCTGCTGGCGCTGCCGGTCTACGACGCCGACGCGATCCATCTCTCCTGCGCCACCCCAGCCCGGACTCAGGCGGTCTGTGCCGAACTGCTCGCGATGCCACGCGCGCAGCGGGCCGCCCAGGGGTATATGCACCCCGGACGGGTCGATGTCATCGGCGCCGGGGCCCTGGTCTGGTCGCGGGTCGTCGAGCGCGTCCGGGCCGACACCGGTCTCGGCGAGGCGCTGCCGGTCTGCACCTCCGAACACGACATCCTCGACGGCATCGCGCTGTCGCTCGTCGTGGGCTGAGCCGACTCGTCATGCCCGACGGCGGGACCGTCCCCCCGCGCTCGCAGCCGCAGTCGCCCGCGCCCCTGCGAACGCACCCGTTCCCGCACCCGATCACCGGCCGGCCGTTCCACTCACCGGTGCCGCCGGGCTCGGGGTGGCCCGGGGAGGCGGCCACGCGGCATACCCCCGCGGCGGGCGCACCCGCCCAGGTGCGCGCGCTCGCCGACCGGGCCACCGACATCGCCGCGCTCGATGCGCTCGTCTCGGTATGCCGCGCCTGCCCCCGGCTCGTCGCCTGGCGCGAGCACGTGGCCCGGGACAAGCGGGCCGCCTTCGCCGGCGAGCCCTATTGGGGGCGGCCGGTGCCCGGCTTCGGGGTCGCCGCGCCTGCGGTCCTCGTGGTCGGTCTCGCGCCCGCCGCGCACGGGGCCAACCGGACCGGTCGGATGTTCACCGGCGATCGCTCCGGCGATTGGCTGTATGCCGCGTTGCACCGCGCCGGATACGCGCACCTGCCGACGAGCACCGCGGCCGGTGACGGGCAACAGCTGACCGGGCTGCGGATCGTCGCGCCGGTGCGCTGCGCCCCACCCGGCAACCACCCCAGTGCCGACGAACGGGCCTGCTGCGCACCGTGGTTCGACCGGGAGCTGGCCCTCGCTGGGCCGGCCCTGCGCTCGGTGCTCGCCCTCGGCGGGATCGCCTGGTCCGCCACGCTCGGCGCCGCCCGCCGGCTGGGCTGGCAGGTGCCGCGCCCGCTGCCGCGCTTCGGTCACGGGGTGGTCGCGCAGCTGGAGCACCCGCTGGATCACCCGAGCGCGCGGGTGGTGCGCCTGGTCGGCGGCTACCACGTGAGCCAGCAGAACACCTTCACCGGCCGGCTCACCGAGGCGATGCTCGACGAGGTGATCGCCCTGCTGGGGCCAACCCCTACGCTGGTCCGGTGAACAGCGTGCCCGAGCCGCAGGCTTCTCGCGAGGAGGCGGTCTCCCCGGCCCCGCCGTCGGCCCCGACGCTGGCCCCGACGTCAACACCTGCACCGGCGTCGTCGCCGCGTGACCTAGCGCCGCGGGTGCTGGCCGTCACCGTGCTGGGCGACGACCGGCCCGGCATCGTCGCCGAGCTCACCGCCGCCCTCGCCGAGCTCGGCGGCAACCTCGAGGACTCGACGATGACCCTGCTGCGGGGCCATTTCGCCATGGTCGTGCTGGTGCGCACCGACGCCCCGATGAGTCAGGTCGAGACGGCGCTGGAGCCGCTGGGTGAGTCCGGTGCGCTGAGCGTCGACGTCCGCGAACTGACCGAGTCGGCCGCACCCGACGCGACGGCGCAGGGCCGGCTGTGGGCGTTGCGGGTGCACGGCGCCGACCGACCGGGCATCGTCGCGGAGATCACCCGGGTCGTCGCCGAACACGGCGGCAATATCGTCGATCTGGGC
>RRZU010448023.1_pt1 | contig 14234 bp, 9 predicted proteins | sample 2165561 | NCBI WGS metagenome assembly RRZU01 (sample SAMN10456909, study PRJNA506462) | wastewater metagenome | isolation source: wastewater sludge | place: USA: Moscow, Idaho
CGGACCCACCAGATCGGCCAGATCGTGCCGGGCAAGGTCACCCAGCTGGTGCCGTTCGGTGCGTCCGTCCGGGACGAGGAGGGCATCGCGGGCCTGGTGCACGTCTCCGAGCTCGCCGAGCGCCACGTGGAGATTCCCGAGCAGGTCGTCTCCGTCAACGACGAGGGCATGGTCGAGATCCTCGACATCGATCTCGAGCGTCGCCGGACCGCGCCCCCGCTCCAGCAGGCCAACGAGGGTCTCGACATGCATGCCGACGACTTCGACCCGGCGCTGTACGGCATGAGCGCGTCCTACGACGACCAGGGCAACTACATCTACCCCGAGGGCTTCGATCCCGAGACCCAGGAGTGGAAGCCCGGCTACGAAGAGCAGCAGGCGGCGTGGGAGCGGCAGTACGCCGAGGCCCAGGCCCGCTGGGAGGCGCACAAGCAGCAGGTCAAGGACGCCGAGGTCGCTGGGGCTGAGGCCGCCGTGGCCGAGGTCAGCACCGACGCGTACTCCGCGGGCGGCGTCGACGACGCGGGCTCCGAAGGCTCGCTCGCTTCGGACGAGGCGCTGCAGGCGTTGCGCGACCGGCTCACCGGCAACCGCTGAACCGCTGAACACGAAACGGCCCCCACCACGCGGTGGGGGCCGTTTCGCGTCACAATCAGACCCATGAGCAAGGCGCATGAGCAGGCACCGCAGGTGTTGACCGTCGGACTCACCGGGGGCATCGCGTCCGGCAAGAGCGCTGCGGCCGATCGGCTGACCGAACTGGGCGCTGTGATCATCGACGCCGACCTGCTGGCGCGCGAGGTGGTCGCGCCGGGAACCCCGGGGCTGGCCGCCATCGAGGAGCGATTCGGGCCATCAATTCTCACCACCGGTCCGGACGGACTCGCCCACCTCGATCGTGCCGCCCTGGGCGCGCTGGTCTTCTCCGACGAGCAGGCCCGGCGTGACCTCGAGGCGATCGTGCACCCCGCCGTCCGGGCCAGGGCGGCCGAACTGACTCGGGCGGCGCCGTCCGATGCGGTGGTGGTGCAGGTGATTCCGCTACTGGTCGAGACCGGGCAGCAGGGTGCCTTCGATCGCGTGGTGGTGGTCGACGTCGATCCCGAGCGGCAGCTCAGCCGGTTGATGAGTCGCAATCAGCTGAACCCCAGGCAGGCCCGGGCCCGGATCGCGGCGCAGGCCGGCCGTGCGGAGCGGCTCGCCGCGGCCGATCACGTGCTCGACAACAACGGCACGCCCGAGCAACTGCACGCACAGGTGGACGCCCTGTGGGGGCGACTGCGCACGGCCTCCGCCGGGCCGGCACCCTCCGGTGGCACAGTGTGACCCATGACCGGCACCCACCCTCCGAACTACGAGAACTATCCGCCGCCGACGCAGGACCAGCGGCCGCCCGTCGGTGAATCGACAAGGGAGCCGGAGGGTTGGACGGTCGTGCCGGCGCCGACGGCCCCACCGTTGGGCCCCGGTCGTACGTCAGGCCCGAGCCGCCGCGGCGTGCTGGGTTTGATCGGCGTGCTGGGGGTCGGCCTGGTGGGTGTGGTCGCGTACGCCGATCACGCCACCGGCGTGGGCGGCCTGGCCACCGGCGAATCCTCGTCCTGGACCGATCCTGCGCCTGAAGAAGACCCTGAGGCCGAGGAGTTCGATCTGGACGGTCTCACCGTGACTGCACCGCGTGGTTGGGAGGCGGTGTCGTCCACGGCGCATCGGTTGGTGTTGCGCAACGGCGCCAACATCGTCACCTTTCTGCACTACGAGGCCGGGCAGGACGCCAGTGCCATGGACGAGGCCCGTCAGCAGCTCCGTCGTTACGCGGCGGACGTCCGCTCGGCCAAGGAAACCAGCGCCGACACGTCCACGAATGAGGACGGGGTGGAGAAGGCCGAGGTGGTGCTGACCGGCAAGGTCGACGACGCGGCCGTGGACGTCGTCTCATCCGCGGCGATCGACCCGGCCGATGACTACGCCGCCGCCGCGGTGGTCTCGGTGCTCGCCCACAAAGGCGCCACGGGGATCGCCGGCGAGGTGAAGCGGATGCGCCAGGAGTTGTTCGACCAGTTGGGTTGACCGGCCGGCAGCCGAGGTCGCAACCGCCGGGTCGACGTATCAGAACGGCTCGAGTGATCCCCTGGCTTGCGAGACTGGCCCAACCCGGCCCCAGGGGTCGCCGAACCGACCGGAAGGAAACCACTGTGCAGTGCACCCGTTGCCACGCGGACGTACCCGAGGCGGCGCACTACTGTCAGGTGTGCGGGCTTGATACGCACAACGACGACCGCGCCCGCAGAACGTCGTTCGCGGCGAAGCCGAACGAGTCCGTGGTGTCGCTGCGGCTGGTCTCGACGATCATGCCGCGCGGTTCGGCCGTGCGTCCGATGACCTATCAGTTCGCGCTCGGCATCGCACTGCTGGCAACGGTGCTCGCTGCCGCGACCGGCGCGCTGCCGATAGCGGTGCTGATCGCTGCCTTCGCCATGCCGATCGTCTACATCGTCTACCTCTACGACGTGAACCTGTGGGAAGACGAACCAGTACTGGTCACCGGCCTGGCCTTCGTGCTGACGGCTGCTCTAGGAGGTTTCTGGACGTGGCTGTGGCTGAGTTGGCGCGGCCCACTGACGCCCGGTTCGGGATTCGACGAGGCGGCGCCGCTGCCGTCCATCACGGGCCTGTTGCTGGCGGCCGTGCTGGCACCGTTGGTCGGCGAGGTGATCCGGCAGGTGGGCCCGGTCATTCTCGCCTCGCGGCCCGAGTTCGACGATCTGATGGACGGGCTGACCTTCGGCGTCATCTCGGGGGTCGGGTTCGCCACGTCCGACACGCTGGTGAAGCACTGGGCGCTGATCACCGGGGGATTCGCCGGCTCGGCGGACGCCGGAACCTGGATCTCGCTGCTGGTGCTCGAGGGTTTCGTCAAGCCGCTGGTGATGGGTACCGCCACCGGCATCGCGTGCGCAGAGTTCTCGGGTCTGGGGGAGGGCTGCGACGGCTTCACCCCGCGGTACTACCGCGCTTTCGCCGAGGCGGTCGGCGCGAACGTGTTGTATGCCGGCGGGGTCTACCTGCTCGGCTTTCTCGGCAACCAGGTGCTCGCGCTGGTGCTGTCCATTCTGTGGGGGCTGGCGATCCTGTCGGTGCTGGTGCTTCGCATTCGCACCGCCCTGCACCGCGGCCTGATGGAGGCGGCGTTGGAATCCACGGCACGAGCCCGGGGGGTCGGCCCCGGCCTCGAGTTCTGTCCCTCCTGCGAGATGCCGCTGATGCCCGGTGCGGAGTTCTGCTCCAACTGCGGGATCAGCGTGCGTGCGGCGGCCAAGGTGCCGCACTCCAAGGCTTCCGGTGAGGAGGGACGGGCATGAGCCAGAACCAGTTCCCGGGTCAGAACCCGCAGCCGGGCGGTCAGCCGTATCCGCAGGGCGGCCAGCCGTACCTGCAGCCGGGCGGTCAGCCGTACCCGCAGGGCGGCCAGCCCTACCCGCAGCCGGCCGGCCAGCCCTTCCAACAGGGCGGTCAGCCGTACCCGCAGGGCGGGCAACCCCACCCGCAGTCCCAGTACCCGCCGGCCGGTGGCCAGTATGGACAGGTGCCGCTAGGCGCCCAGGCGGGCCCGCAGGCGGGCTTTCAGCCACCGCCGCCCAAGCCCAAGGGCAACGGCATGATCATCGGCGTGGTGGTCGCGGCCCTCGTCGCGGTCGGCCTGGCCGGCTGGCTATTGATGATCCTGTTCGGCGGCGGCAACGAACCCGCGCCCACCCCGTCCCCGACGGTGACCTCCACCTCGGCGCCAACCCCCGTGCCGAGCGCCACCGCCTCCACCGCTCCCAGCCCGAGCGCCACCGCGTCCCCCACCTCCACCGCGTCGCCCACCACCGGCACGCCGGCCGGAGCGCTCGAGGTTGGCCTGGGCGTGAGCGTCACACCGGCGGACGGCTGGGCACAGACCAGCCGCAACGAGATCAAGAACTACACCGAGCTGTCCAACGGAAAGGCACTGCTGGCCACCCAGGCGTTCCAGGTGCAGGGGCAGGTGACCGGCAAGGACGTGGTGGCCGCCTACCTGAAGCAGATCACCGAGAGCATGACCGGCGCGACCACCACCAAGCAGCCCGCCACATTGGACGTGAAGGCCGACCGGCTCTCGGTGGGCATCGCAGGCTGGTCGGGCACCCGGGCGACCGCGCAGGGTTCGGTCAAGCTGCAGTACGTCAGCATCATCTCGGTGCGCGACGACGGCCTGGCGGTGATGTCCACCCTGATCGTGCCCTCCGGCAGCACCGTGTCGGCGCAGCAGGCGGACTATCTGGCGATGACGAACTCACTGCTGAGCAGCCAGTTGCAGGCCTGATCCACCGGGAGTTCCCGAACCCTCGCCTCACCATCGTGCGCCTGCGTAGCTTCGCAGGCGCACGATGGTGAGGCGCGGCGTTGCGTCGGGACCGGACGCCGCGGTCGGCGGGTGCTCCGACCGGGGACGGGCCAGAAAACTGTCGGCGCCGGCGCCTAGGCTTGCCGACATGCGTCCCACCACCGAACTGCAGCGCCGCGTGGCCCCCTTCAAGGTGCAGGCCGACTTCGCGCCGGCCGGCGACCAGCCGGCCGCCATCGACGAGCTCGAACGCCGCGTCAAGGCGGGCGAGAGCGACGTCGTGGTGCTGGGCGCCACCGGTACCGGCAAAACCGCAACCGTCGCATGGCTGGCCGAGCGGCTGCAGCGTCCGATGCTGGTGATGCAACCCAACAAGACCCTGGCGGCCCAGTTCGCGAACGAGTTGCGCACGTTCTTTCCCGACAACGCGGTCGAGTACTTCGTGTCGTACTACGACTATTACCAACCCGAGGCGTACGTTCCCCAGACCGACACCTACATCGAGAAGGATTCGTCGCTCAACGAAGAGGTGGAGCGGCTACGGCACTCGGCCACCAGTTCGCTGCTCACCCGGCGCGACGTCATCGTGGTGGCGACGGTGTCAGCCATCTACGGCCTCGGCACGCCGCAGGAGTACGTCGATCGCATGGAGCGGCTGCGGGTCGGCGACGTGCGCGATCGCGACCAGTTGCTTCGCTCCCTGGTCGACATCCAGTACGCGCGCAACGACCTGGCGGGCACCCGGGGCACGTTCCGGGTGCGTGGCGATACGGTCGAGATCTTTCCGATGTACGAAGAGAACGCCGTGCGCATCGAGTTCTTCGGCGACGAGATCGAGGCACTCTCGACGTTGCATCCGCTGACCGGCCAGGTGCTCTCGGTCGACCAGGAGGTGGCTATCTTTCCGGCCTCCCACTATGTCGCGGGCCCCGAGCGTATGGAGCGTGCAATCACCGGCATCGAACTCGAACTGGGGGGCCGGTTGGCCCAGCTCGAGGGTGAGCAGAAGCTGCTCGAAGCGCAACGACTGCGCATGCGCACCGGGTATGACATCGAGATGATGCGTCAGATCGGCACCTGTTCCGGCATCGAGAACTACTCCCGGCACATCGATGGACGATCCTCGGGCAGCGCGCCCAACTGCCTGCTCGACTACTTTCCGTCCGACTTCGTGCTGGTGGTCGACGAGTCGCACGTCAGCATTCCGCAGATCGGCGGCATGTACGAGGGCGACGCCTCGCGCAAGCGCACCCTGGTCGAGCACGGCTTCCGGCTGCCCAGCGCCATGGACAACCGCCCGCTGACCTTCGAAGAGTTCACCGACCGCATCGGCCAGACCGTGTACCTCTCGGCCACGCCGGGGCCCTACGAGATGGCACGCTCCGGGTCGCCCGTCGAGTTGTTGATCCGGCCCACCGGTTTGGTCGACCCCGAGGTCATTCTCAAACCGACCAAGGGTCAGATCGACGACCTGATCGGTGAGATCCGGCTGCGTGCCGAACGCAACGAACGTGTTCTGGTCACCACGCTGACCAAGAAGATGTCCGAAGACCTCACCGACTATCTGATGGAGAACGGCATCCGCACCCGGTACCTGCACTCCGAGGTCGACACTCTCAAACGCATCGAGTTGTTGCGCGAGCTGCGGCTGGGCGAATACGACGTACTGGTCGGCATCAACCTGCTGCGCGAGGGTCTCGACCTGCCCGAGGTCAGCCTGGTGGCGATTCTGGACGCCGACAAGGAGGGCTTTCTGCGTAGCGAGCGGTCGCTGATCCAGACCATCGGACGTGCCGCCCGCAACGTCAACGGCCAGGTGCACATGTACGCCGACAAGATCACGCCCTCCATGGCGGCAGCGATCGACGAAACCAACCGACGGCGGGCCAAGCAGGTGGCCTACAACCTCGAACGGGGGGTAGACCCGCAACCGCTGCGCAAGAAGATCGCCGACATCACCGACATGCTGGCCCGTGAAGACGCCGACACGGCGGCGCTGGTCACCAGGGCCGGTGGCCGCCGGGTCTCACCGGTGCCGTTGGGCAACCACCAGGTGCGCAACACCGACGGCATGCCGGCCAGCGAACTGGCCGGCCTGGTGCAAGAACTCACCGAGCAGATGCACGGTGCGGCGGCCGAACTGCAGTTCGAGCTCGCCGCCCGACTGCGCGATGAGATCGCCGACCTGAAGAAGATGATCCGCCAGACGCTGGCGGCCACCAAATGATCACCCTTGCGGGCGTTTGGCCGCAGGCCCGGGCAATGCGATGATTTATCTCGACGAGGGGAGTACTCCCATAGCGAGGCGTCGTCAGCACGAGCGGTGATCCGCTCCGGTGTCTCGGCTGGCGACAGCGGCGAAGACCTCAGACAACTGGACCTTGAGGAGGCCCTTCCTTGCACGTCACACCCACCGTTTGGGCGATCACCATCCTGGCTACTGTCGCGCTGTTGGCCTTCGACCTGATCGTGATCGGACGGCGCCCCCACGAGCCGTCCATGAAGGAATGCTCGATCGCCATCTCGATCTACGTCGGCATGGCGGTGGCGTTCGGAATCGGTGTCTGGAGCACGTCCGGGGGCCGATTCGCGGGCGAGTTCTTCGCGGGGTGGCTCACCGAGTACAGCCTCAGCATCGACAACCTGTTCATCTTCGTGATCATCATGAGCAACCTGCGGGTACCGCGTAAGTACCAGCAGTACGCACTGATGGTGGGCATCGTGCTGGCGCTGCTGTTCCGGGGCATCTTCATCTGGCTGGGTGCGGCCGCCATCGAGCGGTTCTCGTGGATCTTCTTCGTATTCGGAGCCTTCCTGATCTGGACGGCCTGGAAGCTGTTCATGGACTACCTGCATCCCGAGGACGACGACGAGAAGACCGAGAACTTCGCCATGCGCTGGGTGAAGAAGACCTTTCCGTCCACCGAGCAGTACCACGGCACGAAGCTCACCATCGTTGAGAACGGCAAGCGGCTGATCACACCGATGCTGTTCGTGATCATCGCTCTCGGCAGCACCGATCTACTGTTCGCGCTCGACTCGATTCCGGCGATCTACGGCCTGACCCAGGAGCCGTTCCTGGTGTTCACCGCCAACGTGTTCGCGCTGATGGGGCTGCGCCAGCTGTACTTCCTCATCGGTGGCCTACTGCAGCGGCTGGTCTACCTGTCGGTCGGCCTGTCGTTCATCCTGGCCTTCATCGGCGTCAAGTTGGTTCTGCACGCACTGCACGAGTACCACCTGGACGATGCGTGGGGCATCAACGTCGACATTCCGATCTGGCTCTCGTTGCTGGTGATCATCGGCACCCTGACGGTCACCACGGTGGCCAGCCTGATCAAATCCAAACGCGACGCCGACCGCGAGCGGGCGCTGGACGGTCCCGCCTAGCACACTGAGCGCAAGGGCGACTCGGTGGTCGAACTGTCCAGGGACGTGCCGGTCAATGCTCCATCCCTTGGCCGAGCTGTCTAAACCCCTGCTCACGAGGGGGTCCCGACCAGCGGCGTACAAGGCTCTCGACCAGCGGCGCACAAGGCTCTCGACCAGCGGGCGCCCTCGTCATCCCGGGCTTGTCCCGGGATCTCGGCGCACCTCAGAGATCCCTGCGTGCGCCGGGATGACGTGGCTTTTTGGCACCGAGTTCTGGGGCGCTCTGCGGGATCCTGCGTGCGCCGGGACGACGTGGCTTTTTCGGCACCGAGTTCTGGGGCGCTCTGCCAGATCCTGCGGACGCCGGGATGACGTCACTTCTTCGGCACCGAGTTCTGGGGCGTTTGCGAGATCCCGCGTGCTCCCGGGATGACGGCGGTGGCGACGTTCAGGGAAGCGCTGATCAATGCGCGACGCGTTGGTGGAGCATGGCGGGAAAATCGCGCGGACCCCGACAGGCCCAACCAGCGATAGATCCGTGCCTGCACCTTTCTCGCGGGAATCTCGACAGGCTCGTCCAGGGATGGATCAGCGCCTCTCCATCACTCGTTGGGCGCCGTCCAGCGGCGGGACTCACCAGCCTCGGGCACGCCATTCGCCCAGGTGTGGACGCTCCGCGCCCAGCGTGGTGTCGTCGCCGTGACCAGGATGCACGATCGTGTCGTCGCCGAACCGGTCGAACAGCTTGGCGGTCACGTCGGCGAGCAAAGTGTCGAAGTCTCCCGGCTTCCAGGTCTTGCCCACGCCGCCCGGAAACAGGCTGTCACCGGTGAACAGGCGCACCGGGCCGTCCGACGGCGTCAGCGCCAGCGCGATCGAACCGGGGGTGTGGCCGACCAGGCCGATCACCTCAAGCAGCACCGGACCCAGTTCGATCGCGTCGCCCGTCCACACTTCGCGACAGGTGACGCCGGTGGCCTCGGTGATCGCTGCCGCGTCCGGTGCGCCCGCGAATGCGGGTGCGCCGGTGCCTTCGACGACCTCGGCGAGAGCGCCGATGTGGTCGTGGTGGTGGTGGGTGGTGACGACCCCGACCAGATCGAGGCAGTCCAGTTGCCGAAGCAGTACCTCAGGCTCGGCGGCCGCGTCGAGCAGCAGGGCGTCGTTGTCGTGGGTCAGCAGGTAGGCGTTGTTGTCCATCGGTCCGACGGACGTCTTGGCCAGCCGTACACCCTCTCCGATCAGCATGGTTCATGATTGCAGTCCCAGGGCGTGTGTCCTAACCCTGGCCCCGCTGCGGCGCAGCCAGTACGCCTGCTCGCTACGTTGTCACTCGCGGCGAGAGGACCCACTATCGACTGTCTTCCGCCCTGCGCCCAGACGCACACTGGGCACGTCCTCTCGGAACGCCCAGGGTTAGGAGACACGGATTGGCCGGGCTGCGTCCTCACCCTCGGGGTTCGGTTCCGCGGATCGGCCCACCAGCCAGGCCCACAGGGCGGCGTCGTCGCCGGTGACCGTGCGCACCGGTTCGCCCGCGCCCAACTCGGCGCTGAGCCCGGACGTGCTCTCCACCCGCACGCTCGGCAGCGAGAAATCCTCCGCGTGCCACAGCAGAGCCCACTGCAGCAACCACCGTCCGGTGCTCTGCTCGACGCGGTCGACGCCGAAGTCGCAGTTCAGATCCAGATGGTGCACGATCACCTCGGACAGGCGTGCCATGGCCACCTGGGTCACGGTGAGGCTGCGGCCCGGCAGGTGAACCGGCAGGGTCGGGTCGTCGATGTCGTCCAGCACGCGCTCCAGCCGCCCGGCCGAGGTGTCGAGGCTGATCTGCAACTCCAGTCCGGTCAGGCTCGATCCCCTTTCGATGCCGGCCAGACGTGCCGCCGCGTCAGGGTACAGCGCGCTCTCGCGGTGGTCCATCGCAGCCCTCAGCACCCCGGCGAGGGCATCGGCGTTGGCCGCCAGATGCGCGGCCACATGGGCCCTCGACCAGCCGGGGAGGCCGCTCGGACCGTTCCAGTCGTCGTCCGAAATGCCGATGGTGTCGCCGAGCAGCCGCTGCGTCGCCTCCTGGACGCGCTTGCGCAATGTCTCCAGCGGCGCTGAAAACGTCTGTGCGGTCATGACCGCCACCCTAAGGGGTCGCTCGCACCCTGCCCACCTGCCCGGCGCAAGAACTGTCAGTGGCAGCGCATAGCATGATCGCCGTGAATGAACGGCTGATCGTCCGAGGTGCTCGCGAGCACAACCTGCGCAATGTGAGCCTCGACCTGCCGCGCGATGCCCTGATCGTTTTTACCGGCTTGTCGGGCTCGGGCAAGTCGTCCCTGGCCTTCGACACCATCTTCGCCGAGGGCCAGCGACGCTACGTCGAATCGCTGTCGGCCTACGCCCGGCAGTTCCTGGGCCAGATGGACAAGCCCGACGTCGACTTCATCGAGGGCCTGTCGCCGGCGGTCTCGATCGACCAGAAGTCGACCAGTCGCAACCCGCGATCCACGGTGGGCACGATCACCGAGATCTACGACTACCTGCGGTTGCTGTACGCCCGCGCCGGCCGTCCACACTGCCCGCTCTACGGCGAGCCGATCAGCAGGCAGAGCCCGCAACAGATAGTCGATCGGCTGCTGGCGCTGCCCGAGGGCACCCGGTTCCAGGTGCTGGCTCCGGTCGTCCGGGGTCGTAAAGGTGAATACCACGACCTGTTCCGGCAGCTCGCCACCCAGGGCCTCAGCCGGGTGCGGGTCGACGGCGAGATTCATCAGCTCACCGACCCGCCCACGCTCGACAAGCAGAAGAAGCACAACATCGAGGTGGTGGTCGACCGGCTGGCCGCCAAACCGTCCTCGAAGCAACGCCTGACCGACTCGGTCGAAACCGCTCTCGGCCTGGCGAGTGGCGTGCTCGCCGTCGACTTCGTCGACCTGCCCGAGAACGACCCGGGGCGAGAGCGGCGCTATTCCGAGAAACTCGCGTGCCCCAACGAACACGACATCTCGATCGAAGAGCTCGAGCCGCGGCAGTTCTCGTTCAACGGGCCTTGGGGCGCCTGCCCGGCCTGTTCGGGACTGGGCACCACCAGCGAGGTCGACGTCGAGTTGATCGTGCCCGACGTCGGCAAGAGCCTCGCCGACGGCGCGGTGTCGTGCTGGACCTCGGTGTACGTCGCAGGCTACTTCCAGACCCTGTTCAAGGCGCTGGCCGAGAAGTACGACTTCGACCTGAACGCGCCGTGGCGCGACCTGTCCGACCGGGTGAAGAGCGTCATCCTCAACGGGCAGAAGGACGCGTTGCAGGTGCACACCCGCTCACGGCACGGACGCGAGCACTCGTTCCGGGCCAAGTTCGAGGGTGCGGTGCCGTACATCAAGCGCCGGTACAACGAGGCCGAGTCCGAGAACTCGCGCGAACGCTTCGCCGGGTACATGCGCGAGGTGCCGTGCCCGACCTGCAAGGGGGCGCGGCTCAAGCCGTCCTCGCTGGCGGTCACCGTGAGCGGCCGCAGTATCGCCGACGTCTCGGCGATGTCGATCGACGAGGTGTCGGGCTTCATGCGTTCGCTCGAACTGACTGAGCGCGAGGCGCAGATCGCCGAGCGGGTGGTCAAAGAGATCAACGAGCGGTTGCGCTTCCTGCTCGATGTGGGCCTCGACTACCTCACGCTGGCGCGTTCCGCCGGCAGCCTGTCCGGCGGTGAGGCGCAACGCATCCGGCTCGCCACGCAGATCGGCTCCGGCCTGGTCGGCGTGCTCTATGTGCTCGACGAGCCGTCCATCGGCCTGCACCAGCGCGACAACCGGCGGCTGATCGACACCCTGGTGCGATTGCGCGACCTGGGCAACACACTCATCGTCGTCGAACACGACGAAGACACCATTCGCACCGCCGACTGGGCTGTCGACATCGGGCCGGGGGCCGGTGAGCACGGCGGCCATGTGGTGGTCTCGGGCACAGTCGCCGAACTGTTGGCGAGCCCCGATTCTTTGACCGGCTCCTACCTGTCGGGCCGTCGCAGCATTCCCATGCCGACCCAGCGCCGCGCGGCGACGGGGCGGGCGATCACCGTGCACGGGGCCCGCGAGAACAACCTGCGCGATGTCACCGTCGCTTTCCCGCTGGGCCGGTTCATCGCGGTCACGGGTGTCTCGGGGTCGGGCAAGTCGTCGCTGGTCAACGGCATTCTGTACACAGCACTGGCCAAACACCTGTACAGCGCCCGCGGCGTGCCGGGCCGGCACCGTTCGATCACCGGGGTCGAGCACATCGACAAGGCCATCCACGTCGACCAGTCACCGATCGGGCGCACCCCACGCTCGAACCCGGCCACCTATACCGGGGTTTTCGACAACATTCGCAAGCTGTTCGCCGACACCCCCGAGGCCAAGGTGCGCGGTTACCAGCGCGGCCGGTTCTCGTTCAACGTCAAGGGGGGCCGCTGCGAAAACTGCGCGGGCGACGGCACGATCAAGATCGAGATGAACTTCCTACCCGACGTGTATGTGCCCTGCGAGGTGTGCCACGGCGCCCGCTACAACCGCGAAACGCTCGAGGTGCATTTCAAGGGCCGCACCATCGCCGAGGTGCTCGACATGCCGATCGAAGAGGCGGTCGAGTTCTTCTCGGCCATTCCCGCGATCACCCGGCACCTGCGCACCCTGGTCGACGTCGGCCTTGGGTACGTCCGGCTCGGCCAGCCCGCCACCACCCTGTCCGGTGGCGAGGCGCAGCGGGTCAAACTGGCCAGCGAACTGCAGCGCCGCTCCACCGGACGCACCATGTATGTGCTGGACGAGCCCACCACCGGCCTGCACTTCGAAGACATCCGCAAGCTTCTCGGGGTGCTCGGCCGGCTGGTCGACGCCGGCAACACGGTGGTCGTGATCGAGCACAACCTCGACGTGATCAAGACCGCCGACTGGGTGATCGACATGGGTCCCGACGGCGGCTCGCGCGGCGGCCAGGTGATCGCCGAGGGTACCCCTGAGCAGATCGCGGCCACACCCGCGTCGTACACCGGCGAGTTTCTGCGACCCGTGCTGCACGGGCATCAGGTGCCGGTCGCGGCCGCGCCCGAGCCCCTGATCGAGGCGCCGCCGCCGCAGCGTCGGCGTCGAGCCAGCTGATGGCCGACCCCGAGAGCTACCGTCCGGCCACCGGCACCATTCCGACCCAACCCGGCGTCTACCGGTTCAGTGACGCCGCCGGGCGGGTGATCTATGTCGGCAAGGCGATCAACCTGCGGCAGCGATTGACGTCGTATTTCGCCGACCCCGCTCTTCTGCACTTCCGCACCCGCACCATGGTGCGCACCGCTGCCGGCGTCGAGTGGACCGTGGTGCGCAACGAACTGGAGGCGCTGCAACTCGAGTACACCTGGATCAAGCAGCACGACCCGCGCTTCAACGTCAAATACCGCGACGACAAGTCGTACCCGTGGGTGGCGGTGACCTGGTCGGAGGAGTACCCCACGGTCTTCGTCGGACGCGGCAAGAAGCGCAAGGGCATCCGTTACTTCGGCCCCTACGCGCATGCCTGGGCGATCCGCGAAACCCTCGACCCGTTGCTCCGCGCGTTTCCGATGCGTTCCTGCACCAACGGCGTGTTCCGGGCCGCGGCGGCGTCCGGACGCCCCTGTCTGCTCGGCTACATCGGCAAATGCGCAGCGCCGTGCGTCGGCCGCATCGGCCCTGACGAACACCGGGCCCTCGCTCAGGACGTGTGCGACTTTCTGGCCGGTCGCACCAACACGCTGCTCAGGCGGCTCGAACGGCAGATGAGCGAGGCGTCGGCGAACCTCGAGTTCGAGAAGGCCGCGGTGCTGCGCGATCAGTTGCACGCGCTGCGACAGGCCACCGACAGCAACGCGATCGTGCTGGGCGACGGCACCGACGCCGACGTGATCGCGCTTGCCGAAGACCCGCTCGAGGCGGCCGTGCAGATCTTCCACGTGCGCGACGGACGCGTCCGTGGTCAGCGCGCCTGGGTGGCCGACCGCACCGACGACACCGAAACCGGCGGGCTGATCGAGACCTTTCTGCTGCAGCTCTACGGCGATGTCGACGGCACCGAGGTGCCGCCCGAGATCCTGGTGCCGCAGGTGCCGTCCACGGGCGGTCTGATCGCCGCACTGCTCACCGAATCCCGTGGCGCCCGGGTGGTGATCCGCACTCCGCGTCGCGGCGACAAGAAGACGTTGATGGAAACCGTGGCCCGTAACGCCGCCGAGGCGCTGGCCCTGCACAAGACGCGTCGTGCCAGCGATCTCTCCACCCGCAACCGGGCCCTCGAAGAGATCCAGCGGGCGCTCGAACTGCCCACCGCACCGCTGCGCATCGAGTGTTACGACGTATCGCACCTGCAGGGCACCGAGATCGTCGCGTCCATGGTGGTGTTCGAAGACGGCCTCGCCCGCAAGAGCGACTACCGGCGCTTTGTGATCCGCGGCATCGATGGCTCCAACGACGTCGCGGCCATCCACGAAGTGATC
>RRZU012741493.1_pt1 | contig 14234 bp, 9 predicted proteins | sample 2165561 | NCBI WGS metagenome assembly RRZU01 (sample SAMN10456909, study PRJNA506462) | wastewater metagenome | isolation source: wastewater sludge | place: USA: Moscow, Idaho
CCGCCTTGGCAACGGCGGTTTGGCAGCGCGCGGTGAGCGCGGCTACGTTGACGACGTGCGTCATCACAGCAGCCCGCGTCCCGCGATGCCGGCCCTGATGGCTGCCCGGCGCTGTTGTCGGTAGCCACCGCACCGATCACCGCCCGCCGGGCGCGCCGTGTCCCGGCACCCGGACCTCGGACGCCCACGGCGTCAGATCCTCCGCGTCGCGCCCGACATCGGCCGCACGTTCCCGCCACACCACGTCGTAGCCAGCCAGGCCCGGCGCCCGTGAACCCACCGTTCCTACCCGTACCGTCCCCTTGAGAGGAATCCCCGTGAGCGAACCACGGATCTTCCATAGCCCGACCGAACTGGTCGGCCACACGCCGCTGCTGCGGCTCCACCGCCTCTTCCCCGACGCGGAGGTGCTCGCCAAACTCGAATCCTTCAACCCGCTGGGGAGCGTCAAGGACCGCACTGCGCTCGCCATCGTCCGCAACGCTGAGGCGTCCGGGCAGCTCGCCCCCGGCGGCACCATCGTCGAGGCCACCAGCGGTAATACCGGCATCGCGCTGGCGTGGATCGGCGCGGCGCTGGGCTACCGCGTCGTCATCGTGATGCCCGACGACGTGTCGGTGGAGCGCCGCGCCTTGCTGCGCGGACTCGGCGCCGACTTGGAACTCACCCCCGGCGCCGACGGCATGGCCGGGGCGAACGCGCGCGCCGGACAGATCGTCGAGGCGACTCCGGGGGCGTTCCTGTCCGGGCAGGGCGGCAACGCGGCCAACCCGAACACGCACCACGCGAGCACCGGTCCCGAGATCTGGTCGGACACCGCGGGCCGCGTCGACATCCTCGTCGCCACCGTCGGCACCGGCGGAACGCTCACCGGCGCGGGCAGCTACCTGCGCGAACGCAACCCGCACCTGAAGATCTACGCGGTCGAGCCAGCCGAGGCGCCCGTCCTCAACGGCGGTGTGTTCGTGCAGCACAAGATCCAGGGCATCACCGGGGGAACGGACCTGCCGCCCGTCCTGCGCACCGACCTCATCGACGAGACGATCGACGTGCCTGGTGATGAGGCCATCGACGTCGCGCGGGAGGTGATGCGCGCCGAGGGCATCGTCGTCGGCATCTCGGCCGGGGCCGCGCTGTCCGCCGCCCGTGTGCTGGCCGCCCGTCCGGAGAACGCAGGGAAGGTGATCGTGGCCGTGCTGCCGGACACCGGTGAGCGCTACGTCTCCACCGAGTTGTTCGACCACGTCCGCGACGCCGTCGAGGCGGGGGTGTCGGCATGACGCCCGCGCAGTTCCACCCCGAGAACGCCGCCTCCGGCGAGTTCGTCCGCCAGCCCAACCGGTTCTCCGGACGCATCAGCGCCGACTCCGACGCCGGACCCGGCGAGGGCCCGGACGCGCAGGGCCGCTGGCCCGTGGAGCCGGGACGCTACCGGCTGATCGTCTCCCGGGCCTGCCCCTGGGCTCACCGGGCGATCATCGTCCGCGGTCTGCTCGGGCTCACCGATGTGATCTCGCTCGGCGTCGTCGACCCGATCCGCGACGAACGCGGCTGGCGGTTCTGGCTGGATGAGGGCCACCGCGACCCGGTGCTGGGCATCGAGTTCCTCGCCGAGGCCTACACGCGCACCGCCCCCGACTACGCCGGACGTGTCACCGTCCCGGCGCTGGTGGACACGCTCACCGGGCAGGTGGTCACCAACGACTACCCGCAGATCACCCTCGATCTGTCGACGCAGTGGGCGTCCTACCATCGCGACGGCGCGCCGCAGTTGCTGCCGTCCGACCCGGCCGAACGTGCCGAGCACGACCAACTCGTGAACGAGATCTTCGCCGACGTGAACAACGGGGTCTACCGGGCCGGGTTCGCGACCTCCCAGGCCGCCTACGAGTTGGCCTACGACCGGCTGTTCGCCCGGCTGGACGCCCTCTCCGAACGGCTGGCCACGCGCCGGTTCCTGATGGGGGAGCGCATCACCGAGGTCGACGTCCGGCTGTTCACCACCTTGGTGCGGTTCGACGCCGTCTACCACGGCCACTTCAAGTGCAACCGGAACAAGCTCACCGAGGATCCGGTGCTGTGGGCCTACGCCCGCGACCTGTTCCAGCAGCCCGGTTTCGGCGAGACGGTCGACTTCGACCACATCAAGCGGCACTACTACGCCACGCACGACCAGATCAACCCGACCGGCATCGTCCCGAAGGGTCCGGACCCCGCCGGGTGGCTGACCGACCCGGGCCGCGCCCACCTCGGCTAACCGCCGAGGACTGGGCTGGAGTCGCCGAGGACTGAGGTTTGCGTCGTCGAGGACTGAGGTTGGAGTCGCCGAGGACTAGGGCTGGAGTCGCCGAGGACTGAGGTTGGAGTCGCCGAGGACTAGGGCTGGAGTCGCCGAGGACTGGGAGTTGCGCCGGCGAGGACTGAGGGATCGACACGGCGGCCCTCAGTCCTCGACGCATGGCAGACCTACAGGGCGCGGAGGGTGTCCACCAGGGACGTGGTGGGACGCCCGATGAGGTCGGCGAGGTCCGTGCTGGTGGAGTGCAGCGCACCGCCAGCGATGGCGGTGTCCCACCCGGCGAGCATCTGGGCGACCGCCTCCGGGAGCCCGTGGCTGGCGAGTTGGGCGGCGTACTCAGCCTCGGTCTGGTTCACGTAGGAAACCGTGCTTCCGGTCACCTCGGCGATGCCGTCCGCGATCTGCGGGTAGCTGAGCGCCGGGGCCCCAGCCAGTTCATAGACCTTGCCGGCATGCCCCGGGGTGGTGCCGACCACAGCTGCCGCCGCGGCGTAGTCCTTGCGGGCGGCCCCCGACACGAGGCCCTCCCCTGCAGCCCCATGGAACTCACCCGACGCCGCAGCGCCGGAGACGGCGGAGGCGTAGTTCTCCCAGTACCAGCCGTTGCGCAGGAGAGCGTGATCAATGCCCGAATCTGCGAGCAACTTCTCGGTGATCACGTGCTCCTCCGCCAGCGACAGGGCTGAGGTGTCGGCGTCCAGCAGGCTCGTGTAGGCGATGAAGCCGACGCCAGCCTCCTGGGCCGCGGCGATGACGTTGCGGTGCTGGGCGGCGCGCTTGCCGGGCTCGCTGCCCGACACGAACAGCAGCGTGTCGACGCCCGTCAGGGCCGTCGTGAGCGCAGCCTGATCCTCATAGGTCGCCTGAGCGACGCGGACGCCCGCGGGAAGGCGGGTGGCCTTGGCCGGGTCGCGGACGATGGTGACCACGTCGGTGGCCGCGATGCCCCGAGCCAGGACGGCGTCGACGATCAGGCCGCCGAGATGGCCAGTGGCTCCGGTGACAGCGATGGTGCTCATTTAGTTGCTCCTTCAAGTTTTCTTATGTCCAGTAGGCCACGCGAAACCGCGGCGGGCAAGTCCGGGTTGCCTGTCAGAATGCGAGCCATGGACACAGTGCGCTCGATCGTGCTCTTCGCCGTCGCCGCCATCGCCGAGATCGGCGGAGCCTGGCTGGTGTGGCAGGGCGTCCGGGAGCACCGCGGGCTGATCTGGGCGGGCGCAGGCGTCCTCGCTCTGGGCGTCTACGGCTTCGTGGCCACCCTCCAGCCGAACGCGGACTTCGGACGCATTCTCGCCGCGTATGGCGGCGTCTTCATCATCGGTTCGTTGCTGTGGGGCATGGTCTTCGACGGCTTCAAGCCCGATCGGTTCGATCTGGTGGGGGCCGCGATCTGCCTGGTCGGCGTCGGCATCATCATGTACGCCCCGCGTCCCGCCTAGCGCGCGCACGATGCACTGGGGCGCACGTTGTCCTGGCGCCCCTCGGTGTGCTGCGCGTCCCGGGGCCGTGCCCGAGTCCTGGGCCGTCCCAACCTCAGTCCTCGGCGGGCCCAGCCTCAGTCCTCGGCGGGCTTAGCCTCAGTCCTCGGCGGGGTGGGCGGCAGTGACGACGGGATGTGGGCGGCAGCAACGACCGCCTGGGCTCACGCTTACGCGCGGATCCAGGCGGTCGTGCCAGCGAGGTCGGTGCTGGACGCTGGTGGTTAGTTCTGTGCTTGGGCAATCCGCTCGCGCAGCTGGGCGAGTTGGTCGCGCAGGCGCTGCGGAACCTTGTCGCCGAACTGCTCGAAGTACTCCTCGGTCAGGTCGGCCTCCTGGGCCCAGGCCTCGGGGTCGAGGGCGAAGATCTGCTCCAGGGTGGCGGCGTCCAGGTCGAGGCCGTCGACGTTGAGGTCACCCGTCTTCGGCAGGTGGCCCGACAGCCCGTCGGACGCCTCCACCTCCCCCAGCACCCGCTTGATGGCCCACTCAATGGGGCGGGCGTTGTCGCCGAAGCCCGGCCACAGGAACGTGCCGTCCTCACCCTTGCGGAACCAGTTCACCTGGAAGATCGACGGCGCCTTGTCGCCCAGGGTGGCCCCCATGTCGAGCCAGTGCTGCCAGTAGTCGGCCATGTTGTAGCCGCAGAACGGGAGCATCGCGAACGGGTCGCGGCGCAGGGAGCCGACCGAGCCCTCGGCGGCGGCCGTCTGTTCGGAGGAGACCGTGGCGCCGATGAAGACGCCGTGTTCCCAGTCGTAGGCCTCCGAGATGAGCGGCACATTGGACGCCCGCCGCCCGCCGAACAAGATGATGTCGAGCGGGACGCCCGCCGGATCGTCCCAGTTGTCGGCGATGGTGGCGGCCTGATCGGCGGCGACGGTGAACCGGGAGTTCGGATGGGCGGCGGGACGGTCGGCATCCGGCGTCCAGTCGCGGCCCGTCCAGTCGATCAGGTGGGCCGGTGGCTCCTTGGTGAGGCCCTCCCACCAGACGTCCCCGTCGTCGGTCAGGGCCACGTTGGTGAAGATGACGTCGTGGTCGAGCGCGGCGAGTGCGATCGGGTTGGTGGACGCCGATGTGCCAGGCGCCACACCGAAGAACCCTGCCTCCGGGTTGATCGCGTATAGCCGTCCGTCCTCGCCGGGGCGCATCCAGGCGATGTCGTCGCCGATGGTCTCCACCCGGTAGCCGGGGATGGTCGGCTGCAGCATGGCGAGGTTGGTCTTGCCGCAGGCGCTCGGGAACGCCGCAGCCAGGTAGAACGTCTTGGCGTCGGCCTCGCGCGTGATCTTGAGGATCAGCATGTGCTCGGCCATGGTGCCCTCTTCGCGGGAGAGTACCGACGCGATTCGCAGCGCGAAGCACTTCTTGCCCAGCAGGGCATTGCCGCCGTAGCCCGACCCGTAGGACCAGATCTCGCGGGTCTCGGGGAAGTGGGTGATGTACTTGTCCTCGTTCGCAGGCCAGGGCACGTCGGGTCGGGCGTTGCCATCGGTGTCCACCAGCGGGTAACCGACGGAGTGGACGGCCTTCACCCACGGCTGGCCGTCGGCGATTTCTTGGACGACGTCCGCGCCGACGCGGGTCATGATGTCCATGCTGAGCAGGACGTAGGGGCTGTCGGTGATCTCGACGCCGACGCGGGAGATGGCGCTTCCCAGGGGGCCCATCGAGAACGGAATGACGTACATCGTCCGCCCGCGCATGGTGCCGGTGAACAGCCCGTTCAGGGTCTGCTTCATCTCGGCGGGGTCGGCCCAGTTGTTGGTGGGGCCGGCCTCCTGGGGGTCGTCCGAGCAGATGAAGGTGCGCGATTCGACGCGGGCCACGTCGGATTCGGTGGAGCGGGCGAGGTAGGACCCGGGCCGCTTCTCGGGGTTGAGGGGGATGAGCGAGCCGGCGTCGACCATCGCCTGGGTCACGCGTGCCTTCTGCTCCTGTGAGCCGTCGACCCACTCGATGGCGTCGGGCTGGGTCAGTGCTGCCATCTCGTCGACCCAGGCGACGAGGTCGGCGGGGGCGTTGGCCGGAGCGTTGTTGGGGACGGTATGGACGGTCATGTCTGCTCTCCATTCGGGCCAGGTCGCCCGTCCTCGTTGACGGATCTGACCTGCCTGATCGCTGCAACCATCGTGCCAAACTGCCCATTTCCCACCAAATCGAGGTGCGATGTGCGTACACTTCCGCACCCACACGCCGGGATGTCCGGTTATTGGTGCTGAGGCCCAGAAAGTGGAGCCGTGCCCGGGATGGCGGGACGGGGCGGCGCTGCCAGCGGGGCGCCGCGGAGGGCCCTGGTGGCGGCCCGGTTGGCGTACGGCCGAGAAGTGGCTATAGTGGTTCACCGGTCACCGACCTTGCGCTCGTGGCTCAACGGATAGAGCAGCTGACTACGGATCAGCAGGTTGGGGGTTCGAATCCCTCCGAGCGCGCCAGCTGTGCCCCGCACCACCGTCAAGGTGGTGCGGGGCTTTTTCATTCATGGGGCGGCGCCTGGGGGCCCGACGTCAGGTGGGCTACTGGGAGCCCGCGCGCATGGGTGGTCCCGGCCCGCCGTGGCGGCTGGGGCTCCCGGTGGGCGAGGCCGCCCGAGTGCGGGTGGTGCCGTGGCGACGCGCTGTGGAAATGGGCTCGCGAGTATCGCGCGTTTCATGCGGAGAAGTGCGCGCATTTCTGAAGTCGGGCTCGAGGCGGAAGGTGCCCATAGTCCGGTCTGTTAGCATGAAAATCCGAGTCTGTGGGCAATTGTGAGCGCTCCGGGCGTGCCGGAGGTTGAGATGCTGAGAAAGCTCGTCGCTGCCGTCGCGGCGCTGACGTGTCTTCTCGTGCTGCCAATCGCCTCGGCTCGTGCGCAAGGAGACGATGCGCCATCGTCGACCGTCGCGGCGCAGGGCGGTGGGGGAGGCGCTGCCGCTACGGGTGCCTCCGAGTCCCCCAGTTCCGCCTCCGGTGGGTCGGGTCCCGACGCGACGAGCGCGCCGGCTGCCGAGTCCTCATCGACCCCGGAGGCCAGCCCCTCCGCAGCAAGCCAACCCACGTCGACCGCGCACGCCAACCAGTCCACGGCAAGCCAACCTACGTCGACCGCGCGGGCCAGCTCGGCCACGGCGAGCACGTCCGGCGCGGCCGGTCTGCCGGACGCCACCCGCGATGAGGCACCCGAGGCGTCCAGCCAGGCGCGCGACCTGACGCCCCTAGCGGCGGTGGACGCGTGCTCGGCGGGGCGGGTGGTCGGCAACGTGGGGGCGAATCTGGTCTCGATCGATGTGGCCACTGCGACTATGACGCGGCTCACCAACCTGTCCGAGAGTCAATTCCCCGGAGTGGTTGTCCCCTCGGGACAAAGTGGTGCCGATTTCGCGCAGATTTACAGCATGGACGTGAACACCGACGGAACGCTGGCGCTTCTTGCCTGGCGCGACACGTCGTACCGGCTGAACCTCTCGACGGTCAACATTGCCGGGGGAACGGTGACGAATAGGCAGTTCACCTACCTGGGGGACGCCTCCTATCGCGGCGGCTGGAACTCCTTGGACCAGAAGTTCTACTACACGATCGGCAATGTGCTGTACGCCTACAACCCGACGACGATGTCCAACGATCCCTTGGGCACCATCACCAGTGCGGTGTCCTCCCAGGCCCTCTACGGGGGCGGGGATCTCTACTTCGACCGGTCGGGCAACATGTTCCTCGTCTCCGCCCAGACCGGGGCGACGAGTTCGCTGTTCCGGGTGGACGCGGCACAGATCGCCGCCCGGACGCTGGTCGCCACGAAGTTGGTGGACCTGGTCGGCATCCCGGTCAATGCGCAGACGAACGCCAACGGCGTCGCTTTCGCCTCCGACGGCTACCTGTACGTGTCGGTCAGCACCTCCGGCGACGCGCAGTTGCTGAAGATCGATCCCTCCTCGGGAGCCCAGATCGGCGCGACGCTCACCCTCAACAGCCCGGGCGGGGCGATCCCGGCCAAGGTCGGCGACCTGGGCAACTGCGTCAGCCCCCGAACGCTGACGGTCGTGAAGAACATCGCCGGCCGGGCGGTGGCCGCGGACCAGTTCACGGTGCGTCTCCAATCGGGTAACAGCACCCAGAGCGCGACCACCATCGGCTCGACGCTCGGGCCGCAGACGGCCACCCAAGTCGGCCCGGCACCCGTGATCCCCGGCAACGCGTACGCGCTGTCTGAGCTCCCGGGCAACACCGGCACGCGGCTGGCGCGCTACGACACGAGTTGGCGATGCACCGCCGCCGTCACCGGTGCCGTCGTGGCGACCGGTACCGGGACCAGCCTCACCTTGCTCTACCCGGCCGATTCCGTCTCGAACGGCGCGATCACCTGCACCGTCACGAACACGCCCGTGGCGGCGACCCTCACCGTGCAGAAGCAGTGGGTGTTCGCGGGCCCCGGCATGCCCTCCGGGACCATCCCGAACTCGGGCCTGGGGGCGGCGCTCCAGGCGGCCGGGTTCGGCGCCGACGCCGTCGCCTCGAGCATCACCGGTGTCACCCTCAACGGTGCCGGGGTGACGAGTCCCGGCTGGGGAGGCACCCTTGCGGCATTCCGGTCCGACACGGTCGGCGTCACCGAGACGGTGACCTTCCGGGGTGCGCTTGCGCAGTGCTCCTGGCAGCAGGAGGCCACGGTCGCGACCCTGACCTCTGGCTCGGTGGCGACCACGAGCACCACCACCAGCCAGACCTTCACCGGGACCCTGGCTGCCGGGGCGCAGACCCTGACGGTGACCAACCGGGTCGTCTGCACGCGACTCACGTTGGCCAAGCAGGTCGACAACACCGCGGCCGGGACGTCCAGTGATGCCCTGCAGCCGTCCGCCTGGGGCGGCAAGCTCCGCGCCGCGCCGATTGTGGGGGGCGCCTCGATCGCGAGCCAGTACGTCAACGGCGGCTTCGTCGGGCAGTACGTGACCGCCGGCACCTACCAGTTGAGCGAAGACCTGGTCGCCGGGTACGCCCAGCAGGCACTGACGTGCGTCGCACTGCCCGGCGGAACCCCGGTCGCGGTCACCGCGCAGGGCAGGCTGACGCTGACCGCGGGGCAGGACGTGACCTGCACGTTCGCCAACGCGGCTCAGCGCGGCCAGGTGACCTGGAGCAAGCGGGCCGAGGGCGGAGGCGCCGACCTGCCGGCCGGGTCGGCGTGGCGGATCGACGGGCCGGGCGGACAGCAGTTCACCGTCGCCGATTGCGTCGTGGCGCCCTGCACCGGGGCCGACCAGAACCCGGCCGTCGGGGCCTTCGCCGTCACGGGCCTGGGGTGGGGGTCCTACACGCTGAACGAGACCGTCGCGCCGCCCGGCTACGTGCGGAACAGCACCCCGATCCCGTTCACGGTGGGGGCCGGGGATACCCCGGGGTCGGGAGCCCTCGTCGCCGTCGGGGTGGTGCTGAACGCGACCGCCCCACCCGTCGTCCTGCCGCTCACCGGGGGTCAGGGCGCCGACGGATACCTGCTGGTGGGCGGGGTGCTGCTAGCGCTGGCTCTCGCCGCCGGTGCGGCGGTACGACAGCGGGTCCGGCCGGCGCGCCGCCCTCGCCCCTGACGTCAGCGCTTCAGGCGGGATCGGCGTCGAACCGCTCCCGCGCCGCGAGGATGTCGGCCATGTGCGAGGTCGCCCAGTCCTCCAGCGCCCGCAGGGGGGCGACGAGTTCGCGTCCGGTGGCGGTGAGTTCGTACTCCACCCGCGGAGGGACCTCCGGATACTGGGTGCGCGTCACGAGGGAGTCGCGCTCAAGGGTCCGCAGAGTCTGCGTGAGCATTTTGAAAGAGATGCCGTCGACGCGCGCCGCGACGTCCTTGAAGCGCAGCGGTCCCTCGGCGAGCGCACCCACCACGAGCACCGTCCACAGTTCGCCGATCTCGTTGAGGAGGCGACGCGAGGGGCAGGCGCGGTGGTAGGGGTCGAAGGCCTCGTCCGTCATCGTGTCACTCCTCTCGGCGTACGGCCACGGCTGAGACTACCGGCGTGCGAGGGCGGCTCTTCGCCGGGCCCCGCACGCCGGCGGCGCTCACGGCAGGACGACGAATCCGCCCGCCGTCTGGCCGCCCATGGCGAGGGCGATCTGCAGGGCACCGACGGCCTCCAGCTGGACGGCGCGCTTCAACGCTCCCGCGTCCGCCGCGCGAAGGCCTGCCGCGACGATGATCGCGGACAGTGCGCTCTTGGCCTCGTCGTCCCCGGCGAGCAGGACGGTGGTCGGCGCGTCGCCGGCGACGCCGCTGGCCAGCGTCGCGGCGAAGTTGGTGTTGAACGCCTTGACGACGGCCGCGCCGGGAAGGCGGGTGGCCAGTTCCGATGCGGCGGAGGATCCGGGCTCCAGGACGGAGTCGAACGTCGCGAAGTCGATCGGGTTGCTCGGATCGACGACGACCTTCCCAGCGAGCCCCTGCGGGTAGGCGGCCAGCACGTCGGCGTAGGCCGGGTAGGGGAGGGCCAGGACGACGATGTCGCCGGTGATGGCGTCTCCGATCGTGCCCGCGGTGACGCGCGGGTCGATGGCGGACGCCTTGGCGGCGTCCCGGGCCAGGACCTGAACGGGCGCGCCGGCCTTCAGCGCGATCCCGGCCACGGCCGCCCCGATGTTGCCGGCCCCGATGACGGTGACCGATGCGATGGTGCTCATGTGGTGCTCCTTGACGCTCTCGCGAGCGCCGACTCCCGGCCTCGCTCTCCACTAGAGAGTAACACTCTGGAGGGGAGTGTCAATCCTTGTTGTGCGGCGGGAGATCGGATGCGCCACCGAGCCGCTGCCCGCCAGTGCCTCCGGTGTGCTTCACCGCCGAACGGGTGGAGCCGGACGCCGACGCGGCCGGGACCCTTGCGGGGTCCCGGCCACGGGGAGGGCGACGACTGCGCGTCCCCTCGGGGGGTGGGTCAGACGCCTGCGGGTTCGCGGCGTCCCAGGCGGACCTTCTTGACCTCGCGCTCGGCGTCCAGGTCGGAGTCCTTGAAGCCGAAGTAGTACGTGAGCACGAACGACACCACCAGTGCCGCGGCCGACGCGATCAAGAAGCCGTAGAAACTCTGATCGAGGCCGGCGGGATTGATGAACGACGGGAAGCCGACGAACGCCCCGGTGAAGCCGTACATGTTGACGTTCAGCAGGCCGGTCAGCAGGCCGCCCACCGCGCCGCCGATGGACGCCGTGATGAACACCCGGCCGTACTTCAGGTTCAGGCCGTACATGGCGGGCTCGGTGATGCCGCAGAACGCGGAGATCGTCGCCGGTCCGGCGAGCGCCTTGATCTTCAGCTGCCGGGTCTTGATCCAGATGGCGAGCGCGCCGCCGCCCTGGGCGATCATCGTCGCGGAGACGATGGCGTTCAGCGGGGAGGAGCCGTCGGAGGCGATCTGGGCAGCGATCAGCGGGATGACGGCCCAGTGCAGACCGAAGATGACCAGGCACTGATAGAAGCCGCCGATGATCAGCCCGGCGATGGTGTAGTTCGTGCCCAGCACCCAGTTGATGCCGTTGGCGATGCCGCCGGACAGGAACATGATGATCGGGCCGAACAGGACCAGCACCAGCGTCGAGACGATGAACACCTCCAGCAGCGGGGCGAAGATCATGCGCACGACGGCGGGGATGTACTTCTTCAGGAAGGGCTCGATGCGGGCGGCCAGCCAGGCGGCCACGATGATCGGGAAGATCGAGTAGGCGTACGCGTTGCTCTCGGGAAGCGCGATCGGGATGCCGAAGAAGTCGGCGTTGAAGATCGTCGAGCCGATCTGGGCGTACACGTGGTACCCCTCGGCGTCCGGGTTCGCCATCGCCACCACCGACGGGTAGACGAGGACGCCGCCGATGATCGCCACGATGATCGGGTCCGAGCCGAGCCGCTTGGCGGCGGTGAACCCGACGATGATCGGTAGGAAGAAGAACATCGACGACGACATGGCGTCGATCAGGGTGTAGGTCGAGGACGCGGAGTCGACCACGTTGAACTGGGTGAGGATCGCCAGGATCCCCTTGAGGATGCCGGACGCGGCCAGCAGGCCGATCACGGGGATCATCGACCCGGTGATGACGCCGATCAGCGAGCTGAACCCGTGCTTCACCCAGCCGATCGCCGTCGTGGGACGCTCGACCTCGGGAGCGTCGGTCGCGTCGCCCGACGGGTCGCCGACGAGCCGGGTCACGGCGTCGTAGACGTCGACCACCTCGGCGCCGATGACGACCTGGTACTGGCCGCCCGCCTTGATGACGTCGACGACGCCGTCCAGGTCGGCGATGGCCTTGTCTTGGGCCAGCGATTCATCCTTGAGGTAGAACCGCACCCGCGTGATGCAGTGCAGGAAGCTGCGGATGTTGTCCTCACCGCCGACGCCCTCCACGATCTGGTAGGCCAGCTTGTCGAAGCCGGTCAGGTTCGCGGGTGCCTCCAGCGATACCGCCGCCGTGGCCGCCGCGGCCGGTGCGGCATCCAAAGCGGCGACCTCGGCGGCCCCCGTGGCGGGCTGCGCGTCGGGGGCGGGCAGCGTGACGGTGGCGGCGGCGTCCCCGGCGGTGACGGCGCCGCTGCGCACGTCGAGGGTGCCCCGGCGGCGGGCCAGGTTGGTGAAGATCACCATCGTCATGGCGGCCTTGCCCGCGGCGGCGACCTGCGCCAGATCCATGGTGCCGACCGGCTGACCGGCCTCGACCGCGTCGCCCTTCGCGAGAGTGAGGGCGAACGGCTTGCCCGCCAGCTCGACGGTGTCGATGCCCATGTGCACGAGCACCTCGACGCCTTCGGCGGTCTTGATGGCGAACGCGTGCCCCGTCTTGGCGACCATCATCACCGTGCCCGTGGCGGGCGCGACGACGGTGCCGTCGGTGGGATCGACGGCGAACCCGTCGCCCATCTTCTTGGAGGCGAACACCTGGTCGGGCACGTCCGCCAGGGGCACCAGCATGCCGGTGAGGGGCGCGACGATGCGCTCGGTCGGCTCGGGTTGGGTCATGTCAGATCTCCTTAGATCCGTCGGTGAGGAGCAGGGACTGTGCTTCGTAGGGACGCAACGTGATGCGGCCCTCACTGATGCGCGGGTCGGGATGGTTGCCGATGAGGACGCGGGCGGACGCGAACTCCGGCGGCAGGTCGAGGGTGGCGTCCTCGCCGTAGAAGTTGGCCAGCACCAGCAGGCGGTTCTCCCCGAGGCTGCGGGTGTAGCCCAGGACGCGGTCGTGGTCGTGGGCGTAGGCCTGCACGTCGCCCTCGGCGATCACCGGGAGTTCCTTGCGCAGGGCGATGAGCCGCCGGTAGTAGGGCAGGATCACCCCGCCGTGCTCCTCGGCGGCCACGTTGATCGTGTCCTGGTTGGTGGGGGCCAGCCACGGCGTCCCGGTGGTGAAGCCCGCGTTCGGCCCGGGCGTCCACTGCATCGGCGTCCGGGCATTGTCGCGGGCCTTGGCGTGGACGATCGCGAACGCGTCCGCGGCGTCGTGCCCGGCGGCGAGCAGCGCGCCGTAGGCGTTGCGGGCCTCGACGTCGACGTAGTCGTCGATGGACGTGTAGGCCGGGTCGGTCATGCCGATCTCCTCGCCCATGAAGACGTAGGGCGTCCCGCGCAGCAGGTGGATGACGGTCGCGAGCATCGTCGCGGACGCCTCGCGGTGACCGGCGGCGTCCCCGAACCGGTCCACGGCTCGCGGCTGGTCGTGGTTGTTCCAGAACAGGGCGTTCCAGCCGTTCCCGGCGGCCATGCCCTCGGCCCAGCCCATCAGCAGGCCCTTGAGGGCGGCGAAGTCGAACGGGGCCTTCGTCCACTTCTGACCGCCCGCGTAGTCGACCTTGAGGTGGTGGAAGTTGAACACCATCGACAACGGCCCGCAGTCCGCCCGGGAGTACTCGATGCAGCGTTCCAGCGTCGTCGACGACATTTCGCCCACCGTCACCGCGTCGGCGTCCAGGCCATAGGAGGCGGCCTGGAGTTCCTTCAGGAACGGGACGACCAGGTTCCCGTCGGTGTACATGGCGCGGTCGTCGACGCCCGCAGGCGCCGAGGGCAGGTCGAACGGTTTGCCGATGAGGTTAATGACGTCGAACCGGAACCCTGTCACGCCCAAGCGGCGCCAGAAGTCGACCACGGCGGCCATCTCGCGGCGCACCGCCGGGTTGTGCCAGTTCAGGTCGGCCTGCTCGGGAGCGAACAGGTGCAGGTAATGCAGGCCGGTGTCCCCGAACGGCGACCAGGCCGGGCCGCCGAACTTCGAGGTCCAGTTGTTGGGAGGCTGCCCGTCGCGCCCGGCGCGCAGGTAGTAGAAGTCCTGGTATGCCGGGTCGCCCGCCAGCGCACGCTGGAACCACGCGTGCTGCGTCGAGGTGTGGTTGAGCACCATGTCGAGCATCACGCCGATGCCCCTCTGCTTCAGCGCGGCGACCAGTTCGGTGAAGTCGTCCATCGTCCCCATCGCCGGGTCGATGGCGTAGTAGTCGGCGACGTCGTAGC
>RRZU013350654.1_pt1 | contig 14233 bp, 11 predicted proteins | sample 2165561 | NCBI WGS metagenome assembly RRZU01 (sample SAMN10456909, study PRJNA506462) | wastewater metagenome | isolation source: wastewater sludge | place: USA: Moscow, Idaho
AGTCGACGATGCCGCTCGCGGAGCCCGTCCAGCGCCTCGTCGCCCATGGTCGGAGGCCCAGCTTCCGGGGACGCTGAAGGCGATCGCCGCCGTCGCGATCGCCATGACGGCCACCCCCGTGACGTCGATCCAGCGCCGACGCACCACGAGCAGGCCCGCGATCCGGCGGGGAAGGACGAGCCTCAGAACCGCACCGAGGCCGAGCGCGGCCGCGACCAGCAGGGCGGAGCGGCGCCAGAAGCCGAGCGCGGCGAACACGACCGCGGCGATGACCACGGCCACCACGATGGTCAGTGGCCACGGGTTCGACGGGTACGAGTCGGCCGGCCTGTCCGGTTTATCGGGCATTGAGGCCTTCCGCGCGGTCGACGACGTTGCTGAGCAGCATCGCGCGCGTCATGGGGCCGACGCCTCCCGGGTTTGGCGTGACCCAGCCTGCCTTGTCCCACACGTCGGGGGCGAGGTCACCGGTGGTCTTCCCGTCGACCCGGCTCACGCCGACGTCGACGAGCGCCGCCCCCTCGCGGATCATGTCGGCCGTGATCATGTGCGGCACGCCCGCGGCAGCCACGACGACGTCGGCCTTCCGGGTGTGCTCGGCGAGGTCGCGGGTTCCGGTGTGACAGAGCGTCACGGTGGAGTTCTCGCTGCGACGGGTCAGGATCAGCCCGAGCGGGCGGCCGACGGTGATCCCGCGGCCCACCACGACGACCTCGGCCCCGTTGAGCTCGACGTCGTGGCGCCGCAGCAGCTCGACGATGCCGCGCGGGGTGCACGGGAGCGTCGCGGGCTCGTTCAGCACGAGCCGCCCGAGGTTGATCGGGTGCAGGCCGTCTGCGTCCTTGTCCGGGTCGATCAGGCTGAGCGCCCAGTTCTCGTCGAGGTGGCGCGGGATGGGCAACTGCACGATGTAGCCGGTGCACGCCGGATCGGCGTTCAGCCCCTCGATCGCTTCGCGGAGCTGGTCGGCGGTGGTGTCCTCGGGGAGCTCGACCTGGATCGACGCGATGCCGACCTCTTCACAGTCGCGGTGCTTCATCCGGACGTAGTTCTGGCTCGCGGGATCGCTGCCGACGAGCACGGTGGCGAGTCCCGGGACGACGCCGTGCCCACGCAGGGCGGCGACGCGGGTGGTCAGTTCGGCCTTGATCGCGGCGGCGGTGGCCTTGCCGTCAAGCTTCTGGGCGGTCACGGTCGGCTCCTCAGTGGAAGAAGTGGCGGGTGCCGGTGAAGTACATCGTGATCCCCGCGGCGGTCGCGGCGTCGATGACCTCCTGGTCGCGCACCGAACCGCCCGGCTGGACGATCGCGCGCACCCCGGCGTCGATCAGGACCTGCGGCCCGTCCGCGAAGGGGAAGAAGGCGTCGGAGGCGGCAACGGAACCGGCGGCGCGCTCGCCCGCGCGGTCGACGGCCAGGTGGCAGGAGTCGACGCGGTTGACCTGGCCCATGCCGACGCCGACCGAGGCGCCCTCGTGGGCGAGCAGGATGGCGTTGGACTTGACGGCCCGCACGGCCCGCCAGGCGAACGCGAGGTCGGCGAGGGTGGCCTCGTCGACGGCCTCGCCCGCGGCGAGCGTCCAGGTGGCCGGATCGTCGCCCTCGGCGTCGATCGCGTCGCTCTGCTGCAGCAGCATGCCGCCGTCGATCTCGCGCAGCGAGGTGCCCGCGTTGGTGGCCCCCGCGGCGATCAGGATACGGATGTTCTTCTTGCCCTGCAGGACCTCGACGGCGCCCTCCTCGTAGGCGGGGGCGACGATCACCTCGGTGAAGATCTCGGCGACCTGGCGGGCCATCTCGACCGAGACGGGGCGGTTGGCCGCGACCACGCCACCGAAGGCGGAGACGGGGTCGCACTCGTGGGCCTTGCGGTGGGCCTCGGCGATGTCGGCGCCGAAGGCGATGCCGCACGGGTTGGCGTGCTTGATGATGGCGACGGCGGGCGCGTCGAAGTCGTAGGCGGCGCGGCGGGCGGCATCGGCGTCGACGTAGTTGTTGTAGCTCATCTCCTTGCCGTGCAGCTGCGTGGCGTCCGCCAGCCCGGAGTGGCCGTCACCGTTGCGGTAGACGGCCGCCTTCTGGTGGGAGTTCTCGCCGTAGCGCAGGTCGGCGACCTTTCGCCAGGTCCCGCCGACCCAGGCCGGGAAGCCGGAGCCCTCGGGCGAGTCCGTGAGCACGTTACCCATCCAGCTCGCGACGGCGACGTCGTAGTTGGCCGTGTGCACGAAGGCGGCGGCGGCGAGGCGTTTGCGCTGGTCAAGCGTGAAGCCGCCCTCGGCGAGCGCGGCCCGCAGCGCCGGGTACTGCTCGGCGGAGGTGATCACGGCCACCGACGGATGGTTCTTCGCGGCGGCGCGCACCATCGTCGGGCCGCCGATGTCGATCTGCTCGACGCACTCGTCCTGTGAGGCGCCGGAGGCGACGGTCGCCTCGAACGGGTACAGGTTGGTGATGACGAGGTCGAAGGGCGCGACGCCGAGCACCTCGAGCTGCGACCGGTGGGTCTCCAGCCTGCGGTCGGCGAGGATGCCCGCGTGCACCATCGGATGCAGCGTCTTCACGCGACCGTCAAGGCACTCGGGGAAACCGGTGACGGACTCGACGGGGGTGACGGGGATGCCTGCGTCGGCCAGCTTCGCCGCTGTCGATCCGGTGGAGACGATCTCCACCCCTGCATCTGCGAGGTCGCGGCCGAGGTCGAGCAGCCCCGTCTTGTCGTAGACGGAGACGAGCGCCCGGCGCAGCGGGATCTGATCGGTCACTGGGTTTCCTTCTTCCATTCGGAGACAGCCTGGATGAGGAGGCGGCGTTCGACCACCTTGATGCGTTCGTGGAGCGCGTCGACGTCGTCATCCGGCAGCACGTCGACCGCGCCCTGCAGCAGGATCCTACCGGTGTCGATCCCGGCGTCGACGACGAAGACCGTCGCACCCGAGACCTTCACGCCGGCGCGCAGCGCGTCGCGCGGGCCGTGCATGCCGGGGAAGCTCGGCAGCAGCGCGGGGTGGGTGTTGATGGTGCGACCACTGAAGCGGTCGAGGAAGGCTGGGCCGAGCAGCTTCATGAAGCCCGCGGAGGCGACGAGGTCGGGCTCGAACCGGGCGACGATCTCGGCGAGCTCGGCGTCCCAGGCTGCGCGGTCGCCGCCGCGGGTGAAGGGGTGCGCCACCGCGGGGATGCCGTGCGCGCGGGCCCGGTCGAGGCCTTGGGCGTCCGCCTGGTCGGAGACGACGGCCGCGACCCGGGCGTCAACCTCACCGGCGTCGATGGCGTCGATGAGGGCCTGGCACAGGGTGCCCGAACCCGAGAGGAGGACGACGACATGGGTTCTCACCCGGCCAACCCTACGCGTTCACGTCCTCCTGCGCCTCGTCGTGCGCCTCCGGCCTGCGCAGCAGGCCGAGCACGAGGCCGACCAGCATTCCCGACAGCCCGAGGATCGTGGGGGCATAGATCGCGAGCTCGGGGATCCGGGCGCCGAGGTGGGTCAGCCGTTCGACGCCCAGCCCACCAGAGCCGAGGGCGCAGGCGAGCACGACGAATCCGCCCGCAACCACGCCCGAGAGGGCGCCGACCAGGGCGGTCTCGTCGAACCGGGCGCGCGGCCGGCTGAGCGTGACGACGAGCGCCGCGACGGCGCCGGCAAGCGCACCGACGGCGAGCCACCAGTAGTTCGCCCCGGATCCGGCCGCGTTCTCGGGGACGATGCCGAAGATGGGCAGCGCCGGAAGCAGCCCCACGTCGGAGGAGGCGACCGTTAGGAGGGACCCGTCGCCGACCGTGACGCCGGCCCCCAGCACCCACGAGGCGCAGGCGAGCACGAAGTTGGGCAGATAGATGAGGTGCAGCGCGGTCAGCAGGACGACCCCGACGGTGCCGCCGTCGAGCTGGTCGCCGATGGCGATCACGCGCTCGCGTCCGACGATCAACGCGATGGTCAGCAGCGCCGAGCCACCGGCAACGACCACGAGCAGGGCGGCACCGATGGCGCGCGGGACGCTGCGCAGCCACTGGGGCCAGCGCTCAGTCGGGTCGAATCTGACGCCACGCGCCGCGCCCCACAGCCCCGCGACCGCCCCGACGGCGATGCCGCCCACGACCGCCTGCAGGCCGAGGGAACCCATCAGCGCGGCGAGGAGCACCACGCAGACGGCGTAGACGCCGGCGAAGATACCGGCGACCCGCACGACGATCGCCTCACCGTCGACCCACAGCTTTCCGGTGTCGTCGGCGTCGGCGTTCGCGCCAGCCGCCTGGCGGGCAGCGAGTGAGGCGACGGGGATGGCAAGGAAGACCAGCAGCAGGGTCAGGCCGAGGGGGATGATCGAGACGGGAAGGCCGCCGATGTCGACCGGGGTGCCGTGCGCGAGGAGGAGTAGCCGCGTCGAGAGCGACAGGGCTGACGACAGCTGGGTGTCAGGCGAGGTGAGCCAGCCGACGGCGGCGAGCCCGCTGAGCACGATCCAGCCCGCGAGCAGCACCGCGACCGGTCCGACAACGGCCGCGACGTACCACGGCCAAGGCCATTGACGAGGCTGCGGTTCGCCGACCGCGTCGACGTCGATCGCGACGGTTCGAGGCTTAGTTGAGCTCCGTGCCACCTGGAATCTTCCCTTGAGGTTTTCGCATGTTCTTTTGGTCCACCGGTAGTGTTGCCAAACGACACCGGTGAATGAAGCGGTCGATTGGAGGTGTCGACATGGTTGATGGAGAGTCTGGACGCGCCCGGCGCGCCTGGGGACCCGACGAGTCCGAAATTGACGATACCCCAGTCCAGGACGTCTACCGGGCGCGACGCGGCTCGGCTGATCCGGAGCCGGATCAGGATCCGACAGAGGCCGGGCTCGGGGACGAGCCGGCTGCTGCCGACGACGTCGCGGGCGGTCCCGTCGACGACGATCCGACGTCGGTCATCGACCGGGTCGTCGAGCCGGACACCGGCGCGTCGGCGAACCCGTTCGCCCGCCCGGGCAGCGACTCGGCTCAGGCGCCGGCCCCCACCACCGGAGCCGTCCCCACGGGTGAGGAACCGGCGGTGACGCCCATTCCGGCCCCCGTGCTCCCCCGCTCCACCTTCCAGGGCCCGGCCCCGCGCCGCTCTGCCCTGTCGACGACCTCCCCGGACGAGGTACCTGAGCCGCAGGGGCAGCAGCACTGGTTCGACGCACACCGAGGCCGCCTGTTCGGCTTCGCGGCGGCGGGCCTCGTGATCGCGCTCGTGCTCGGCCTCGGTGGCTACTTCATCTCGCGCGGCCTCAACCCGCAGCCGGCCGACCCCTCGGGTTCGCCGAGCGCGACGGCGTCGCCCAGCGCGTCCCCCTCGGCGGCACCAGCGGAGGTCGCGGACCTGCTGACCGGTGAGGACCTCGCAGCGCTCGCCCCCGCTTCCGAGTGGGCCGAGGTCTCGACCACCGAGTCGGTCTCGGAGCACGAAGGCTTCCCGATCTGCATCACCAAGGAGGTCGGCGAGCAGGTCAACCCGACCCACAGCCTCCAGCGCTCACTCGGCACCACCACCGACGACAAGCTCGCCGCCCTGCACCGGATCGACGTGTACGCCAACCCCGAGTCGGCCACGACTGTGATGGACGCGCGGATCGCCGCGCTGTCCGCCTGCTCCGACGTTCCGGTCCTGATCGTCCGCGCGGCCGAGATCTCCGGCCTCGCCGAGCGCACCTTCCAGCTCACCGTGCTCGAGCAGGGCTTCCACGAGGGCAAGGACGTCAACACCTACCACACCGTTCTGCTGACCCAGGAAGGTTCGGCGCTGCAGCTCGTGGACGCCAAGCGGCTGAACGAGCCGGTGGCCGCCGACGCGGTGGCAACGGCGCTGGTCCGCCCCCAGACGGCACTCAACGAGACCCAGGGCGTCGAGGACGCCCTCGCCCCCACTGCTGCGGAGACGGTGGTTCCCCCCGCTGAGCCGAAGGGCTGGCTGATCACCTCGGACCTTCCCCGGATCCGACCGGGCCAGGGCCGCTGGCAGGCCCGCCCCGCCCAGGCCGTGAGCATCACCGGCACGGGCTGCGAGGACATGACGCTGGCCAGCCCCACGGGCCCCGCGAAGGGCGAGGAGACGAAGTTCTCGCTCACCCAGGACGACCAGGCCCCCGGGATCTTCGGCATCGACCAGGTCCTGTACACGTTCGAGACGCCTCAGGCGGCGGCGCAGTTCAGCAGCCGGCTCGGCAAGAACCTCACCGACTGCGCGAAGCGGGTCAACACGGCGAAGGTCGAAAAGACCGTCGCGGTCACCACCCCCACCGCGGTCGAGGCGCAGGGCTCCTCCGTCGGCTTCCTGGTCACCCAGTCCCAGGGAGGCAAGGCGTCGTCGAGCTTCCAGGTGCTGCTCAGCGTCGTCGACACGAAGGTCTCCTACACCGTGATCACCACGGACGGCGACTACAGCTTCACCGACGAGCAGCTCACCGCGCTCGCCAACCGGATCGCGGTGCGCGCGAGCCAGGCCTGAGGCCGACCCCGACACGAAACGAGCGCCCCTGATTCCGGAGAATCAGGGGCGCTCGCTCGTCGCGGAGGCTCAGCGGCTGCCGCGCAGGCGGGCGATCGCGTCGCGCGCCAGCTGGGCGGTGAGCGACGGGGTCTCCCCCACCAGCACACCGGCGGCCTCGAGGGCCTCCTTCTTGGCCTGGGCGGTCCCGGCCGAGCCGGTGATGATGGCGCCGGCGTGGCCCATCGTCTTGCCGGGAGGCGCCGTGAAGCCTGCCACGTAGCCGACCACCGGCTTGGTGATGTTGGCCTGGATGTACTCGGCTGCCCGTTCCTCGGCGTCGCCGCCGATCTCGCCGATCATCACGATGATGTCGGTGTCGGGATCCTCCTCGAAGGCCTGCAGCACGTCGATGTGACGGGTACCGACCACCGGGTCGCCGCCGATGCCGACGGCGGTGGAGAAGCCGTGGTCGCGCAGCTCGTACATCATCTGGTAGGTCAGCGTGCCTGACTTCGACACGAGACCGATCCTGCCCGGGCCGGAGATGTGGGCGGGGATGATGCCCACGTTCGACTTCCCGGGCGAGATGAGGCCGGGGCAGTTCGGGCCGATCACCCTTGTGCCCGACTCCTGCGCCGCGGCGAGGAACTCGATCGAGTCGTGCACGGGGATGCCCTCGGTGATCACGACGCACAGTTCGATCTCGGCCTCGACGGCCTCGAGGACCGCGGCCTTGGCGAACTTCGGCGGGACGAAAACTACGGAGACGTCGGCGTTGGTCGCGGCGACGGCCTCGACCATCGACCCGAACACGGGTACCGGGTCCTCCTCGAACAGCACCGACTCGCCCGACTTACCTGGCGTGACGCCGCCGACGATACGGGTGCCGGACATGATCATGCGCTGGGTGTGCTTGCGCCCCTCCTTGCCCGTCATGCCCTGGACGAGCACCCGCGAGGAAGCGTTGATGAAGATCGACATCGGTGGCTCAGTTCCCTTCGGCCGCGAGACGGGCGGCGGCACGGGCCGCCTCGTCCATGGTGTTCTTGACGGTGATCAGCGGATGGTTGGCCTCCGCGAGGATCGCCTTTCCGACGTCGACGGAGTTGCCGTCGAGCCGCACGACGATCGGGAGCCGGGCCTCGTCGCCCAGCATCTCGAGGGCGTTGACGATGCCGTTGGCCACGTCGCTGCACGCGGTGATGCCGCCGAACACGTTGACGAAGACCGACTTCACCTGCGGGTCGCTCATGATGATCCGCAGACCGTTTGCCATGACCTGGGCCGACGCGCCGCCTCCGATGTCGAGGAAGTTCGCAGGCTTCGGGGAGCCTGCCACGTCCTCGCCTGCCGCGGCGACGACGTCGAGGGTGCTCATCACGAGCCCGGCCCCGTTGCCGATCACTCCGACGGTGCCGTCGAGCTTGACGTAGTTGAGGTCGAGCTCACGGGCCTGCTTCTCCAGGTCGACGGCCCCGGTGGTCTCGTCGTAGGCGCTCCAGGCCTCGTGACGGAACTCGGCGTTCTCGTCGAGGGTCACCTTCCCGTCGAGGGCGATGATCTGCCCGTCGCCGGTCTTGACGAGCGGGTTGACCTCGACAAGCGTCGCGTCGCCGTCGTCGAACACCGTCCAGAGCTTCTGCAGGACGGCGCCGACGGCCTCGTGGTCCTCGGGAAGGAAGCCTGCCTCGGCCACGATCCTCTGGGCGACGGCCGGGGTGATCCCCTCCACCGCGTCGAGCGGGATCTTGACGAGGGCCTCGGGCCGCTCGACGGCGAGGGTCTCGATGTCGACGCCGCCCTCGATGCTGCACATGGCCAGGAAGCCACCCGCCGCACGGTCGAGCAGGATGGAGAAGTAGAACTCCTCCGCGATGTCGGCCCCGGGACTCAGCATCACGATGTCGACCGGGTGCCCCTTGATGTCAAGATCGAGGATCTCGGCCGCGGTCTTGGCGACCGCCTCCTCACCCCGGGCGAGCTTCACTCCGCCTGCCTTGCCGCGGCCGCCGGTGCGCACCTGGGCCTTGATGACGGCCAGGTCGGTTCCGAGCTCCTTGTAGGCCTCGACGGCTTCGTCGGGCGTTGTTGCGGTCTTGCCGGGCAGCACGGGCACGCCGTACTGCTCGAACAGGTCACGCGCTTGGTACTCCAGGAGATCCACAGTGTTCCTTTGCGTAAGTTGGTGACGATCGGCTGCAACACTACCCGCCGTTCAGGGGCACCGGAACGGGTTGCTGAACGCGGTTCTCCCGTTGACCGGACCCGATTTTGAGAGAATCCTGAGAACTGTTAAGGTTCCGAACGGAAGATCCCACAGGGATACAACCGTTACGTCAGGAGTCTGGTGAACGACACCCCATCGCGCAGCGCCAAGCGCGCAGCCGAGGTCGACTTTGACGACGTTGCCGAGATCGGAGCAGCCACCGCCCCGAACCGCGCACGCCGTGGAGCCCTTGCCTTTGGATTCAGCAAGAAGCTGGTCGCCCTCAGCGTCGCAGGAGCCATGTCGGCCGCAGCGCTGTTCGCGTTCGCCTTCACCAGCCGCGGGTCCGATCTGAACTCTGACGAGGCATCCGACGCCAACGTCGCCGTTCCCGCCGCAGCGGCAGCCGCCGTGCAGGAGGGCTTCGCCGACCGCAGCGAGGAGGTCAGCCGCAACAAGGTCCGCTCGAACCTGAGCGAGGCAGCAGCCGAGGCCAACTCCAAGGACCGCGCAGCGGTCATGGGCGCCTCCAACGACGCTGCGGTCAAGGCCTACCTCGACATGAGCACCGAAGAGCGCGATCGCCTCATGGACGAGGATCTCAAGCTCGTCAAGGCGCAGAGCGACAAGCTGAAGAAGGAGGCCGAGGAGGCCGCCCGCCGTCTGGAGGAGGCCAAGAAGGCCGCCGCAGCAGCCAAGGCAGGCGAGACCACCGACGTCCAGATCAGCGAAGAGGACCTGCAGAACCTCACCTCCACCGGCGGCTCGATGCCCCTGAAGAGCAACTACCGGATCGGCGCCTACTTCGGTAAGCGCGGCTCGTGGTCGCGCTGGCACACCGGCCAGGACTTCCCCGCCCCCATCGGCACCCCGATCTACGCCGCCGCCTCCGGCGTCGTCTCCTCCCCCACCGCCGGTGGCTGGGCGGGCACCAACGTCGTGATCCGGCACGCCAACGGCGGCGCCACCCTGTACGCCCACATGAGCCGCAAGGTCGTCTCGCCCGGCACCACCGTCAAGGCGGGCCAGCTGATCGGCTACGTCGGTGTCTCGGGCCGCAGCTTCGGCGCGCACCTGCACATGGAGTACTACAAGCCGGGTGTCACCCCGGGCGACGTGTACAAGGCCTCCGATCCGATGGCCTTCCTGAGGTCGCTCGGCGTCGGCTGAGCCCCCTGAACAACGCGAAGAGCGGCGACCGTCTGGTCGCCGCTCTTCGTGTTCCCGGCAAGGGGCCTAGAGCTTCTCCATGGGGGCGTGCTTGAGGCTCAGCCGCTTCGTCCCCGCCGACCCGAAGTCGACATCGGCCTTCGTCGCGTCGCCGACGCCGTGGACGGCCAGCACAGTTCCCATGCCGAAGCTTGCGTGCAGCACCCGGTCGCCGATCTCGACGGCGGTGACCGTCTTCGCGGGGGCCGAGCCCTTGCCGAACGAGTGCAGCGAGGCGCTGGTCTGCCGGTTCCTCGTCGCAGTCGACGCCGCCCAGTTGGTGGTGGCTGCCGCGGTGCGGCGCCAGTCGAGGACGTGGTGCGGGATCTCGTCGAGGAAGCGCGAGGCCGGGTTGTAGGTCGGCTGGCCGAACGTGACGCGCACCTGCGAGCGAGAAAGGTGCAGCCGCTTCCTCGCCCGGGTGATCCCGACGTAGGCGAGGCGGCGCTCCTCCTCCAGCTCCGACGGATCGGTCAGCGCCCGCATGTGCGGGAACATGCCCTCCTCCATGCCGGTCAGGAAGACTGTGTCGAACTCGAGGCCCTTCGCCGTGTGCAGGGTCATCAGCGTGACGACGCCCTTGCCCTCCTCGTGTTCCGGCACCTGGTCGGAGTCCGCGACGAGCGCGATCCGCTCCAGGAAGGCCGCGAGCGAGTCGTCCGGCTCGGGCATCCCGGCGGCCAGCCCGCTCGCCTGCTCCTCGTCGAGGTCGATGGTGTTGGCGCTGGCCACGAACTCGGCGGCGACCGAGACGAGCTCGACGAGGTTCTCGATCCTGGTCAGGTCCTGCGGGTCGGTCGACGCCTCGAGCTCTGGCAGGTATCCGGACTCCTTCAGGATCGACGTCAGCACCTCGTCGGCCGGCTTCCCGACGGCGACCATGCCGCGGTGCAGGTTCATCACGTCGACGAAGCCCTGGATCATTTTCAGCGACCTCGTGGCAAGCCCCGGGGCCTCGACGGCGCGCTGCAGGGCGTCGAAGAAGGTGATCCGCTCGGCGGCGGCCAGCGAAGAGATGGCCGCCTCGGCCCGGTCACCGATGCCCCGCTTGGGGACGTTGAGGATCCGGCGCACCGACACGTCGTCGGCCGGGTTCACGATCGCGCGCAGGTAGGCGATGGCGTCGCGGATCTCCCTGCGCTCGTAGAAGCGCACTCCGCCGACGACCTTGTAGGGCATGCCGACCCGGATGAACACCTCCTCGAAGGCGCGCGACTGCGCGTTTGTGCGGTAGAAGACGGCGGTGTCGCCGTACTGGCTGACCCCCTCGTCGGAGAGCTTGTCGATCGTCTCGGCGACGAACTGGGCCTCGTCGTGCTCGGTGTCCGCCACCCAGCCGACGATCAGGTCGCCCTCGCCCAGATCGGACCAGAGCCGCTTCTCGCGGCGTCCCTGGTTTCGGGAGATGACCGAGTTCGCCGCGGTCAGCACGTTCTGGGTCGAGCGGTAGTTCTGGTCGAGCACGATGGTCTCGGCGCCGGGGAAGTCCTGCTCGAAGTCGAGGATGTTGCGGATGGTGGCGCCGCGGAAGGCGTAGATGGACTGGTCGGAGTCGCCGACCACCATCAGCTCGGCGGGTTCCACCGTCGGGGATCCCTCGACGACGCCGGTGGTCTCCTCCGCACACAGCTCGCGGATCAGCGCGTACTGGGCGTGGTTGGTGTCCTGGTACTCGTCGACAAGCACTTGGCGGAAGCGGCGGCGGTACTTCTCCCGGACGTCGGCGAAGGCGCGGAACAGGAACACCGTCGTCATGATGAGGTCGTCGAAGTCGAGCGCGTTGGCCGCGGCGAGGCGTCGCTGGTACTCGGCGTAGGCCTGCGCGTGCACCTCCTGCTGCGGCGAGGTCGCCTCGCTGGAGGCGGTCTCGTGGTCGATCAACTCGTTCTTGTAGTTGCTGACCGCGTTCATCACCGCGCGCACCGGGAAGCGCTTGGGATCGACCTCCTGGTCGCGCAGCACGAGCGACATCAGGCGCTTGGAGTCGGCGTCGTCGTAGATGGAGAAGTTCTTGCTGATCCCGAACCGGTCGATGTCGCTGCGCAGGATCCGCACGCAGGCCGAGTGGAAGGTGGAGACCCACATCAGCTTCGCCCGGTTGCCGACCAGGTCGATCACGCGCTGACGCATCTCGGCCGCGGCCTTGTTGGTGAAGGTGATCGCGAGGATCGAGCCAGGATGCACGGAGCGCTCGGCGACCAGGTAGGCGATGCGCCGGGTGAGCACGCGCGTCTTGCCCGACCCCGCACCCGCGACGACCAGCACGGGCCCGCCGGAGTGAAGGACAGCCTGCCGCTGCGGGGGGTTGAGGCCTTCGAGCAGCTCCTCCTCGGTGACCTTCTTCGCGGAGGCCTTCGGCGCCGCCGTGACCGGATCGCGGCGCGGCGGGGCGGCCTCGTCCGGCTGGAATGCTGAGAAGAGGTCAGGGAAAAGGGAGTCGCTCATGTCGAGGCCCAAGACTACCTTCCCGCACCCGCCCTCCCCACATGCGGCGGGCCGCATCGGTAAGCTGCGGGCATGCGCTCCTCTCTCGCGAAGGTCGGCCGGGTCCTCAATCGGATCATGGCCTCGGTGCTGATCCTGCAGCTCCTGGCGATGGCCACGATGACGCTGGTCGAGTCGCTGCGCAGAAAGAAGCGCAAGCTGCGCAAGTTCCCGGTCACCCGCAACGACGCGGTGCCGGTGCAGCGTGACGAGGTGACCGTCTACACCTACGGCGAGTACCTCTACGAGGCGATGCTGGAGGCGATCGAGGGCGCTCAGCACCACGTCTACTTCGAGTCTTACATCTGGAAGTCCGACGAGATGGGTCAGAAGTTCGTCGACGCCCTCAACCGCGCGGCGGACAGGGGCGTCGACGTCTACGCGGTGTGGGACGGCTTCGGCAATCTGGTCGTCTCGCCGAAGTTCTACCGCGGGATCTCGAAGAAGGTGCACACCCTCTCTTACCCCGTCTTCCCGGTGCCATGGCGCCCGAAGACGTGGGGACGCAACCACCGCAAGCTGCTGTGCGTGGACGGCGAGATCGGCTTCATCGGCGGATACAACATCGGTGACCTCTACGCGACCGGTTGGCGCGACACCCACGCCCGCATCGTCGGTCCGGAGGCGGCGGAGCTCGACAACGCCTTCATCGACTTCTGGAACCAGAACCTCGGGCGGCACCGCAAGGCCATCACCGACAATCCCGCCCGCACCTGGGCCAACCACCTGCTCCTGCACCGCAACACGCCGCGGATCCAGGTCTATCCGATCCGCAACATGTACCTGGAGGCGATCGACCGGGCGCAGGAGCGGATCTGGCTGACCCACGCCTATCTGCTGCCCGACGACGACTTCGCGGCGGCCCTGCGCGAGGCGGCACACCGCGGGGTCGACGTGCGCATCATCATCCCGCAGCGTTCGAACCACATCGTGGCCGACTGGCTGTCGCGCGGCTTCTACGACCAGCTGCTGCGTTCGGGGATCCGCCTGTTCCTCTACCAGGGCGCGATGGTGCACGCCAAGACCGGCACCATCGATGGCCACTGGGCGACGATCGGCACGGCCAACCTCGACCGGCTCTCGCTGAGGGGCAACTACGAGATCAACCTGGAGGTCATAGACGAGGACCTGGCCGCGCAGATGGAGCAGATCTACCGCACCGACCTGTCCAACTGCATCGAGCTGAACGAGGAGCGCTGGCGGGCCCGGTCCTGGATCGCGAAGGCAACCGAGACCTTCCTCTCCCCCTGGCGGCCCTTCTTCTGACCGGCTGAGCACATGAAAAGAGGGGCGGCGCCACGTGGCGCCGCCCCTCTACTCGTTTCAGGTCACCAGAAGACGGCGATCCCGGCGTTGATCAGCGTGAGGGCGAGGATCGCCCAGAACTGACCGGCGGGGACGTTGTCCTTCTTCCGGTTGATGAACACCATCACGAAGATGGCGATCAGCACCAGCAGCTTGACGCCGATCTTGATGTTGTTGACGGGATTACCAATGTCGCCCATCTCCTTGACCCCGACGAGCAGGATGCCGGTCACGAGCTGGGTGAGGGCTCCGTGGAAGATCGCCGGGTTGATGACGCGGTTCGGACCCTTCATCTGAACGAAGGCTCCGCCGAAGAGGGCGGCGAACCCTACCAGATGCAGAAAGAGCAGGATGTTGAACAGGATATCCATGACCCCACGATACCCATTAGGGGTATGCCCTGACCAGACACGCCAGTGAAATCAGGGGTGTTCAGGGCCGGATGTTGTTTACAACTCATCTATTTCACGGCATTGTGGAACACATGGGAACCATCATTGGATACATCGTCATCGGCCTACTCGGCGGGGCCATCGCTAAGGCCATCATGCCCGGTGAGCAGGGTGGCGGCTGGG
>RRZU010256630.1_pt1 | contig 14232 bp, 14 predicted proteins | sample 2165561 | NCBI WGS metagenome assembly RRZU01 (sample SAMN10456909, study PRJNA506462) | wastewater metagenome | isolation source: wastewater sludge | place: USA: Moscow, Idaho
GATGAAATTAATTGGGCGGAATCACTGGATGAAGAAAAGCAGACTTTGGAATTGCTGCGCAGCAATGGCGCCAAAATGACCAAAGAATTCGAGTAATTACAGAGAATTTGCATGATGATGAAAAGTAAAATAATCAAAACATTTGCATTTGCAGCTCTGGCGGGAGCCAGCACGAGTTACAGTATGGCTGCGGATTTTTCATTTGACCGGCCGGGCGCCGGCTTTGGCACTGGCATTACTCCAGTGGGCCGGCTGGCTTGGGAGCAAGGCCTGCCGAGCGCGGCTTATCAGGAAAGCACTGACGCAGCGGGTGAAAAGTCAAAAAATCTCACATTGAATGGCGACATGCTGCTGCGGACAGGCCTCGCGCAAGGGTTAGAGCTTCAATTGGGCTGGCAGGGCCCTGCGTGGTCTAAAACCAAGGCTGGCGGACGCAGTATGGAAGAAGACGGTTTGGGAGATGTCAGCATTGGCTTGAAAAAAGCCATTGATTTAGACGATGAACAGCTGTCGATGGCCATTTTAGCTGAAGCTGTTTTGGCGACAGGCAATGACGGTTTCAGCAATGAAGATGATATTTACAGCCTCAGTTCCGCTGTGGCGTACAATTACAGTGACTTGCTGCAGACTTCAATAACCATGCGCTATGAAGTGCAGAACAGCGACTGGGCCGTTTCAGCGATTCCGACCATTGAATATAAGATTGCGGGTAAGTTATCAGGCTACTCTGAATTTGTATTCCGCAAAGCGGAAAGTGAAGATCAGCAGTATTCATTGGGCACAGGGCTGATGTATGCCGTCAATGAGCGTATGCAGCTGGATGCCAGCGTGGGCGTGGATTTGAATGGAAAAGATAAAGGCTATCAGTCTGGCTTAGGCGTTTCTTATTTATTCTAAGAAGATAGTTTTTAACAGCTGCAGCTGAAGGTGATTTCAGGATGAGTCGATTGGTATGAATAAATTGGCGTATGGCGCAGCTGCCGCCGTGCTGGTATTCAGCGTTGGCCTGCAGGCAGAAACCGCCCTGCTTTCTGCGGAAGAGGCTTTTCCTGTTTCGGTCATTTCCAGTGCAGAGCAGCAGGCTGAACTGAGCTGGGACATTCCGCCGAATTATTATCTTTATCAGCACAAAATTACTGTGCAGCAGGGCAGTCAGCCGCTGGCGCTCAACCTGCCGCCTGCAGAAAGCCTGCATGATGAGAATTACGGCCAAGTGCAGGTGTATTACCGGCAGCTGCAGCTGCAGATTCCGACACAGGCGGCGCAGCAGTATCATGTGACCTGGCAGGGCTGCGCGAAAGACCGGGTCTGCTATCCGCCGCAAAGCATCGATTTTCAGACTGATGCCAATGGCTTGGTCAGCGTGCAGAATCATGGCAAGACCAAACAGCTGCTGGATTTAGCCGGCAAAGGCAATCTGCAGAACAGTACGCTGGCTGCCGAAAATGGCGCCGCTGCAGCGTCTAAACCTGTGCGGCAGGAAGAGGCTGCGGCCTCTGAATCTACGACGGCTAAAGATCAAATGTGGTCGGAAAAACTGCAGCAAAGCTCATTGGCCTATGGCCTGCTGCTGTTCTTTGGCTTAGGGCTGTTGCTGGCGTTTACGCCTTGCTCCTTGCCGATGCTGCCGATTTTGACCTCCTTGATCGTCCGTGACAGCAAAGGCTTAAAAGCATGGATGATTGCGCTGACTTTTGTCTGCAGCATGGCCATGGTCTATGCCGTTTTGGGGCTGATTGCGTCATCAGCGGGCCTGAATTTTCAGCGCTGGCTGCAGCAGCCGTCCACTTTAGTCGCTTTCAGCCTGCTGTTTATTGTTTTCGCGCTGAATTTATTCGGGCTGTTTGAAATCAAATTACCGCGTGCGCTGGTGCAGCGCTTAGATGATGTACAGTCGATGCAAAAAGGCGGCAGCCTTGTTGGCGCAGGCGTTATGGGCATGGTTTCCGCCTTGCTGGTGGGGCCATGCATGACGGCTCCGCTGGCAGGCGCGCTGCTGTTTATTTCACAGACTCAGAGCCAATGGCAAGGCGCAGTGCTGCTGTTCACCTTAGGTTTTGGCATGGGTACTCCGCTGCTGCTGGCCAGTGTGCTGGGGTCGCGTATTTTGCCGAAAGCCGGCATGTGGATGAACCAGATCAAAGTACTGTTTGCCTTTATTATGCTGGGCTTGGCGCTGTATTTTGTCCGCCCGCTGATGAATGATGCGTGGATGCAAGGGCTGTCACTGACGCTGGAGCTCAGTTTTGTGGCCTATGTGCTGTGGCAGATTTTCCGGCGCAGCACGCAGCTGAAATGGCTGTACATCGTTGCTTTATGTTTGGCTGTGCCTTATGCCGTGTACAGTCAGTATCAGCAGAGCCAGCGCTTTTTTGCCGAACAGGCTTCTGCGCAGGCTGTATGGCACAGGGCGCAAACCGCGGCTGAGTTTCAGCAGCTGCTGCGTCAAATACCTGACGGGCAAAAAGCGATTATTGATGTGTATGCCGACTGGTGCGTGGCATGCCAGCCCATCGAACACCGCATTTTAAAGTCAGCGCAGGTGCAGCAGGCCTTGGCGCCTTATTATCTCATTAAGCTGGATCTGAGCCATTACGATGAGGCGCATCAGGTCCTGCTGAATCAATGGGATATCCTAGGCCCGCCGACGTATTTGTTTTTAGATGCGCAGCATCAGGAAGTGCGCGGGCTGCGTTTAACCGGCGCGTTTACAGAGGATGAATTGCTGCAGCAATTGCAGCGTTTTTGATCATCAGGAGCATTATGATGCAGCTGCTAATCGCCAATAAAAATTATTCCAGCTGGTCCATGCGCCCTTGGCTGGTGCTGAAAGCGTTTGACTTGCCGTTTGAAGAGGTCATGATCGCGTTTTCTGCGCAGCCGCATGGCGGCGAATTTAAACAAAAAGTGCTGAGCATCAATCCGAATGGCAAAGTGCCTGTTTTGCTTGATGATGGGCAGATGATCTGGGATTCTCTGGCCATTTGCGAATACTTGGCGGAAAAATTTCCTCAGTTGCCGCTGTGGCCTGCAGAGTTGGCTTTACGGATCCGCGCGCGCTGTATTTCGGCCGAAATGCATAGCGGATTCATGTGTTTGCGCAGCCAGTGCGGAATGAATATCCGTGCAGATTTTAAGGCATTAGGCGCAAAGTTATGGGCGGAGGATGAAGGCCTGCGCAAAGATGTGGCGCGCATCGAGCAGATTTGGACATCGCGTCCAAGCGTAGACAGCTTTCTGTGCGGGGTATTTTCAATTGCAGACGCTTTTTATGCGCCAGTCGTGATGCGTTTGAAAACTTATGGGCTGCCGGTCAGTGATTCAGCGCAGCGCTATATGGCGCTGATGATGGCGCATCCTGCCGTTCAGCAATGGCTGCAAAGTGCAGCGGCTGAACCGATGCGGGTCGGGTATTTGGAAGCCGATCGTTAATCGGATTCTTTATACTGCCGGCTCAGAAGCTGCAAAATAAATTTTAACTGCATTCCGTCCGCTGGCCTTGGCCTGGTACAGCGCTTTATCCGCCTGGCTGAGCAGCTGCTGCGGGCGCGATTCCGCAGCAGCAATGGCTATGCCAAAACTGGCGGTAATTTGAATGCGCTGCCCTTCATCTGAAAACAGTTCAATCTGTTCAATTGCGGAGCGGCAGCGTTCAGCAATCTGCTGCGCCTGTTCTAAACTGGAGTGATGCAGGATTAAGATAAATTCTTCCCCGCCAAACCGTCCAACAACATCCGTGCCGCGCAAAAGCTGGCTCAGGATTGCGCTCACTTTTACCAAGGCTTCATCGCCTTTATGATGTCCGTACTGATCATTGATATGCTTAAAATGATCTAGATCCAGCAGCACCAGCGCATAATTTTCATGCACAGGATGGTTTAATTGATCGAGGCACTGATTGATGCTGCGGCGGTTGAATAAATTGGTCAGCGGATCCATTTGGCTCAGCTGCTTAATCAAGTGTTCGCGGTGCCGCCACTGGCTCAGCAGAACTTCAAACAAGATTAGGCAAGTGCATAAGATGGGCGCGATAAAAAACAGCATCGACAGCAGCCAAAAATGATTGCTGTAATAATGGTCACTAATTTGAAACAGCGGGCCATAACTTAAGCTGCCGGTATAGCTGAGGTAAGCGCTGCCGATTAAATATAATGTAGCCGGTATGAATGCGCTGTATACAATCACGCGCGGCAGAAGCACGAGGCCCACTGCGACCAGGCTGACATAGGAAATCATGGTGGCGGGGCTGAGCACGCCAATCAGATAGCCGTCCCGGCAAAGGGAAATAACAAACAGCCCGACCGATAAGTAGGGCAGGGTCAGCTTGACCCAGCGTTTGTGCTGCCAAGCATAGCAGGGCCAGATCATCAGCAGAAGCAGGATGAAAAAAATGCTGTTCAAGGTGAGCTGCAGCTGAACTATCGGAACATTAACCCATTGCCAAACACTCGGCGTGAGCAAGACAAAGGATTTCCAGATGATCCATGTCAGATGAACCGCCGCTCCTAAAAAAAGCATCAATACGCATTTTTTGAGGATATTCCAGTTCATAATGACTTCGCCTTCGAGCATATATTTCCTAATTTTTTGCTTCGAGAGAGCTTGGCCTTTGGGCGGAGGTATCTTCATACGCGTGCATTCGCCTTGATATTAATTATATTTTTTTCTTTAAGTTTATACAGATAGGATTATTTAATTCTAAAATAGCATGCTTTACCGGTGTTGGTGATGATTATTTTTTACTCTCCAGTCGTGAGGGCGAAAATCAATAATTGTTCTAAATGTGAGACGGTGTGTCTTAATGCTGATGATTATCTCATTCATGATTTTTTGTAAACTGCACTTAATCAAGAAATTTAAGAAACAGGGTTAATCATGAAAGTTCTGCATATCGATTCCAGCATCATGGGTGATGCTTCTGTATCCCGCCAGCTAAGTCAAGCCATTGTTGCGCAGCTGAAAGAAAAGCATGCGGATGCGCAAGTGGACTATTTAGATTTGGCGCAGCAGCCGATTCCGCATTTAACTGCTGAAATTCTGATGGGTAAAGATGCAGAACAGGCGGCTTTAGGCGAACAGATTATTCAGCAGTATTTAGATGCAGATGTTGTTGTGGTCGGCGCGGCTATGTATAACTTTGGCTTGTCTTCCGCGCTGAAAGCATGGATTGACCGCATCAGTGTGGCAGGCAAAACATTTAAATATACTGAAAATGGCCCTGTGGGCTTAGCGGGCGGTAAAAAAGCCTATATCGCCAGCAGCCGCGGCGGTGTCTATGGGGAAAACAGCCCCGTTGATTTTCAGGAAGGCATGCTGAAAACTGTATTTGGCTTTACTGGCGTTAATGATGTGGAAATTATCCGCGCCGAAGGTGTCAACATGGGGGCGGAGCTCAAAGATAAAGCCATGGCGGATGCAATGGCTAAAATTCAAGCAATTTAACGTATTTCCTCAGCTGAAGCCTCTCCCTTCAATGGATTCAGCATTTGTATGGTCAGCCTCGGCTGACCATTTTTTTGCAAGGCTGCCCAGCTCTTCAGCCAGCGGCTGGCTTAATCGCGGTCTAGGCGGTGGGCAAAGTCCGACAGATCGGCCAAAGCGCGCTGGCCTTCTTCAAACCATGCGCTGAACATCTGAAAGTTGTGCCACATGCCTGTGTAAATTTTAAATTCAACATCCACACCGGCCTCATCCGCTTTGTCTTTAAAGCGCTGCGCATCATCCAGCAAAATTTCTTTAGAACCCGCTTGCACATGGATCGGCGGCAATCCAGCCAACTCTGCAAAAAATGGCGAAACACAGGGATCTGCGCGGTCGACTGATTTTGGCAGATAATAGTCAATACCTGCCTCCAGCGCTTCAATACTCAGCAGGGCATCATGCTTGCGGTTAAAGCGCAGCGATTCGCTGCTTAAGGTTAAATCCAAAAACGGCGACATTAAAATCAGCCCGCTGACTTGCGGCAACGCGTCTTTCTGAATCCGAAGCGCCAGCGCCAAAGCCAGATTGGCGCCGCAGGAATCGCCCGACAGGATGATATCTTTAGCCTGTATGCCTTGATCCAGCAGCTGGCAATACACATCAAACAGCGCCTCCAGCGCTTCAGGATACTGATGCTCCGGAGACAGCGGATAATCCAGATGCAGCACCTGCATCTGCGTGCGCGCCGCTACTTGGGTCAAGAACGCGCGGTGGGTATTCATGGAGCCCAGGAAAAAAGCGCCGCCGTGAATATGGAAAATCAGCTGGGTGGATTCATTTTGCGGTTTGAGTTCTTCGGCGCGGAGGCCTGCCAGGCGCAGCGGGCGGATGCGGATATCCGGATTTTGCGGAATGATTCGGCAAAGCTGCTCCAGTGCAAAACGCATTGTGCTGGGCGGTAAGTTCAACTGGCTTGGCGCGCGGATCGCCATCTTGAGAAAGCGTTCTGTAAATAATTGTTTAGTCAGCGGGGATATTTTCATATTGTTTCCATCTTTTTATCTTTTTTGGCCAGTGTTTGCTTATTTACCAACACAAGTTACAAGGTTACACTAAATGGTCACATTCAAAAATTGCAAATTTGTTGTGAGTTTTTAATAATTAAGCTGTCTATACCAGACCAGGGAAATAAACAAAAATGAAAAAAATTGCGCTAGCATTGGGATTGCTCGGGTTAACTGTATTTGCAAACGCTGCAGACCCTTTAAATGGCACATCTTGGAAAACGATTGACGATAAAACCAAGCAGCCGAAAGCCATTGTGAAATTTACTGAACAAAAGAATGGAACATTGACTGCCAGCATTCAAAACATTTTGACCAAAGGTGAAGAAAATGCCTGCACAAAATGCGAAGGCCCGTACCATAACAAATCGCTGAAAGGCTTGCGTATTGTCAGCGGCTTGAAAAATGCCGGCGGCGGCAACTATGAAGACGGCACGATTTTAGACCCGCAATCTGGTAAAACTTACCGCCTGAAAGGCCAGATTGCAGAGGGCGGCAAAAAGCTTGAGCTTCGCGGCTTCATTGGGGTAGCCGTGCTTGGGCGCAACCAAACATGGATTCGCGCAAACTGATAGTAGCCATGCTTTGATGCCCGCCTAGGGCACTGAGCCAGAAAGCGGCTCAGGCTCTGAATAGCTATAAAAAACCAGCTGTTTACAGCTGGTTTTTTTATGCCTTGCGACTAAGGATAAAACAAGGCTTATTTTAAATTGCGGTAGGCTTGTTCATCAAAACCGATAATCAGGCCTTGTTCTGTCTGCAGTACAGGACGTTTAATCATGCTGCTGTGCGCAGTCAAGGTTTCAATCAAATTTTCCTCGCTGGCAAGGGCTGCCTGCTGTTCGGCCTCATTCAGCTTTTTCCATGTGGTGCCTTTTTTATTTAAAATAAGGTCTGCGCCTTTGGCATCCAGCCATGTTTTGACGGTTGCCGCATCAACCGGCTGCTTTTTATAGTCATGAAATTCATAGGCGAGCCCCAATTCATTCAGCAGGTCGAAGGCTTTTTTCATGGTGCTGCAGTTTTTGATGCCGTAAATCTTAAGCATTGGGATACATCCTAAAAAATAAATCATGCAATGCCCCACAGATTAACCAAAAATGCCGGAAAGCTCTATCTTCTGCATCCGCCTTTTCATGATTTAAAAATGGATAGCGCGGACGGAAAGGCTGTCATGAAATGGACATGTAGAGGCTTTAGACTATGCTTCAAGAACAATAATCCAAGAGCATGGCAGGGGAATCACCCGCATGATAATAACAAAACTGTAAAATGAGACGAAGCGCATTGAATGCACAGCGCAGAAGATCAAAATGAAAAGGATAAACAAAAAAAGCTGTGCGGATCTTTACTGAGCGGAAGATTGAGAATGCAGGGGCCGGAAAAGAGAAAACCCGCATTTAATCATCCTGATCATGCGGGTCTCAGTACAACGTCCATTGTCACATCCTTGAAAAACAAACCCAATCATGAGCTTATTTCTGCTTTCTTCCTACGGCGTCCTATCCCTTCGTGTCATCCTGACAAGTCCCTGTGCCGTGCGACAATAATGCACTGAATTGAATGTCAGTAAAATCTGCTAAAACGGCAGGACTTGTGCGAAATCGTCGCTAATTCAGTGAACATTTGTTTACTAAATTAAGCTAAAGGTTTAAAGCTTATAGTCGATAATCACTGGCGCGTGATCACTGAACCATTCATCCTTAAACACCCAAGCATTGACGGTGCGGTCTTTCCAGTCCGGCGAGCAGGCGTGGTAATCAATACGCCAGCCCACGTTTTTGGCGCGCGCCTGCCCGCGGTTAGACCACCACGAGTACAGCTCAGCTTCTTTGCGCACTTCACGGAAGGTATCGACATAGCCCAAATCATCATAAATATGATCCAGCCATGCGCGTTCGTGCGGCAGGCAGCCGGAAGATTTCTGGTTGCCTGACCAGTTTTTAATATCGATACGCTTATGCACGATATTGTAGTCGCCGCAGACAATGATGGATTTATCTTCATCGCGCCACTGCTTTAGAATTTTTGCATATTCTTCCAAGAAGTGGTCTTTGCGCGCCTGCGCTTCATCGCCGGATGAGCCGGATGGCAGGTACAGCGAGCAGATGTGTGCAGATTTGCTTAAGCCTAAGTCAAATTCAGCAGCAATGAAGCGGCCTTGCGAGTCAGCCAATTCAAAACCGAGGCCATCTGTGACAGAGAGGAAAGGCAAGCGGCTGTAGATCGCTGTGCCTGCATAACCTGCGCGTTCTGCAGGGAACAGGTGCGTATGCCAGCCTTCCGGTTTGAATTTATCCGTCCACTGCGCATGAGTAATGCGGCTTTCCTGCATGCAGATCACATCGGCATCAGACTGTTCCAGCCATTCCAGCAAGCCTTTGGTCACAGAAGAGCGTAAGCCGTTGACGTTAATTGAAACCACTCTTAGAATTTTTTGATCACTTGGATAGCTAGTCTTTGGTATCATGCTCAGGTTTAACCTCAACTTAGAAAAATGGAGCACCTCATGACAGCGCAAGCGGCATTTAACCCACAGGCTTTTATCGAACTCGCCTTATCACGCGGTGTGCTTAAATTTGGTGAGTTTACTTTAAAATCGGGCCGCGTGAGTCCTTATTTTTTCAATGCGGGCCTGCTGAATGACGGCGAAGCTTTATCATTGCTGGCTTCGGGCTATGCAGCAAAATTAACAGAATGCGATAACGTAGACGTTATTTTTGGCCCTGCGTACAAAGGCATTCCATTTGTCGCAGCGGCTGCTGTGGCTTTATCGCAAAATCATGGCGTGAGCGTGCCATGGGGGTTTAACCGTAAAGAAGCTAAAGATCACGGCGAAGGCGGTGTATTGGTTGGCGCGTCGGTTGCGGGCAAAAAAGTCTGGATTATTGATGATGTGATTACGGCGGGTACAGCCATCCGTGAAGTAGTGACGATTCTGAAAAATGCCGGCGCGCAAATCGCAGGTGTTCTGGTGGCGTTGGACCGTCAGGAAAAGGGGCAGGGTAATTTGTCTGCAATTCAGGAAGTGCAAAAAGAATTAGAAATTCCTGTGCATGCTTTAATTACCATGAAAGATTTGATGGCTTTCTTAGATGCTAAAGGTGAAACTGAAGCTTTAGCAAAAATGGAAGCGTACCGTGTGAAGTATGGTATCTAATAGTTAATACAGAATATTGATTTTTAATAAAGCTCTATCCATGATAGGGCTTTATTTTTATCCATAAGAAAAACAATGAAACACTGGTTATACAGCATCGCACCAACAATAATAATTATTGTTCTAATTGTGCATTTGGATTCATTCTTAGGGCTCTTGTATTTATGGGCTTTAGTACTCTTTGTGATTGTTGTGTTAGCGAGTTATTACATCCCATATAAATTGATTGAAGGGGAAGATCGCTCAAGTTTTTACGCATTCCTTTGCTGCCTTTTTTATGATTTGTTGAAAATACAATTATTGAATCAAACTAATGAAAAATGTGGATCAATGGTTGAATAATAAGCGTGGAACGTAAAGAGTCAATAAAAATCCGTTCCAGTGCGCTGAACCCTAGAACGGATTTGACTAAAATATTGATGCTTATAGGAAAAGTCCAAGAATTTTGTATAAAACGTATTATGTTAATTTTAGAATATCTAATAATATGTAGAATTAAGTTGTTCTTTAAATTAATTTTTTTTTGAGTTGCGCTACTTTTAAAATAAATCTATGGTATGTTGGATTAGTTCTAAGTTTAATCATATCAATAATGAATAAATTTCTTTGCAATATATCATTAAGAATGACCACAACCTTCTTGAAAGGCTGTGTGTAAATTTTAGAACATATTTCATAATTCTATAATTCAACCCTCAGCCGATAATGGCTGAGGTAATGCTCTGTTCATTATTGGTAAGAATGGAGCTATAAATGTCTAATTCAATTGTACCTAAAGCACTAATCGTAGTTGATATGCAAAACGGTTTATTTAAACAAACTGTTCCACCATTCAATGATCAGAATGTCCTAAATAATATTAATTTTCTTATAGAAAAAGCAGATATAAATCATACCCCTATCATCTATATACGACATGTTGGCTTAGCCCTGACTCCTTTAAGTCCAGAAAGCCAACTGACTCAGCTGATCAGTGAACTAAAAATTGGCAATCATCACCGTATTTTAGAAAAGCAGCATCCAAATTGTTTTAAAGAGACGAATTTACATAAGATTTTACTTGAGCTTCGGATTAAAGAATTGGTAATTGTTGGAATGAAAACAGAGTATTGTATTGACACAACTGTTAGAGCCGCTGCTGATCTAGGTTTTGATATAAGCCTTATTTCTGATGCACATACGACTTTTGATTCTGATCTACTTTCAGCTCAGCAAATTATAATGCACCATAATTCAACCCTTAATGGGGCATTTGCTAAACTCTCTACAAGTGCTGAGTTTAATTTCTAACTTAGCTATTTAGTAGTGCATAAGTATTATATTGAATACTATCCATTTAACATAATAGAGCTTATACGAAACGCGTTTTATAAAACCTTTTTTCAGATAGTTAAAAAATTTCAACCGACCTAAAAAACATAAAAAGCCGACTTTGAAACAAGTCAGCTTTTTATTAAGCGAATTTGTGGCTTTTAGCCAATAAGCGTGATCAAAAAAGCATTCATTTTTTCCTTGATAATTCAATATTTTAATTCCAGAAATTATCCCCAATTTCTGCGGGCAACGCTTGGGGTGAAAATTAGCCAATTTTGTACGCCTGAGCGTACATTAATTTAGGGGTTTTGCGGATGTTCACAAACCCTTGTATTCAATATCATGAAGTCATAAGAGAACAGGACGTTCCACAGAATAAAAATAAATAATTGCACAAGGAGCGGCGGCAAGACAGGAGTCATGCCAAGCGAACCAATACGAAAAACCCCGACAGGATATCGGGGTTTTTTTATGCATGAAAATGAAGAGCAATGAGTATTAATGCGGTTCTAATCGACTGGTGGAATTCATTTCATGCCTTAATTGGCTGATACGGTCGTAAATGACTTTACGCATACGGTTTATTGCGCCAAGCGGTTGATGTTCCAGCCGTGCATGCCAAGGGCTAAATGAAAGATTTTCACAAAATTTATTTTGATCAGGCGTATCAAAAAATTGCTGAGGAATGCGAATGGTCGCCACCTTGTAAAAAGGCGCTTGGCTTTCTTTCCATTCGCTCATGGAGTCTTCAATAGACATGGCATTTGATGTTCTGGGCTGTACTAGAAATTCCATACAGCTGTCGGCTTTTTGCAAATCACTGCGCATTGCTTCTCTGAGAAAATTAGAGTGAGGCGCATGCGGCATAGGCGCTGTAAGCGCTGAGCAGGCTCGGGCCGAGTATTTTACCGCCAGACGGTCAGGGCCTGCCCCTAACTGGTAGGGCACCATAGACCAGTATCGTGTTTGCAGTAGATTTGAAATTTTGCTCCTGGAATTGAAGGCAATCCAAGTGCCTTTTATCCCTAAGGCAAAAGGAATATGAAGTTTTTTTAATACTCCGCCGCCATTGATATCCTGCATGAACGAGATATACCGATCGGGATCATTTACGAAAAAAACGGGATGATTAATCATAATGAAATCTTGTGTAGATGCTTCATCTGGCAAAAGCTTTTTTCCAGGCACGCCTAATAGTTTGATGGCCATGCCTCGGGCATCGCTTTTGATGTCTGCCTGTGTTGCGTCACGAGATCCATTCGAGAAACGAATCCATGCGTGATATGTTTGTCCAGGAACAAATACGCCTTGAGCCAGATTTTTAGGCAGTGTTTCATTGATTTTGAATTCAGCGCGGACACAGCCATGCGCCTTAGGATGCGCATCCCGCAGGGCTAAGCCGGAGGAATATTGTTTCCGAATGGATGCTGCAATGATGTCTGCAATTTCTTCCGCTTTGATGGCTTCATTAGGATACAGGCGCTCACCTAAGTGGTGATCAATACTGGGGTAAACCGTATTGTTCAGTGTATGCAGTGCGGCAGGAGGCGTATTTGCATGCACTGCCGTACAAATGCTGGCAGCCATTAGCGTATGGAGTAGCGGATTTAGGCGCATGGGCCATATCAGGTGCGGCATTGATGGCCTCCTTGCCTAAGGCTTGCATTCATTTTAGTTTTGATGAGGCAGCGTTGCTTAAACGTATTATTCAAGACATATTATAACTGGATGATCTGTGATGTTGCTTATTCACTATTTATTGTTTGAAATAAAATGTAATTTTATTCGGAGTTGAAAAAGCTGCCTTCTTCTATAACCGTTCTATAGCAAACTGTGCTCTTCACACTTCTTACACTCCAGCATCACCCCTAATTTAGCTTTTCGTCCATGCTCTGTTAAAACCCAAGGCCGGTTCTGCCAAGGCGGATCATGCCGCACATGCTGCGTATGGCCGCAGGCCAAAATGGCGTACCAGTGATTTTCATCATCCAAAGCAAAATCAATAATGGCTTGCTGCATAGCCAATTCCTATATAAAGATCGTACGTGATGAAAGGGCATCAAGTCCATATCATCAGCATAATGGTTGTCAAAATCATAATCTTGAACAATCTGGGCTAGAACCATAGCAATTGCCAGACTTCATTTCATAAATGGTGGAATGTCCCGGATTTCCCTTCGGCCGCGGTACACCTTGCGGCACAAAAAAGGTCACCGAATGTGCGCCGTATAAACCCGCAGGAATGGTCATTTCTCTTAAAACGACATAGGCGCTGTCAAAATGCACATAGTCCATGCCTGTACCCGAGGAAGGTGATCCGCCGACCACAGGCGGGGTATGAATGTTGCGCGCTTTATTATAGGACGCTTTCCATGCATCTATATCTGCACGCGTTGCAGGGCGAAGCAACCCCTTCGATACTGCATCCTGTATGCCTGCTGGTCCAGCCAAAGGTGCATTTGGATCAATGACGTCTTTGATGGAACGTTCCTGTGATGAACTCAGCTGCGTATCTGCACTGACATTGCCGATATTGGCGCGCCCATTTTGAGCAATCACAACCGCTTGAATATCACGTTGCAAAATACGCTGCGAAAGCTGATTCATTTCTGCGGCATTGTCATCAGATACATAGCTGTAGCCACACTGCGCATTTTTATAAGAGCTTTCTAAAACAGGAATGGATTTTGGCAGGCCAATCACACGCTGTGCGTGATAGCCCGTTGCAATGACACCAACGATTTTGGTGTTGCTTTCCCATTTAATCTTCCAAATGGTCGGCTCATAGGCACCTAAAATCAATACCACAGGACGGTTGTGCTGAACTTGGATGTCCATTTCAGTCGCTTGATGGCCGCTATCGTCAATTTGATAATTGGTTTCCTTGCCTGAGTAAGCGCCTGCAGCAAATACATCAAATTGAGCGGGGAGCTGAGTTTTAAATTTGGTGCAATCATTTTGGATTGGCGGCGTATACGTCGAATTTTGTCGTTGTTGACGTTGCGCTGCGGCAGAAGACAGCAGGGCTGTTCTTAACAGGTCGGAGTGATCAGGCGCTTCTTGTCGATATAAGCAGTCTTTTGGACGAACTTTGTCGGCTAAATCTGAGAAACATTGCCATGTTGTGATGGGCTGTCCCGCATTGATTTGCGGCTGAAAGTACAGATGATGACCCGCCAGTGAAGCGGGGATGCTGTCATGGTTCTGCAGCTCGGCAGACAGCTGCACTTGCTCAAAACGAAACACAATACCGTCTTTTGCTTCCAAGTTGGC
>RRZU012695330.1_pt1 | contig 14232 bp, 11 predicted proteins | sample 2165561 | NCBI WGS metagenome assembly RRZU01 (sample SAMN10456909, study PRJNA506462) | wastewater metagenome | isolation source: wastewater sludge | place: USA: Moscow, Idaho
TCAAGTAGTGGCATTAAAATTTCACACTCTGGATCACCAAATCTTACATTATATTCTAAAATAATTGGCTCACCTTTTACAACCATTACACCAATAAAAAGAACACCTTCAAAAGGTGCTCCTTCTTGCCTCATTCCAGCAAGTGTTGGAATAATTACTCTTTCTTCAATTTTTTTATAAATATCATCATTTACGAGCGGTGTTGGAGCATAAGCACCCATTCCACCTGTATTTGGTCCAGTATCTCCATCACCTATTCTTTTGTGATCTTGAGCAGCAGGTAATACTTTATAATTTTCACCATCACAAATAGCAAAAACTGATAATTCATAACCATCTAAATACTCTTCAACAACAATAGAAGTTCCTGCATCACCAAAAGAAGTACCTGATAACATATCAGATGCTGCTTCTTTAGCTTCTTGTTTTGATTGAGCGATAATTACACCCTTACCACCACATAAACCATCTGCTTTTACAACAATTGGTAAATTCATAGTATCTATAAAATCATGTGCTTCTTTTTCATTTGAAGTCTCAATAAACGCTGCTGTTGGTATGTTATATTTTTTTAATATATTTTTCATATAAACTTTTGAACCTTCTAGTTGAGCTGCAGCAGCACTTGGTCCAAAAATAGTTAAACCATTTTCTTTAAATATATCAACAACACCATCTACTAATGGAGCTTCAGGCCCAACAATAGTCAAATCAATAGAATTATCTTTTGCCCAAAGAGCTAATTGTTTATAATCTTTTATATTTATATTTGTTCCCAATTTATCAGTAGCACCATTTCCTGGCATAAAAAATAAATTATGAGCATTTTCTTTAAATATTGCTAATCCAATAGAGTACTCTCTACCACCATTACCAAGTATCAATATATTCACGATAATTCCTTAAATAATAATTTTAGTACCCAAGTAGCCGCTAACCATTTAAATGGCCCTAAAAGCCAATAAGCGCACATAAGAGATATATTTTAGGAGCTTAAACGTAATGAAAAGCTGCACACCGTATATCTACAATCACGTACAATACAAAATTATCGGACCCACAACAATGGAAATCCCGAACTACTTAGATAATCTTATTTTATCCAAAGATGGTTAAAATTGAGTTTAAATTAAAAATTGCTTTGCTAGTTTTATACACTCATCAATTGATGTTTCAGAACTAATAGTATAATCAACATTTTTTGGTAGATAAAGAGCTGTAGTTTTTCCAATAACTATGGCCTTATATGAATCATTCCAAGAATATTGTTGGAAGAAACACTCTACACTTGAAGGTGATGTAAAAATAAAAACAGAATTGTTTTCTAAAGCAACATTTGACTTTTTACAAGAAGTTTTATATACAACTAATTCATCCAATAAAACATCATTATTTTTTAGTATATCAACTAAATTTGAAACAGTTTTTAATGCTTTTATATAAAGAACTTTTTTGTTTTTTAATAGCGCTATTAATTCTTGAGCGAAATCATTTCCATGGGATGTAATGCCAGTAAAAGCAATTTTTCCACCTAACTTTTCAATAACTTGAGCAGTTTTAGGAGCAATGGCGAAGGAAGGTATTTTTTTCCAATCTTTATTAAAAGATTCTAAAGAATAAACTGCATTTTTTGATGTGAAAATTAGAGCATCATATTTTAATAAATCTATTTTTGATTCTATATATTCTATTTTGAAAACTTCTAAATTTTCAACTTCAGCATAGATTTGATTACTTAAAAGATATATTTTAGCCATTATTTTTTAACTCATATTTTTGTGTATAATTTATTGCATCATCTAAGCTAGAATATATTTTTATTTTTTTGAATACATTATTTGAATCTACTGAGAGTATTTTTCTTTTATGTCTATATCTTAAAACTAAAATGATTTCAAAATCTTTATTTCTAAATTTCTCAATAATCTCTTCAAGAGTGAAAATAGCGGAGATATCAAAAAAAGAAACATTTTTACAGTCTATTATTATTTTTTTACTACCTTTTAGTTTTTCTAACTTATCTTCTAAAAAAGATGCTGTTCCAAAAAATAAAGATCCATTTACTTTTATTATTTGAATATCAGTATTTTCAATATCAATATCAAATGAAACTTTTGAACGAGCTATTTTTATTCGAGTATTTCGCGATACTTGATAAACAGCCATTATTGAAGAAATAGTAATTCCAACACCAACAGCCATTATTAAATCTACAAAAATAGTTAATAAAAATACTGTAATCATAATAAGTAAGTTTTGTCTTGATATTTTATTTAGTATTTTTAAAAATTTATAATCTAAGATATCAAACCCTACTTTTATCAAAATTCCTGCTAACACTGAAAGAGGAATCTTAGATGCAAGTGGAGCTAAAAACAAAACTATTAATAATAAAGTAATTGAATGAACAATTCCAGATATTCTAGTTGTTGCACCACTATTTATATTTATAACTGTTCTCATAGTTGCACCTGCTCCTGGGATTGCACCAAAGAAAGAACATACCATATTACCAATTCCCTGCCCAATTAATTCTTTTTTAGGATTGTGTTTTGTTTTAGTTTTAGAATCAGCAACTATTGAAGTTAAAAGTGAATCAATTGAACCTAAAAGTGATAAAGTAATAGCTAAGGTTAAAATAGTACTTAATTTTAATATATCAAATGAAAGAGGTAATACAAATTCAGGTAAACCCATAGGTATTTCACCAATTGTTTTTACATTAAAACCCATTAATATAGAAAAATATGTAACAAAAACTAAAGCAATCAATGCAGATGGGACAATTTTTGAAATTTTACTTGGAGTTAAAAACATAATAGAAAGAGTAATAGAAGCTATTATTACAGCTTCATAATTTACTTTTTGCAAAGTTTCCAATAAGTGAGTTAAAGTATAAATAATAGAAGAAAATCCATCAACACCTAAAAAAGGATTTATTTGTAAAATAATAATAATAACACCAATCCCACACATAAAACCTGAAATTACGGGATAAGGAATATATTTTATCCACTTTCCAATACCTACAATTCCAAAAGAAATTTGCATAATTCCTGCAAGAAAAACAACTGTCATAACGGCTGGGAAATCATTTGGGAAAGTAGCAATTGTAGCAGCAACTACAACTGTCATAGGTCCAGTTGGACCTGAAATTTGAGTGGGAGTTCCTCCAAAGGCAGCTGCAAAAAAACCTAAGATTATTGCACCATATAAACCAGCAATTGCACCAGCTCCACTTGCAACTCCAAAAGCTAAAGCTAAAGGAAGAGCAACAACTGCAGCTGTAACACCAGCAAAAATATCATTTTTTACTCTGTTCAAAGGAAACTCCTAGAAGTTAGATATTAATTTTCTCTTTCTAAATATTCTTCATCACCCATTTTATCATGTTTTCCACGAGCTATTACGTGAATTGGAGTACCTTCAAAGTTAAAGTTATCTCTTAAGTAATTAATTAAATATCTCTTATACGAGAAGTGTAAAAGATTTGGTTTATTCATTACTAATGCAATTCTTGGAGGTCTTGTACTAAATTGTGTTGTATAATAAATTCTTAAATATGCTCCATTTGGACTTGGTAATGAATGTCTCATTACAGCTTCTTCAATAACTCTATGAAGTTGTGAAGTTGGAATTCTTTGAGTATAATTATTATGAATTTCAATGATTTTTTCTTTTAATCTTTCAATACTTCTTCCTGTTTTTGCAGATACTGCAATAATAGGTGCATAAGATAAAAATCTAAATCTTCTTCTAATCTCTTCTTGCATTTTCTCAAATGTTTCTTTATTTTCGTCCCATTTATTTAGAACAATAATAGTACCTAATCCATATTCATCAACTAAACCTGCAATTTTTTCATCTAAATCAGCAAGTGGTTCAGAAGCATCTAAAATAACAAGAGCCATATTAGCTTTTTCTAACATCTCTTTTGTTCTCATTAAAGCATATTTTTCAATACCTTCTATACTTCCTCTTCTTCTTAGTCCCGCTGTATCAACAAATGTAATTTCTTTATCTTTGTATTCAAAAGACTCATCAACTGGATCAATAGTAGTTCCTGCAATTGGTGAAACTACAGATCTTTCTTCTCCTAAAATTGCATTTAGCATAGAAGATTTTCCTACATTTACTTTTCCAATAATAGCAACTTTTATTTTATTGTCATCAACTTTCTCATCTTCAACAACTTCATCTGAATCAAATTTTCCATTATCTTCATTTGAATAGTCTTCTTCATCATCATAAGTAGGATCTTCCATTCTAGCTTTTTTTAAAGCTTCTGCTTCTTCATTTGCTACTGTTTCAAGATTAACTGGAAGATGATTATAAATCCAATCGAATAGATTTTTAGTTCCTCTATTATGAGAAACTGAAATTCCAAAAAGATTTTCGTCCCCTATTCCAAATTCAAAGAATTCCCAAAGTCTTTCTAATTCTTTATCATTGTCAATTTTATTTACAATTAGGGCAAGTTCTTTACCTAATCTTTGAAGCTCATAAAATAATTCTTTATCCTTATCATCAGGTATATTCTTACCATCAACCATAAAAAGTATTATATCAGCCTCTTTTGCTGTCTCAATAGCTTTTCTTTTTACATTTGAAAATATAGCATCATTTGTTTCATCAATACCACCTGTATCTAGCATTAATGCTTTTCTATCTAATATTTCAATTTCATGTTTTCTAATATCTCTAGTTGTACCTGCTAAATCAGAAACAATAGCAATTCTTTTATTTGCAATTCGATTGAATAATGAAGACTTCCCTACATTTGGTTGACCAATTAGTGCAATTTTTTTTAATGTTTTATCCATAAATTTTTTTAATCCTATTTTTTATCATAAACTAAAAAAGGTATTAGCCAAAAATGCTAATACCTTTTTCATAACAAAAGCTTCTATTAATATAGTCCAAATTTACCTTGAACTGAACTTTTGTAAAGAACTCTCATATTATCATCTTTATCAATAAATACTTTAAATTGTGCATCAGATGCTTTTAAATCTTCTAATGCTTCTTCAATATCTACTGGTTTATAAGATGTTAATCTTACAGGAGCAATTTCCTCTTCAAATTTTTCTAATTCTAATGCAATACCATCTTGAATTTCATTTGCAACAACTTCAGTTAATTTTGTAGCTTTATGAGCTGCAATTTTATCATGATGTCTTCTTAGAACTTTAGATACTCTATCAACAGCTATATCAATAGCTGAGTATAAATCTTTATCTTTTTGTTTAACTACAACAGTATCTAAATGTGCAATGTTTAAAGTGAATTCAAACGAGAAAGCTTTTTTACCATGTTTCTCTTCTTGAGAAATAATTGAATTTACAGAAATAATATCTAAATTAAATTTTTTAAATACTTCAATTGAGCTATTAATATATTCTTTAATAGCATCTGTTAAATCTATGTGTCTTCCTACAATACTTGTATTCATAACATACTCCTTAATTATATTTTATATATTTTAACATAAATAATATTAAATAGTAGCAAGTCTATAAAACATAACCCTTGTATAAACTTGCATATATTTATAAAATAAATAATTTAGCTTAAGAATCGCTCGTACTAGTATCAATTAGAAGCTTTAAAGATGCAAAAGCATTTTCCATTTGTGTGATTAAAACAGTATATGCAGCAAATTGAGTAGCCATAGCTGTATATTTTTCATCTAATTTTTCAGATGCAGTATCATAATCATCACTTAATGTATCAATATAAGTATTTAATCTATCTTCATATGTTGTCAAAAGTCCAGTTGATGAGTCCAATGAATCCAAATAAGTTTTTAATCTAGTTCCTAAACCTTCTTTTTCAGCATACCCAACAAACAATTCTCTTAAATCATCATAATTATCAGTAACAGCTGTTGTTAATGTTGTAGTATTAACATTCATATAACCATCACTATCAAAAGAAATTCCATATTTAAACATACTTTCTTCATTATTTAATCCATATGAATCAAATAATATTTCTTTAATTCCTGACATCATACTTTTTAATGTACTTGAATCAGAGATAGTTGCAGCAGTATCTTCATCACCTAAAGTATAAGAATCAATCAAGTCAACTAAGTCATTATATTTTGTTGCAATGTCTTCAATTCTAGTTACAATAGTACTTGTATCTCTTTCCATACTAATTGAAGAATCACCTGTTGAAACAGCTTGTATTATTAAACCACTTTCCATTGTAAGTTTATTTGAAGAAACATCATAATCAACCCCATCAATTGTTGCTTCCATATTTTGTGCCGTTAATACATGATTTCCTGTATCATTAAAACCTAAATTTGTAGTACCACTTTGTGAAATTGTTACCGCATTTGCAGTTCCACTTTCTGTACCTTTTACAATCATTCGATAATCTGTATTATTTACTTTTTCTAAATTTACATCCAGTTTAGAGTAGTAACTCATTTCTTCAACTAAATCTTCATAAGATTTACCCGTAGTATCAAAATAATAAGTAGTATCTCCAACTTTAATAGAAAGAGTTCCTCCATTAGTAATCGTTGAAGTTATATCAGAAATGGTATTCGATTGATAAACATCTTTTTGAGCTAATTGTTCAACGGTTACACTTATTGTTCCTGGATTTAACTTAGATGTATCAGCTGCATCAAAAGTTACAGAGCTTCCTGATGTAGTAGCTGTTATTTCATCAAAAATATTTGTACCACTAGTATATAAATCAAAGTCATCAACCAAATCTAATAATTCAGAAACCATAGTTTGAATTTCTGTTAAAGCATCTAATTCAGCTTGAGTATCTTCTTTATTAGTTGTAATAGGATCAAGTACACTTTTACTTTCTGCAGTTTTTAATTTTGTAATTAATTCTGAACTTAAATCGACACTTCCTGAACTTCCTAGTCCTAATATTCCATCTGCCATTTTTTATCCTTTACATATTTAATAAGGTTTGCAACATCTCATCAACAGTTGATATAACTTTTGCATTTGCTTCATATGCTGCTTGATACTGAAGAAGATTTATCATTTCTGTATCGGGGTCAACTTTTGTAAGATTGTTATATGTTGTTTCTAATGCATTTACAACTGCATCTTGAGACTCTAATTTAAAACCATTATCTTCCACATTTGAGGATATGGTTACTAGTAAACTTTGATAGAACTTTGTAAATGAAGTTTCTGAATCTCCAATTGCAATATTATCATTCCATTGTATTTGTGCTAAGTTTTCTAAGTCATCATTAGTTAAAGAATTTACATTATCAGATATGAAACTTAATGAATCAACACTTGAACCATAAAATAAAGGTGTTGCACTATTAGAATTTACTTGTTCTACAAATGCTTTCGCAAAATCATCCAAACTATTTTTGTATTCATAGATATTTGAAGTTGAAGATGTAAGTTCCTCTGTTAAAGCTTTTAATGATCCACTACTTAAATTTAAATCATTATTATAAACCGCAAGTGAAACATTATTTTCAGCTTCTACTGAATTACTATTCATTGTTAGTTCAGTACCATTTACTGAAATTGCAATATCAAATTTACCTTCTTCTCCTTCTGTATTAGATGTAATAACTAAATTGTTACTTGTATCTAAAGAAGCAGTATAGTCCATAAATTTTGAACTATGATTTATTGCATATACAATTTGTTCATTTGCTGTACTTCCTCCAAGTGTATTAGTAGGAGGTATTTCTAACTCGATTTCAGTGTTATTCAAGACTAGTGAAACTGAATCTCCTCCACTAAAATTAAGAGAAGAAAAATCACTTGAATCATAAACATCTTTTTGTGCAATATTTTCTTCTTTTACACTTATCTCATGAAGGTTTGTGTTATTAAAAATCACATTGACACCTGATACTTTTAAATTATAAGTACTACTTGTTCTATTTATTTCAATATCAACATATTCTGATAAGTTTTTTTCTAAAAGATCTCTTTTATCTAATAAATCTATTGATTCTGTATTACTTTGTAAAATTTGCTCATTAAGAGAAACTATTCGTTCTAAAATATTATTTACAGTTTTTACATCATCTTCTAACTGTGCTCTTGTGCTAGTTATAGTTTCATTTAAATTTTCATTTAAAGATTGTATTCCATCAACTACAAATTCTGCTTGAGATGAAAAATCATTTTTATAAATTAAATTTGTAGGATCACCCCTTAAAGTTTCTACAGAATCAAAATAATTACTTAAAGTTGAAGAAAAGCCTGTATTTTCAGTTTCACTAAACATCATCTCAACATTACTTAAAATTGAATCTTCTGCTTCATAATATGAAGATAAACTATCTTGTGAAACTAATTTATCATATAAATATACGCTTGTACTTCTAGTAACAGAATCAAAAGAAACTCCATTTCCAATATCATCTTCTAAAGTAGTTAGTTCTGATGTATTAATGGTTCTTTTTATATAACCTTCTGTATTTTCATTAGCAATATTATTTGATGTAACGTCAACTGAATACTTTGCAGTATCTAGTCCACTTCTTCCAATATATAAAGAGTTAATCATAATATCCTCCTATAAATATTCTTTTCATTTCAAAGCTTAATTATTTTAAATAATCAACAAGAGATAAGCTATTTATCTTACTTATTGTTGAATACAAAGCTGTATAAGTATTTTGTAATGACTGTGATTCTATAGCAAGTGCTGTTAAATCAGCACCTGCATAAGATTCATAAAGAATATTAAAATTTGTTAATTTTGCTTCAGTTATTTGTTCATAGTTATCAATATAAGAAGTTCTTGTTCCTAATATTGCATGATTTAAATTCACATTATCATAAGCTGAGCCAATTTCTTCCAAAGAATTAGATAAAATTTGATTTGCTGCATCTTCTGTAATTGCATTTCCACTTGAATCTTGTTGTCTTAGTGCATTTATTATTTCATCTAAAGTATCAAATATAGAAGTTTTTGATTCTAGAGCAACACTTACTGAACTTGCTGTATAAGTGCCATCACCATTATCTGTTATTGTTGTTGATATAGGATTTGAAATATCACCATTTAAAAATAATCCATCGTATACTCCATCAGAATCAGTATCTACTAATCCATATTCATTACCATCTTTATCTAATATTCTTTCATTTGTACTAAAAGTTAGACTAGATCCTAGTTCAGCACTTTGGCTTGGCGTATATAAAAGTTCTATACCATTCACTCCTTGAGTAGCATAAGTTTTATCTTCTACATTTAGAGTTTTATTGTCATATGAACCAGTATAGTTGATTTTTCCACTTACAGTATCTTTTTCAAAAGATGCTGAATCTGTATTTTTACCAGAAAATACATACTGTCCATTTACACTACTATTAACTAAATTAAATATAGTTTCTTTTTCAGATTCAATATTTGCTGCGATTATTTCTTTTGTATCACTATTATTGGTTCCATTTAAAGCTTCTAATACTAAACTCTGTACTGACTTAACAGAGTTTTTCATATTTGATACGGCTGAGTCACTTGTATCATTATATGCACCAGATAGTTGAATCTTGTCTAAAATACTAGTATATGATTTTACGTTATTCTTCACAGATAATATTTCATTATATTGTTTTGAATTATCACTTCCGTATTGTAGTGCATCACCACTACTTAAACCATATGTATTTTTTTCATTTCTTTTATTTAACATATCTAGGTTAAACATAATATTATTTATAGAACTAACCATAATAAACTCCTAATTATTGTTTTAGGTTGATTAACGTTTGCAAAATACTATCAGCTGTAGTAATAGATTTCGCATTTGCTTCAAATGCTCTTTGGAATACCATTAAATTAACTAAACTCTCACTTAAATCAGCTGTACTTAACTCTAAAGTTTCACCTGAAATAGAAACACCATTGTCATTAGCTACAGAATAAACAGGATTTCCACTCTCTGTTGTTTTAGCAAATAAATTATCTCCAATAGCCTCTAATCCAATGTTATTAGTAAATTGTGCAATAGCTACCTGCCCTATTACATAATCAATACCATCTTGTGTCATAGTTACAAGTCCAGTATCATCAACAGAAAATTCACCAAAGGCAGAATCAGTTAATCCTAAGGAATCTAATTTCAACTGTAAAGATTTTAGCGATGAAGTTTGATCAACTGTAGAAACAATTTGCATAAATTCTGCACCAGCACCAGTATTTCCACTAATATCAAGATTTTTATCTTTTGTGTATGTTGTCGTAGCAGAAGAATCAGTAAATTTTAAAACTCCAGAAAATTCTTCTCCAGCATCTTTTGATTTAATTACCAAATTTCCATTAATATTTTGTGCCTCAACTAAAAGACTTAATTCAGGATCTGTATTTATTTTTGTAACTAATGCATCTATAGCTTCAACTTCTGTGTCAATTGTAGTTGCTGTATAAGAAACAGTTACTCCCGTTAAATCTCCTATTGTATAAGAAATAGAATCACCTGCTGCAAATCCTTGAGCAACATCTAAGTCATCACTGAAAATATCAGATGTTTTAAAAGCATCTAATTGATTACCTCCAACTGCATCTCTTAAAGCTTCCATTGCACTTTGAACAGCAGCTTCCCCAGAACCCACAACATTTTCAGTAATAGTTGTTTTCATTCCATCTACTTCTGTTGTTCCAGATACTTCAACTACATCTCCAACAGTAAAGGCATCACCTGGTATTATAGAATCTATTTTTATATTTCCTTTTAATACATCAGCATATGCAGTACTTGCATCATATGGAGCTGAAGCACTTACTGTATATCCTTTTAATCCTGTAATATTAGAAATTTTATCAGCTAAACCTTCGTAGGTTGCAATTCTACTTGCATACATATTATATTCAGCATCTGTTGTAATAACTGTTGGACTCAGTGCAGCATCCAATGCAGCTTTTTGAGTCGTAGTTGCTGTTGTATCTATATAATTTTGAGTAATTTTACTTCCATCAATATAAACATATATTTGATCACCTACCGCATCAAGATTTGAATTATTTACATCAAAAGTCAACAATGTACTTTGAGCAGTAGAAGGACTAGTTTATACAGAAGGATCTTCAGCATAATCAGATAATGCATCAGAATAATTTGTAATTAAAGCTTCAATATCAGAAATTTTTGTAGATTGAGTTTTTGCTCCAGAACCTGATAACTCAGATGCATCCCCTACTGCTGAAGAACTGTAATCAGACATTTTTGCAGCATAAGTTTCTACTTTATTAGTAAATTGTACTACTTGATTCCCAGCTATTTGAGTAAATACATCTGTAAAAGAATCAAGATTACTATTGGTTGAAGTTACATCTGCATCTGCATCTATTGCACTTAATGCCCAACCTTGAACTTCGTTTCCATTGGAATCTTGTAAAGTTCCATTTTCACCCATTCTAAAATTTCCAGCTCTTGTATAATAATTCTCAGAAGTTCCTGTAGAACTTTTATTTGAGACAACAAAAAAACCATCTCCATTAAGTGCCATATCATAAGAGGAACCAGTAATATTTAAACTTCCTTGTGTAAACTGTTTTTCTGCAGTTGTAACTTTTGAACCTTTTCCAATGCTATCTTGATACATTAAATCTGCAAAAGAAACTCTTGAAGCTTTATATCCAACAGTATTTACGTTGGCAATATTATTTGATTCGTTATCTAAGGCTGTTTGCTGAGATGAAAGTCCCGCAATCCCTGTCCATAATGTACTAATCATTTTAAATCCTTTATGATTAAATAGTAGTTCTCACTATTTTAATCATAAGATTTAAAAGTAAATAGATGGTATGCTATGAGTAAACAGTACTAATTGTTTATAAACAATTAGTAACTATTAGTAGATTTTTGTAATATCAGTGTAAGAAATAGTTTTTGCTTCACTACCATAAGCAGTAGCTGTATCTTCTGTATAATTCAATGTTGAATTACTTTGAGATAAGGTTGAAGAACCACCACTAATTGAAACAAGCATTTGGTATTTACCACTAGTATTTTGAGCCATTGAAGCTGTAATTCCAGAAGCATTATTAATTTCAGTTGCTAATTCTTCATAAGTTTTATCATAAGTAGAGAAAGTATAGCTTGCATCATCACTATTTGTTAAAGTTATAGTACCATTTTCATTTGTTGAATTTACAACATCAGAAGTACTGTCTACTCCATCAAAATAATAAACATCATAATAGTTTTCTAACTCATAAGCTGTTAAAGCTATCGATCCATCATTCATTGCAACTGATGAAACTTTATATTGCTTTGCATTACCATCATCATCTAAATCACCATTTTCAACAATATTACCAATAATATTAGCTGAACTTGCTAGTGCTGATTGTTCAAATGTAGCTTGTAAAGATTCCATTGCTGCTACAGTTGCTGTATTAGCATCAAGTGTAGATAATTGTAATTGAGTACTAAGCATTGAAGCTGAATCAACTGTATTCGTTGGATCTTGAAGTTTGATTTCAGTAAGCATTAATGTAATAAAATCAGAACTTTCTAATGCATCATTACTAACAGCTGTTGTATAACTATTTCCATATGCATCAGTTGATGAACTTGTTGTTACAGAACTTGTTGTTGCCATAATATACTCCTATATTATAATTTATATTAAATTCTAACTTTTAGAAGTAAATATAGGGTATAAAAAAGTAAATAAAAAGTAAATATTAAACTACAATAATAATATATTACTGATTAACTAATTTATATCCTACTCCTCTAATTGATATTATATATTTAGGTTTTTTAGGATTTTCTTCAATTTTTGATCTAACTCGTCCAATTAGAACATCAATACTTTTGTAAGAGCTTTCATATTTAATTGAATCAACATTAGAAAGTAATTCTTGTCTTGATATTACAAAACCACTTTTTTGAATCATATATTGTAAAATAAAATACTCTGCATTAGTTAATTCAACTAAATCATTATTTTTATAGATTTCCATTTTTGATTCATCATATCTAAAAATTTGTTTTTTATTTAGAGTATCATTTTTATCAGGTATTTGGTGATCACATCTTTTTAGAATTGCTTTTATTCTTAAGATTAATTCTTGTAAATCATATGGTTTTGCCATAAAATCATCTGCACCATAAGAAAAACAAGCTATTTTATCGCCTAAAAATGCTCTTTGTGTTGAGATGATAATTGGAGTTTCGTAGCGTAATCTAATTAATCTACAAACTTCTATTCCATCTATATTTGGTAGAGTTAAATCAAGTATTATTAGATTAAATTTTTTAAGGGCCAGAGCTGAGATTCCAAGCTCTGGTGTTTCGTAATTAGTAACTTCGATATTATATTGTTTTAAATATTTAATTAAAGTATTAGCAAATTCAAGATCATCTTCTATCATCAAAATATTTATCAAACATTACCCTTTGTTTATATTTAAAAGCATATTATATCAATATAAAACAAAAAGTAACAATATTAAACTAATATTTCTCTATTTCCTTTAGCATTAACTTCTGATAAAATACCTGATTGCTCAAGTTGCTCTACTATTGTTGCAGCTCTGTTATAACCAATTCTAAGTCTTCTTTGAATATAAGAGATTGATGTTTTTTTCTCTGTTAAAACTATTTCTTTAGCATCTTCATATAATTCATCAAACTCTGTAAGGTCTGTTGTATTAGAAGAACTTAATGCACTTTGTGTATTTCTATCTTTAATAAAATTCATATCATACTCAACAACTCTTTGATCTTTTAAGAAATCTACAACTTTTTCAATTTCAGTTTCAGTTGACCAAGGAGCATGTATTCGTACAAGTCCTGACATTCCAGGAGGTGTAAATAACATATCCCCTTTTCCAAGTAATGACTCAGCTCCCATAGAATCTAGAATAATCTTAGAATCTATTTTTTGCCCTACTTTATAAGATAATCTACTTGGTAAATTTGCTTTAATAAGACCTGTAACAACATCAACAGATGGTCTTTGTGTTGCTACTATTAAGTGAATTCCACTAGCTCTTGCCATTTGTGCGAGACGTGCTATTGAATACTCAACATCTTTTCCACTTGTCATCATTAAATCTGCTAACTCATCAATAACAACAACAATATAAGGCATTGTTTCATAACCTTCTACTTTTGCTTTATCATTATAGTTTTCGATATTTTTAGTTTTTGTTTTTGACATTAAAGTATAACGTCTTTCCATTTCACTAACCATATTTGCTAATGCATTTATTGCATCCCCTGCTTTTGTAATAACAGGAGTTAAAAGATGA
>RRZU010862184.1_pt1 | contig 14231 bp, 10 predicted proteins | sample 2165561 | NCBI WGS metagenome assembly RRZU01 (sample SAMN10456909, study PRJNA506462) | wastewater metagenome | isolation source: wastewater sludge | place: USA: Moscow, Idaho
AACAGCCCGCGCGACGGTCGGTCAGGCGGTTGCACAGATTCTGGAGGTACAGGAGTACCCGGACGATGCGCTGTGTTTTGCAGAGACGGCGGATTACGATGGGAACGGCAAAAAAGAAACGTTTGCGGCGATCGGCAGGTACGACGGAGCGTTCGGCGCGCCGGTATGCGACCTGTGGTTTGTCGGTGCGGACGGCGCAGTTTTGGAAGAAGAGAATTTTGCTTTTAAGGAGCTGGAAAAGCTGGGAAGCGCCTTTGTGCTGTATCGTGGCTACGAAGTGTCCGGCGTCAGCGACATGCTGTTTGGTGTGCAGGAGCAAGGAGCAGTGCGCCTGTTAAAACAGATGGGGCACTTTGAGCTGGACGATGACGGCGATCTGATGGCATGGACTGCCGGGACAGAAGCCGCGCCGGGATATTATGACATCAGCCTGCGCACACTGACAGAGTATCGATTAGAAGAAATCCGTGAAAAAGAGCTGTTACAGTATAAAAACGGCAAAGCAGTGTTAAAGAGTATCCTGCGGCAGGTTGGATCAGATTCCGGGAAAATACAGATTTTATCCGGGGAAAACGATAGGATTCATGTCAATTTATCGGACGCGGAAGGAAGCTGGTACGAGACATGGAAAGTGGAAAACGACAGACTTGTACTGACAGACAGCGGAGAAGGCAGTGTAAAAGAGGTTCATGAAAGCGGTGATGTGTCCGGACAAAACGCAGTCAGTCAAAACAGCGCTGTATCTGACCGGGAAGCAGACAGCATCAGTGAAAACAATGCGGCAGCATCCGACCGGACAGGCAGCATCGACACGAGGTCTGTGACAAAGAGCGGGCAAAAGTCAGAAAACGGGACAGAAAGCCCTGCCTTCGACTTCTCTGCGCCCGATGGGACAGCAAAGGAAACTCAGACAGAACAAGAATAGGAAATTACAAAAATATGGCATTTGCACATTTGCACGTCCATACAGAGTACAGCCTGCTGGACGGTTCCAATAAAATTAAAGAATATGTAAAACGAGTCAAGGAGCTGGGCATGACGGCTGCGGCGATTACCGACCATGGCGCAATGTACGGTGTGATCGATTTTTACCGTGCGGCGCGGGCAGAGGGTATCAATCCGATTTTGGGCTGTGAGGTCTATGTTGCGCCCAATTCCCGTTTTGACCGGGAGATTACCGGCGGGGATGACCGGTATTACCATCTGGTGCTTCTGGCGGAAAATAATACTGGTTACGCGAATCTGAGCAAAATCGTCAGCCGCGGTTTTACGGAGGGGTACTATTACAAGCCGCGTGTCGATATGGAGGTTCTGGAGGAATTTCACGAGGGAATTATCGCGCTGTCTGCGTGCCTTGCAGGTGAAGTGCCGCGCTATATCCAGAAAGGACTGCCGGAGGAAGCAAAAAAATGCGCATTAAAGTATCAGTCGATTTTTGGGAAGGATAATTATTTTCTGGAACTGCAGGATCATGGGATTCCGGAGCAGCAGACCGTAAACATGGCGCTTTTACAGATGTCGCGAGAACTGGACATTCCGTTAGTATGCACGAACGACGTGCACTACACCTATGCGGAGGACGCAAAGCCCCACGATATCCTTCTGTGTATCCAGACCGGCAAAAAGCTTTCCGACGAAAACCGGATGCGTTACGAGGGCGGTCAGTATTTCGTCAAAAGCGAAGAAGAGATGAAGGGACTGTTTCCCTATGCGTGGGAGGCAGTGGAAAATACACAGCGAATTGCAGACCGCTGTCATGTGGAAATCGAGTTTGGTAAGACGAAGCTGCCGCATTTTGATGTGCCGGAGGGCTATGATTCCTGGGGATATTTGAACAAGCTGTGCACTGACGGCATGAAAGAGCGCTATCCGGAGGACGACGGCACGCTGCAGAAGCGTCTGGAATACGAGCTGGGTATTATCAAGCGCATGGGATATGTGGACTATTTTCTGATCGTGTGGGATTTTATCAACTATGCCAGAGAAAACGGTATTCCGGTAGGACCTGGACGTGGAAGTGCAGCTGGAAGCATCGTTTCCTACTGCCTGCATATCACGAATATTGATCCGATCCGTTATAGCCTGCTGTTTGAGCGTTTCCTGAACCCGGAACGAGTTTCCATGCCGGATATCGATATCGACTTCTGTTATGAACGCAGACAGGAGGTCATCGATTATGTCGGACGCAAATATGGAAAAGAAAAGGTTGTGCAGATTGTCACATTCGGTACGCTGGCGGCAAAGGGTGTCATCCGCGACGTCGGGCGCGTCATGGATCTGCCGTATTCCTTTGTGGATTCGATTGCAAAAATGATTCCGAACGAGCTGAACATGACGATTGATAAGGCACTGTCAATGAACGCAGAGCTGCGCAAGCTCTACGAGAGCGATGAACAGGTGCACGTGCTGATTGATATGAGTAAACGGCTGGAGGGATTGCCGCGCCACACCTCGATGCACGCAGCAGGGGTTGTGATCTGCCCGGAGGCGGCAGATCATTTTGTACCGCTTTCACGGGGGTCGGATGGTTCGATCACAACGCAGTTTACGATGACGACGCTGGAAGAGCTCGGACTGTTAAAAATGGACTTTCTGGGGCTTCGAACCCTGACAGTAATCGACCACGCGGTCAAGATGATTGAGCATGACACCGGTGTGAAGCTCGATATGGAGCATCTGGATTATAACGATAAAAAAGTGCTGGATTCGCTCTGCACCGGCAGGACGGACGGCGTGTTCCAGCTGGAAAGCGGCGGGATGAAAAGCTTCATGAAGGAGCTAAAGCCCCAGAACCTTGAGGATATCATCGCGGGTATTTCCCTGTACCGTCCCGGGCCGATGGACTTTATTCCAAAATATATTAAAGGAAAAAACAATCATGACGAAATCACCTATTCCTGTCCGGAGCTGGAACCGATCCTGTCTCCGACCTACGGCTGTATCGTGTATCAGGAGCAGGTTATGCAGATTGTGCGCGACCTCGGCGGCTACACGATGGGACGAAGCGACCTGGTTCGCCGTGCGATGAGCAAGAAAAAGCAGTCTGTCATGGAAAAAGAACGGGCGAATTTCGTTTACGGCAATCCCGAAGAGGGCGTGCCCGGCTGTGTGGCCCGGGGCATTCCGGAAAAGGTCGGTCTGGAAATTTACGCGGAAATGATGGATTTTGCAAAATACGCGTTCAACAAGTCCCACGCCGCATGCTACGCGGTTGTCGCTTACCAGACGGCTTACCTGAAATATTATTATCCGGTGGAATTTATGGCGTCCCTAATGACTTCTGTAATCGATAACCCCGGAAAAGTGGCGGAATACATTCTGGTCTGCCGCCAGATGGGAATCGCGATTCTGCCGCCGGATATCAACGAGGGAGAGCCGGGATTTTCGGTATCGGGAAAATCAATCCGGTACGGACTGACTGCGATCAAGGGTGTAGGACATCCGGTTGCGGACGCGGTGATCGCAGAGCGGAAGCAGCGGGGCGTGTTCAAAAACCTGCAGGATTTTCTATCCAGAATGTCCGATACGGAAGTCAATAAGCGCAACGTGGAAAACTTTATCAAAGCGGGTGCATTCGACAGCCTTGAGGGAACACGCAAGCAGTTTATGAGCGTATTTGTGCAGCTGATGGATCAGAATCAGCAGAATCGGAAAAATAATATGGCGGGACAGCTTTCCTTATTCGATCTGGTGGACGAGTCGGAAAAGAAAAACTATGAAATCCGCTTCCCGGATGTCGGGGAATATTCGAAGGAAATTCTTCTGACCTTTGAAAAAGAAGTGCTCGGTGTGTATGTCAGCGGGCATCCGCTGCAGGAATACGAGCAGCTCTGGCGCAGGAATATTTCTAATACGACGGCAGATTTTATGCTGGATGAGGAGACAAACAGCGTCCATATTCAGGACGGAGCAAAGGCGGTCATCGGCGGAATTATCGAGGAAAAGAAGATCAAATATACCAAAAACGATAAGGTGATGGCGTTTTTACAGGTGGAGGATCTGGTTGGAACGATTGAAGTTATCGTTTTCCCGAAAACCTATGAGCAGTACGGCAGCAAGCTGATGGAGGATGAAAAGGTTCTCCTGCGGGGGCGCGTTTCCGCAGAGGAGGACAAAGACGCGAAGCTGATCTGTGAATCCGTGCAGACGTTTGACGAAATCCCCAAAAAGCTCTGGATTAAGTTTCCGACGATGGAAGCCTATCAGCAGCAGGAAAAAAAGCTGCTTTCGGCAATCGCAGCTTCCGACGGCAAGGATACTGTGGTGATTTATGTGGAAAATCCGCGCGCGATGAAGCAGCTTGGGGCGAATCAGACCGTTCATGGGGACGAGGCGCTTTTAAAGCAGCTGGAAGAGCTGTTTGGAGAAGAAAACGTAAAGCTGATGTAAGTTTCACAAAACCATTGAAAAGAAAGCCCGTTTCGATTAAAATAAAAAATGGTTTTACGGATTTTGAAATCTTAAGATTGAAGTCCAGCCCGCAGCGGCAGACAGGAGGAACAATGGCAGCTAAGATAAAGACAATTGGAGTTCTTACAAGCGGCGGAGATGCGCCGGGTATGAATGCGGCAATCCGTGCGGTTGTTCGGAAAGCGATTTGCAACGGCGTCAAAGTAAAAGGCATTAAAAAAGGCTATCAGGGCCTGTTAAATGAAGAAATCATAGATATGGATGCCCGCAGCGTTTCGGATACCATCCAGAAGGGCGGTACGATTCTGGGAACCGCACGTTGTCTGGAATTTAAGACCGAAGCCGGACAGAAAAAGGGCGCGGAGATCTGCCGCAGACACGGCATCGACGGTCTGGTTGTTATCGGCGGCGATGGCTCTTACAGAGGTGCGCAGGCGATGTCCAGACTTGGAATCAATACGATCGGTTTGCCGGGCACGATCGATCTGGATATTGCATGTACCGAATATACGATCGGTTTCGACACGGCAGTCAATACCGCGATGCAGGCAATCGATAAGGTAAGGGATACTTCATCTTCACATGAACGCTGCAGTATTATCGAAGTAATGGGCAGAAATGCCGGTTATATCGCACTGTGGTGCGGCGTCGGCACCGGCGCGGAGGATATCCTTCTTCCTGAAAAGTACGACTATGACGAGCAGCAGCTGATTAACAATATTATCAACAACCGGAAAAAGGGCAAAACCCACCATCTGATCATCAATGCAGAAGGTATCGGTCATTCTACTTCCATGGCGAAGAGAATTGAAGCGGCAACGGGTGTGGAAACCAGAGCAACCATCCTGGGGTACATGCAGCGAGGCGGCAGCCCGACCTGTCTGGATCGTTATTATGCTTCTATCATGGGCGCTTATGCGGCAGACATCCTCTGCGCAGGCAGCTCGAACCGTGTTGTGGCTTACAAACACGGCGAATTTGTAGACTATGATATCGAGGAAGCGCTTGCGATGCAGAAAGAGATTCCCGAATATCATTATCAGGTCAGCAAAGCGCTGGCCACCTGACGATACAGGACGCAAAGGGGCGGCTGCACACGAAACGTGTGTGGCCGTTGTGCGTTTTCATAAAGATCAACGGAGGAACCTGCATGATTACTGCAGCATCCAACAGCCGGATCAAAAGGCTGGTACAATTGAATCAAAAGTCGAAGCTGCGCAGAACGGAGGACGTTTTTCTGGCAGAGGGTGTGAAGATGTTTCTGGAAGCACCGAGAGAGCAGCTGCAGGAGGTCTATGTTTCGGAATCCTTTCTGGAAAAGTGCAGCTGCAGGGAGCATCTGGAAGAGGTTGGCTACGAAGTCGTTTCCGACAGCGTTTTTTCTAAAATATCGGACACCTGCACGCCACAGGGCGTTTTATGCGTGCTGAAACAGTTTCACTATAATATAGAAGAAATGCTGCGGGACAAAGCACCGCTGTTTCTGCTTCTGGAAAATATACAGGACCCCGGCAACCTCGGCACGATGCTGCGAACCGGTGAGGGCGCAGGCGTTTCCGGGATTATCATGAGCCGGGATACAGTCGATTTGTACAACCCGAAGGTTATCCGTTCAACGATGGGCAGCATCTACCGCGTTCCGTTTTATTATGCGGACGATTTTGCGGCGGCGGTTCATCAGGTACAGCAGGCGGGTGTCAGCGTATACGCGGCGCATCTGCGCGGGAAAAATTCCTATGCCTGTCAGGATTACACAAAGGGGACGGCATTTCTGATCGGTAACGAGGGCAACGGCCTGCGGGAAGAGACTGCAGAGCTTGCGGACTGTTATATCCGAATTCCGATGGAGGGCAAAGTGGAGTCGTTAAATGCAGCGGTGGCGTCTTCGATTCTGATGTATGAAGCGCATCGGCAGAGGGCGACGATTGAAAAATAACATTTTTCAAGCTCGAGATTTGTGTCTGCGCGCACTTGACACAAACTCGACATGCGCAAAAAGCGTGCGCAGAAATGAGAGGCACAGATGAAAATCGGTTTTATCGGACTTGGAAATATGGCGCAGGCGATGATTGGAGGAGTTTTGAGAAATCACCTGGCTGTGCCGGAGGAAATTTACGGTTCTGCAAAAACGGCGGAGACGGAAAGCAAAGTGCATGAAATGTTTGGTATCACGGTGACAGGCGATAACCTGGAAACCGCGCGGCAGGCAGAGCTTTTGATTCTTGCCGTAAAGCCGCAGTTTCTGGAGAAAGTGATCGGACAGATCAGCGACATTGACCTGACCGGTAAGACGATTCTGAGCATTGCGGCAGGCAAAAGCCTTGCGTGGCTGGAAGAGCAGTTCTGTGCGCCGCTTCCGTTTGTGCGTGCGATGCCCAATACGCCGGCGTTAGTCGGGGAAGGCTGTACCGGAGTCTGCTATGGCAGCAGGGTAACTCCTGAGATGAAAGAAAAAACGGCGGCTGTCCTGGACAGTTTCGGCAAGACGGTTGAGCTTCCGGAACATCTGATGGATGTGCTGACCGGCGTTAGTGGCTGTGCGCCTGCCTGGATTTTTATGCTGATCGAGGCGATGGCAGACGGTGCAGTTGCGGAAGGCATGCCGCGCAGCCAGGCATATGAATGCGCTGCACAGGCTGTGCTCGGCAGCGCGAAGCTGATGCTTGAGACCGGAAAGCATCCGGGAGAGTTAAAGGATATGGTCTGCTCCCCGGCAGGCTCCACGATTCAGGCGGTACGCGTTTTAGAGGAAAAAGGCTTCCGCGGCGCAGTGACCGATGCGGTCATCACTGCGGTGGAAAAGTCCAGAAGCCTGTAAAATAGTTTGTTACAAAAATGTTAAAAACAGGAATAAAGGAAGATCTGATGGAAAAAATAATCCCGTCAGGTCTTCTTTTTTTGATAAAAAATCGAAAAAACCGCAGAAAATGGCTGTCCTTTTTATGAAAAGAGAATTTACTATGTTAAAGCGGCATTTGTTGAAAACTTTGAAAAATAGTAAGAAAAAGGCGATGATTTCGGAGGTTTGTTGTAAAAATATCACAATAGAAGAAAAACCTTTGTGGGGAACTAACGGAAATTTGTGGTTCCGGGTGAACGGCTTGACATTTGATTGTAATATTGCTATCATATCATGCGTAACAATTGTTAATAAGTTTGTAACAATTGAAACAGCTCTGTAACAAGGAGCGTCCCACAAAAGCTCCTGAATTTCACCGGCAGAATGGCTGGGGAAGCAGAGTAAGATTTATGGAGGTAAGAATGAACGGAAAAGGCAGAAAGTTGTTTCGTAGTGCAGTCGGCATTTTAACATCTGTTATGATGATGGGTGCATATACGACAACCGCTATGGCAAGTGGTATCGGTGTCATTGATGCGAAAGACATGCTGGACATTCATGCAGAAGCAAATACAGCGTCTGCGGTGATTGGTCAGGTCATGGAGGACGGTCATGTGGCGATCCTTGCAAAGTACAACGACTGGGTGCAGATCCAGGCGGGAGAAATTGCAGGATGGGTACCGGCTGAAAATCTGGTCGAGACAGAGATTTCCAACGAAGAGGCTGTTGCAGCCAATGAGCAGGTGATCGCTGAACGGACAGGAGAAACAGCATCCGAAGATGAATTCTTTGCAGAGGAAGAAGTACAGCAGGATGAAACAGCAGCTTTACAGGCAGAGGCGAGTGAAGCAGCACAGAATGAGATAGAAGAAGTACAGGCAGCCGAGGAAGCAGCACGCATCGAAGCGGAAGCGCAGGCAAAGGCAGCAGCCGAGGAAGCAGCGCAGCTTGAAGCGGAGGCGCAGGCAAAGGCAGCAGCCGAGGAAGCAGCGCAGCTTGAAGCAGAGGCGCAGGCAAAGGCAGCCGAGGAAGCAGCACGGCTCGAAGCGGAGGCGCAGGCAAAGGCAGCAGCCGAGGAAGCAGCGCGGCTCGAAGCGGAAGCTCAGCAGGCAGCTTTGGCAGCCCAGACCGCAGCGATATCCACAGAGGAATTAAAACTGCTTGCAAATATTATTTACTGTGAAGCAGGCAGTGAATCCTACGTTGGTAAGGTTGCGGTAGGCAATGTCATCATGAACCGCGTCAAGAGTGCATCGCAGCCCAATACGATCACCGAGGTCGTTTACGCAAAAGGACAGTTTTCCCCTGTTAGAAACGGTTCGCTGCAGAGGGCACTGAGCAGTGACAAGGCAGATGCAGCCTGCTATCAGGCAGCAATCGAAGCATTAGCCGGTGCACAGCCGGTCGGCGACAAGCTGTTTTTCAGAAGAAATAACGGTCGTTCCGGACAGGTAATCGGACATCACGTTTTTTACTAAAACAGTATCATAGCCGGGGCATTTGTCTCAACAGCATTGTAAGGGAATCGTCAGAAGATGATAAGAATTCATTGTTTCTGACAGAAAAAGAGCGAAAAAAGGCATGTGGAAAAGGATTGTTTTTCACACGCCTTTTTTGTATTCATGACAATAGAATCCTCGCAGGGCGCACACTTGACAGTAATTGACGGATTTGATATGATGACGCTAATCATGTAATATAATTGTAACATTTGATGAGCCGATTTTGGGAGCGCCAAAGGCGCGGAAAATCAATGGAGGTTCAGCTATCGTTACTGTCTGCGGATATGAGGGGATAGAAAGGATCATCGATTTATGGGCTGGAGCAGAAAATGTGAGAAAAGGGGGAAGCACTGGCTGCGGGCTGCAGCGCTGGGAGTCGTCTTTTTGTGGACGGCCGGAAGCAGTCTGCAGGCAGAGGCAGAATCGAGCAAAAGCGCGCACTGGCACAAGGGCGTTGGCGTGGAGGCGTGGCTGACAGGAGCGGATAAGGAACAGGTCAGTCAGAACGCAGCATCCAAAAATGGGGCGGCAGATGCAGCGACCGGCGCAGCCGGCGGGCAGGAAACGGATGCAGCGTCCGACAGTGCGGACAGCAAAACCAAGGCTTCGTCCGGCGATGGAACGAAAATGGACGACCTGACCGGAACGATCGTGATGACGAGCGTCCAGAATGTATTGAATGTCAGGACGGAACCGGACAGCGAGGCAGAGCTTGCAGGGTATTTGTATGCAGACTGTGGCGGTACAGTGCTGGAACAAAAGGACGGCTGGCCACAGCTTGAGTCCGGCGAACTGACCGGCTGGGCGAACAACGATTATCTGCTGTTTGGGGAAGAAGCGCGGAAAGAGGCAAAAGACGCGGGACGGATTGTGGCAACGACCAAAACAGGCGCTTTGAGAATCCGGAAAGAACCTTCAGCAGATGCTGCGATTTATGATCTGCTGGAAGAAGGTGCAAAGTATGAGGTCGTGGATGAAGAGCAGATCCGTTTCAGCGAGGATCAGGAAATCATTGCGGACTGGGTTGCGGTCAATTACGGCGGAAAGACCGGATATGTGTCTTCGGAATATGTCCAGGTTGATTTTGAAATCGATTACGGAGAGACGGTTGAGCAGGTAAAAGCGCGCGAGGAAGCGGAAACGGCGAGACTGCAGGCGGAAAAAGAAGCTGCCGCACAGAAACAGAAGAAGGAAAAGGCAGCGCAGGCGGAAAAGGAAGCGAACAAGGCTGCTGCACTGGCTGCGGACGACAGCGTGCTTTTGGCGGCGCTCATTCAGTGTGAAGCGGGAGAAGAGCCCTACGAAGGACAGGTGGCTGTCGGCGCAGTCGTGATGAATCGGGTCAGAAGCGGCGCTTATCCGAATACGGTCAAGGGGGTTATCTATGCTTCGGGACAGTTTACACCGGCGGGAAGCGGACAGGTTGGACGCGTTGTCGCAAGTGGAAAGATCAAGGCAAGCTGCCTGCAGGCGGCACAGGAAGCGATGGCGGGAAGCACCCCGGTTGGAATAGCGACGCATTTTAGGCGGGCAGGAAGCAGGGAAGGTATTGTGATCGGACATCATGTATTTTGGTAGACGGGGCATGATTTTTGTAGTATGATAGTCATAAGTCACAGGAAAGGAGGAGTTACATGACGGAAGTATTTGCCTGGCTGGCTCTGTTGATTTTACTTGTGCTGATTGAGCTTGCGACGATGGGGCTGACGACAATCTGGTTTGCAGCCGGAGCTCTTGTTGCGACGATAGCAGCTGCCTGTGGTGCGCCGGTTCTGGTGCAGGTCATCCTGTTTTTGGTAGTGTCCGTGCTGATGCTTGTTTTTACAAGACCGGTTGCCATGCGCTATTTCAATGTTGGAAGGGCGAAGACCAATGTGGACAGCATGCTTGGGGAACGCGGTATCGTGACCGGCAGGATTGATAACCTGCACAGCTGCGGACAGGTTACGCTCAAAGGCATGGAGTGGTCAGCAAGATCTCAGGAAACTGAGGGGACGATTGAAGAGGGTACCGTCGTCATTGTAAAAAAGATCGACGGTGTGAAGCTGATTGTTGTCCCGGACGAGATCGAGACAGAAGAACCTGTAACAAACAGCAGCGAGGCTGCTGACAACATGCGGTAAGACCGCGGAAATGAGGGTAATTATGATAGGTGGATTGGTAATACTCATTATTTTAATTCTTGCAATTGCAATTGTAGCGTCCTGCATCAAGATCGTACCGCAGGCGCAGGCTTATGTCGTAGAACGTCTCGGCGCATATCAGGATACCTGGAGCGTTGGCCTTCACTTTAAAGTGCCGATTGTCGATAAGGTTGCAAAGCGTGTACTGTTAAAGGAACAGGTAGCGGATTTCCCGCCTCAGCCCGTTATCACAAAGGATAACGTTACGATGCGGATCGATACCGTTGTCTTTTTCCAGATCACAGATCCCAAGCTGTTTACCTACGGAGTTGAAAATCCGATCATGGCGATTGAAAACCTGACCGCGACAACCCTGCGTAACATCATCGGAGACCTGGAACTGGATCAGACACTGACCTCCCGTGAAACGATCAATGCCAAGATGCGTGCATCCCTGGATATCGCAACCGATCCCTGGGGCATCAAGGCAAACCGTGTCGAATTAAAGAACATTATCCCTCCCGCAGCAATTCAGGATGCGATGGAGAAGCAGATGAAGGCAGAGCGTGAACGCCGTGAAGCGATCCTGCGTGCTGAAGGTGAAAAGAAATCTACCATCCTGGTAGCAGAAGGTAAAAAGGAATCCGCAATTCTGGAAGCAGAGGCAGAAAAACAGTCTGCAATCCTGCGCGCAGAAGCAGAGAAAGAAAAGATGATCCGTGAGGCAGAAGGTGAAGCGGAAGCAATCCTGAAAGTCCAGCAGGCGACTGCAAACGGTCTGCGTTTCATCAAGGATGCAGGAGCGGATGATTCTGTACTTCGTTTAAAGAGTCTGGAGGCTCTGGAAAAGGTTGCGGACGGCAAGTCTACAAAGATCATCATTCCGTCCGAAATTCAGAACATGGCGGGACTGCTGACCAGTGCGAAGGAGCTTTTAAGCGACAAATAAGCTCACACGTACCATCTTCGATGCTATCCGCTGCCTGACAGCGTATTTCATCTTTACAAAAAAGGACCGTACATTCTATAATGGATGTACGGTTTTTTATTTTATGATGCCAGGGTCAAAAGGTCTAAGCCCACATGAGCTTGCTCATAGGTGGGTGAAAGACCTTGTGACCCGCCCCGATAGGAGCATAAAAGTGGGATGATAATCCCACGATATGCGACTATCGGGCAGGATTGTGGGAGTGCGCAGCACGGAACAATCCGTAGGCATCAAGGTCGGGGGCTTTTGACCCCGACATCATTTCATAGGAAAATGCGTCCTATGAAATAAAAACGCGCTACGAGGATGCGCACTCGGCGCAGGGGTAGATGGTTGCCGAAGCAACCGCGCCTCGGCGCGAGAATGTGCCAAGGCACATTCTTTTTTATCAGGAAACAAATCCTGCAGCGCAGGATTTTATGAAGAGGAGGATACATCATGGATCTGACAGGACGTCATTTTTTGAAATTACTGGATTATACGCCGGAGGAAATCAATTATTTAATCGACCTTGCAGCGGAGCTGAAACGCCTCAAAAAAGCAGGCATTCCGGTCGATACCTTACGGGGCAAAAATGTGGCACTGATTTTTGAAAAGACCAGCACGAGAACCCGCAGCTCCTTTGAGGTTGCTGCACACGATCTTGGCATGGGATGTACTTACCTTGATCCGTCCAGCTCCCAGATTGGCAAAAAAGAGAGCATCCGCGACACCGCACGTGTTCTGGGACGGATGTTTGAAGGAATTGAATACCGCGGTTACGGACAGGAAATCGTAGAAGAGCTTGCAAAATATGCAGGCGTTCCGGTATGGAACGGTCTGACCAATGAGTTCCATCCGACCCAGATGCTGGCGGACCTTTTGACGATTCGCGAGCATCTTGGAAAGCTGAAAGGCGTGAATCTGGTTTATATGGGAGACGCCCGCTACAACATGGGCAATTCCTACATGGTCGTATGCGCGAAGATGGGCATGCACTTTACCGCCTGCGCTCCGTCCCGTTATTTCCCGGACAAGGCTCTGGTTGAGCAGTGTCAGGAAATTGCAAAGCAGACCGGCGGCAGCATTACGCTGACCGAGGACGTAGAGAATGGAACAAAGAATGCGGACGTCATCTGTACCGACGTATGGGTTTCGATGGGCGAGCCGGATGCGGTATGGATGGAGCGTATCGAAGACCTGATGCCTTATCAGGTAAACCGCAAAGTGATGCAGAATGCCGGGAATGCGATTTTCATGCACTGCCTGCCTGCATACCATGACCGCAACACCCAGATCGGCAGAGAAATCGGAGAGCGCTTCGGTATCTATGAGATGGAAGTAACGGATGAAGTCTTTGAATCCGACGCGTCGGTTGTATTCGACGAGGCAGAAAACCGCATGCACACCATCAAAGCAGTGATGGCGGCAACACTGGGCTGGAAAAATCCGACAGAGGTATAACGGAAGGACAGCAGCATTTGCTTCGGTGTATGACAATAGCACAGACGCAAAGTGTTTTGTTGCTGAAAAGGAGAAGAGTTCATGTTGGATCAAAAGAAGCTGGACAGCCTCCTTACAGGCTGTCGGTTTTGGGAAAAGGTTCAGTGCTTTGAAACGGTGGATTCAACGAATCTGATTGTCAAAGACTGGGCACGGCAGGGCGCAGAAGAAGGAAGGTGCGCAGTTGCGGAGGCACAGACGGCAGGACGCGGCAGAAGGGGAAGAAGCTGGATTTCCCCGCCCGGAGAAAATCTGTATTTCAGCATTTTGCTGCGCCCACAGGCGGAAGCGTCTCATGTGGCGATGATTACACTGCTGATGGCGATCGCCGTAACGCAGAGCGTACGGGAGCTTCATCTGGATGCGAAGATCAAATGGCCGAACGACGTGGTGGTAAACGGAAAGAAAATCTGCGGAATTTTGACGGAGATGTATCAGTCTGCAGCCGGCAGCTTTTTCCTTGTGATCGGGACGGGAATCAACGTCAATCAGAAGGAATTTCCGGAAGAGGTAAAAAAGACAGCTGGTTCTCTGGCGCTGGAGTTGGGAGCCGATGTGGACCGGGAAGTACTTCTTGCGTCCGTGCTGAGACATTTTTGGGATTGCTACGACAGCTTTCTGGAAACAATGGATTTGAGCGGACAAAAAGAGCTTTACGAGAGCTTTCTTGTCAATAAAGGACGCGTTGTGGAGGTGCTGGATCCCAAAGGCGAATGGCAGGGAACGGCGATCGGCATCGAGAAGACCGGAGAGCTGCTCGTCCAGAGAGAGGACGGTTCCGTTGAAGCGGTCTATGCCGGAGAAGTATCAGTGAGAGGAATATATGGATATGTCTGAAACAGGAAAATTGGGAGAAAAAATCGTGCTCTGTGGGGCGAACGCCTACG
>RRZU011281492.1_pt1 | contig 14230 bp, 11 predicted proteins | sample 2165561 | NCBI WGS metagenome assembly RRZU01 (sample SAMN10456909, study PRJNA506462) | wastewater metagenome | isolation source: wastewater sludge | place: USA: Moscow, Idaho
GGCAGTGGTGGCAGCAGACATGCGACGACATCGTGACGCACTTGCACGAAAGCGACACATACGCAGGGCCGCCCCACGCCGTCAGGTAGATGGCGAGCAGCAACAGCGATATGAGTCTTTTCAATTTCATGCTACCTTTCAGGTTTTCCGCCCGTGCGCCGGACACGTGCCGCCGGTTACTCCAGCACGCCGCATTCGGCGAGCTTCGCAGCCCAGGCCCCGGCATCGCGCTGTGCGGTGGCTTCGTCCACGTCGTAACGCTCCAACAACAGGGCGGCTGCGTCCCCGGTGGTAAAGTCCTTGCCGCCGAGCGCCTCCCAAAGATAGAGCGACGAATCGTTGAGCGCCAGGATACGGGTCATGTCGGCACCGCAGCGGCCCGGCATGATAATCACATGCTCCCCCGCCATCTCGCGCACTTTGAATTTTTCGCTTATCTTCATTTGTCGAACGTCTAATCCGATGCAAAAGTATAAAAAATTCCGGGAAACACCTAATTTTTCCTACCTTTGTATTCATGGAAAGGGCAGCGGACAAGATATACGACGTGCTGAAACGCTACTGGGGCTTCACCGAATTCCGCCCCGTACAGGAGCGTATCATCCGTTCGGTGATGGACGGGCGCGACACCCTGGCCCTGATGCCCACGGGCGGCGGAAAGTCGCTTACCTACCAGATCCCCGGGCTTGCGCAGGAGGGGCTGTGCATCGTCGTGACGCCCCTGATCGCCCTGATGAAAGACCAGGTCGACCGCCTGCGGGCACGGCACATCCCGGCCGTGGCGATCCATTCGGGGCTCTCGCCGCGTGCAATCGACATCGCGCTGGACAACTGCGTCTACGGCGACGTCAAGTTCCTTTACGTCGCCCCCGAGCGGCTCGCAACGGAGGCCTTCCGCCTGCGCGTCGTGCGCATGAACGTATCGCTCGTGGCCGTCGACGAAGCCCACTGCATCTCGCAGTGGGGCTACGATTTCCGCCCCTCGTACCTGCGCATCGCCGAGCTGCGCGAAAAACTACCCGGCGTCCCGGTGCTGGCGCTCACGGCCTCGGCCACGAAACTCGTGGCCGAAGACATCATGCGCCACCTGCGGTTCGCCGAACCGCATATCCTGCGGAGCAGCTTCGCACGTCCCAACCTTTCGTACAGCGTCCGCCACACCGACGACAAGAACGGGCAGCTGCTGCGCCTGGTACGCAACGTCCCCGGTTCGGGCATCGTCTACGTCCGTACGCGCGAAGGCACCGAGCAGGTCGCCGACATGCTGCGCAGGGAGGGTATAACGGCCGCGGCCTACCACGGGGGCATGGGGCATGCCGAACGCTCGCTACGACAGGAGGAGTGGGTCTCGGGCAGGACGCGCGTGATGGTCGCCACCAACGCCTTCGGCATGGGCATCGACAAACCCGACGTGCGCTTCGTCGCCCATTACAGCATGTGCGACTCGCTCGAGAGCTACTACCAGGAGGCCGGCCGAGCGGGCCGCGACGGCATGCGGAGCTACGCCCTGCTGCTGGTATCGTCGGACGACGGCGAACGCATCGTGCGGCGTTTCGAGCAGGAGTTCCCGCCGCTCGAAAAGATCAAGGACATCTACGAACGGGTCTGCTCCTACCTGCAGGTCGGCATCGGCGACGGCGCCCAGGCATCGTTCCTGTTCAACATCCACGACTTCTGCGCCCGCGAGCACCTCTACTCCGGCACGGTCGTAAGCGCCCTGAAGCTCCTGCAGCAAAACGGGTACATGACGCTGACCGACGCACAGGAGAACCCGGCGCGGATCATGTTCTGCGTGAGCCGCGACGACCTCTACAAACTCCGCGTACAGCGCGACGAGCTGGATCACTTCATCCGCACGCTGCTGCGCCTCTACAACGGGGTCTTCACCGAATTCCGGCAGATCGACGAGGGCGAGATCGCCACCTGGAGCGGCTATACCGTACAGCGGGTCAAGGAGCTGCTCAAACGCCTCTGGCAGTTGCGCGTGATCCGCTACGTCCCCTCCAACCGCTCGCCGATCCTCTTCATGGACGAGGAGCGGCTGCCCCGCGCCGACCTCTACATCGCCCCCGAGACCTACAAACGGCGGCAGGAGCTGATGCGCGAACGCTTCGAACACATGCTCGCCTACGCCGCGAACGAGACCCGTTGCCGCAGCGCCGTTCTGGAAGGGTATTTCGGTGAAGGCGCCCCTGCGGCATGCGGCGTATGCGACATCTGCCTCGCACACAAACGTGCCGGGAAGCGGCAGGCACAGGGCTGCGCCACGCCGTCGGCCGACGGCGGGCTGCGCGAAAAACTGCGGCAAAGGCTATCCCGCGGGGCAGCCGACCCGCACGAACTGGCCGCGGAATTCCCCGGGGAGGCACAGCAGATAGGCCGGGCGCTGCGCGAATTGCTCGACGAAGGCATCGCCGGCACGGGCAGGGACGGGAAAATCGGGTTAAAATAGGGCCGCAACCGCCCGCGGGGATGTAAAAAATCGCCCCGCATGCCGTTTTCCGGAAATAATTCCCTATTTTTGTGAGAATGTTCCACGGCATGACTACGACAAACAACTTTACGGATAAGATCAGCAACGAGGAGGCCGCAGCGCTTCCGGCCATCGAATTCAGGGGCGAAATACGCATCGTCGACAATGAGCGCGACATCGTCCCCGCCTGCAAATTCCTGATGAAACAACGCGTCATCGGTTTCGACACCGAGACCCGCCCGTCGTTCCGGCCCGGGGTGACGTTCCGCGTGTCGCTGCTGCAACTCTCCACGCCGCAGCTATGCTTCCTTTTCCGGCTGAACAAGATCCCGTTCGCCAAGCCGATCCTGCAGGTGCTCGAAAGCAAGGAGATCCTGAAGATCGGCGCCGACGTCGCCGGCGACCTGCGCTCGCTGCGCCAGATACGCCATTTCCGCGACGCAGGGTTCGTCGACCTGCAAACGATAGCCCCCCAATGGGGCATCGGAGAGAAGAGCCTGCGCAAACTCTCGGCCATCGTGCTGGGGCAGCGCGTATCGAAAGCCCAGCGGCTGAGCAACTGGGAGGCCGCGACATTCACCGACAAACAAAAACTCTACGCCGCGACCGATGCGTGGGTCTGCACGGCGATCTACGACCGACTGCTTCACACACCCCAAATCAAACATCCCGAATTATGACACCCCAAGTATACCTGCGCAAAGGCAAGGAAGAATCGCTCATGCGCCGCCACCCGTGGATTTTCTCGGGCGCCATCGACCACATCAAGGCCGAAGACGAATCGGAAATCACGGAAGGTGCCCTGGTCGAAATATATACCCGCACGGGCGATTTCATCGCCCTGGGACACTATCAGATCGGCTCGATCGCCGTGCGCGTGCTTACATTCGACAAGGAACCGATCGACCAGGCCTGGTGGAACCGGCGCATCGCCGTGGCCTACGACGTACGGCGCACGCTCGGACTCACGGACAACCCCGACACGGACTGCTACCGCCTCGTCCACGGCGAAGGCGACGGGCTGCCGGGGCTCGTGGTGGACATCTACGGCACGGTGGCCGTCGTCCAGTGCCACTCCGTCGGCATGTACCTTGCCCGCCAGGATATTGCGCGGGCGATCCTGGCTGCCTACGGCGACCGCATCACGGCCATCTACGACAAAAGTTCGCAAACCGTGCCCTTCAACGCCAGGCTGGGTGCCGTGGACGGATACCTGTGGGGGAGCTCCGACCATTCGGCGCACGTGGTGACGGAGAACGGCGAGAAATTTCTCGTCAACTGGGAGCAGGGGCAGAAAACCGGGTTCTTCCTCGACCAGCGCGAAAACCGGGAGCTGGTCAAACGCTACTCGAAGGGGCGCACGGTGCTCAACACCTTCTGCTACACGGGGGGCTTCTCGGTCTATGCCATGGCTGGGGGCGCCGAGAAGGTCTGCTCGGTGGACTCTTCGGAACGCGCCGTCGTGCTGGCCACGGAAAACATGAAACTCAACTTCGGCCCGCAGGCCAACTTTACGGAAACGGCCGCCGATGCCGTGGAGTACCTCAAGGACATCGAAGACAAATACGACCTGATCATCCTCGACCCGCCGGCTTTCGCCAAGCACCACAAGGTGCTGGGTAATGCCATGCAGGGCTACAAGCGCCTCAACGCCCGCGCCATATCGCAGATACGCCCCGGCGGCATCCTCTTCACGTTCTCCTGCTCGCAGGCGGTGTCGAAGGAGCTGTTCCGCACGATGATTTTCTCGGCCGCGGCCATCGCGGGCCGCAACGTGCGCATCCTGCACCAGCTGACGCAACCCGCCGACCACCCGGTGAGCATCTACCACCCCGAAGGCGAGTACCTCAAGGGACTGGTGTTGTATGTAGAATAAGGAAAGACCGCCCCGAACGGACATGGAAAAAACCGCACACCCGACCTACGCCCACTGCCCGATCCGCCATATCGTCGACCGCTTCGGGGACAAGTGGTCGCTGCTGGTACTCTACAACCTCCATACGAGCGGGTGCCTGCGTTTTTCGGAAATCCACCGCCGGACGGCCGACATCTCGCAGAAGATGCTCACATCGACACTCCGCAAGCTGGAACAGGACGGGCTGCTGTCGCGCAAGGTCTACCCCGAGGTGCCGCCCCGCGTGGAATATGCGCTCACGCCCCGCGGCGAGTCGCTCATGCCCCACCTCACAGCGCTTATCGGGTGGGCAGAGGAAAATTTCGACGCCATCCTCGAAGACCGGGAGCGGGAAAAGATATAGCGACGGCCAGGGTCTGCCCGGCAAATCAAGCGGATACCCGCGGACAGCCCCCTGTCGTCAGCCGACAGCAAAACGTTGTCAGCCGACAGCAAAATAAGGACGCTCCCACAACGAGCAACGGGAAACGCCCATCCGCGGAACCGGGCGCCCCGCAAGCAAGACAGCGGGAGCCAGTCGCCCCCCCCCGGAAATGCGCCCGCAAAGGCATCGGCTGGCGGCAACGAGATCGGCATCCGGCACATAACCTCAACAAAAAAAGTCCCTTCCGGGACTTTTCCTATTTTACCTTTTCATAGACATACACTTCGTGCAGTTCGCTGTCGTACCCCGGGTAGAAACCCCTGACCATTCCCAGCACGATGCGCGAACCCCGGTTCGAAAGTACCAGCAGCTCGTCCGTCGCAGGGTCGACGGTCAGTCCCTCGATCTCGCCCGCGCGCCGGAAATCGGACATCATGCGGAACGGCAACACCGCAGCATAGCTTTTCCCGTCGCGCAGGTCGGCAATATAGAGGTTGTCCGGCTCGTCCAGGTCGGCATCGCCGTCGTCGGCCGAAATGAGCATCTGCCCGCCGGCCATATATATCCCCTGCTGCCACTGCGGCACCGGGCGCAGGTGGACTTTGCGCACATACTTGCCCGTCGCCAGGTCATAACCGTACAGGTAGCGCCCGTCGACCCAGTCGGCCATCCAGACCATATTCCGGTCGCGGTCTACGGCCAGCCCGCACACCTCGACCTGCCCCGAAGCCGGTTCCCAATCGATCGACCGCTTCCATGTCAGGTCGTCGGCATCGTACACGGCGACCTGGATATTCTCACCCTTACCGTCTTCGAAAGTCTCGATGCCGGCATAAATCTCACCGTTCCATACGTCGATATCGCCGATATGGTTCGCGGCGAGCGGCAACCCTTCGAACGGCTGCCCGTTACGGGCGACCAGCCGTCCCTGCTTGTCGTACTTGTAGAGCACCGTACTGCCCGAAACATAATAGTAGTTCGAGTCGGCGGCGATCCCCTGCCGTCCTTCGACCGGGAAAACCCGCGACAGGCGGTACTCCCCGCCCAATGTCTGCGCCCGGAGTGCGGTTCCGGCCGCCAACAAGAGCAATACAAAAAAAGTTCGTTTCATCGTTATCTGCAATACTATTTGGCAATCATATACTTGATACGCCCGGCCTCACGGCCCGGATTTTCGTTCCCCACTCTGCGCCCTTGGATTTCCGTGCTCCAAATCCTGCGCCCCGGATTCACACCCGGCTTCGCACCCAGGCAGCTGTCGTGCCCCCTCCCGGGCCGCGCCCGAAACTCCGTCCCGCCCCGAGGCAACTTCGGCCTTGCTGCCCGGATTTTTTCATCCCCGGCTGCGCGCCCCGGCAACTGTTGTGCAGCGCCCCGGCTGCGCCCGCGGCCCGATCCTTCCCGGAGCGCTTCCCCGAGGGGGCTTCTGCCTCGCCGTCCGGCAACACCTGAAAAGGCCGCCGCCGCGTAGTCGGGATATACAATCGCAAACCTGACGGAGCAAAAACGAGGCCGGAGCCGGAAACCCGCATCGCAGGAACCGCCTCCGGCCTATTCATATCGCGTATCGTCGGGCTTCGCGGAACCGCGCGGGCCACCGGGCTTCACGCATCGGCCTGCGCCGTATCCGGCAATCCCCGCTGCCGGCCCTGCGCCGGTGCGAACCGTTTACTTGCGTTTGGTACGCTGCTGCGCCTCCTGCTGGCGGAGGAGCTCCTCGTAGCGCTGCTGGAACTTCGACTTCTTGCCCTTGCTCCGTTTGGCGGCATTGGCCTGCATGACGGCATGGATCTTATCGTCGTCGACCATGCGGCGGATCAGCAACGTCTGGCCGATGGTAAAGAGGTTCGACAGCAGGTAGTAGTAGCAAAGGCCGCTCGAATAGCTGTTGAACCACAACAGCATCATGATCGGCATCATGTAGACCATCATGAACTTCATACCTGCCATCTGGGGCTGGGACGAAGCCGTCTGCTGGTAGTTGAAATACGAATACCCGAACAGCGACACGGCCATCAGCAAGGCGAAAAGGCTCACATGGTCGCCGTAGAACGGGATCGAGAACGGCAGGTTCACGATGCTGTCGTACGACGAAAGGTCGTCGGCCCAGAGGAACGGTTGTTCGCGCAGCTCGATCGAAGCCGGGAAGAAACGGAACATGGCGATCAGGATCGGCATCTGGATCAGCATGGGGATACATCCGCCCATGGGGTTGATGCCCGCTTTCTTGTAGAGCTCCATCGTCGCCTGCTGTTTTTTCATGGCGTCCTCCTTCTTGGGGTATTTCTTGTTGAGCTCGTCCACCTGCGGTTTTATCAGGCGCATCTTTGCCATCGAAACGTAACTCTTGTACGTGAGGGGCGAGATGACGAGTTTCACCAGGATCACCAGGATCAGGATGATGATGCCGAAGCTGGCGATATAGTTGCGCAGGAAGTCGAAGACCGGGATGACGCACCAGCGGTTCACCCAGCCGAAGATACCCCATCCCAGCGGGATCAGGCGCTCCATGTGCAGTTCCTCACCGTCCGCAGCGGCGACCTTCTTGAGGATGGCGTATTTGTTCGGGCCGAAATAGAATGCAAAGTCATACCCTTCGGTCTGCACCGTATAGGGCACGGTCATCTGCGCCGAAAAACTCTTCAGCAATTCCGAACCGGGAGCCGCCGTATCGAACGCCAGGTTGGCGTTGGTGACATTTTGCGGGGCGATGAACGCCGACGAAAAGAACTGCTGCTTGAAAGCCACCCAGTTGACCGATGTGGAGATGCTCTTCGACTTGGATTTTTCGCTCATCCCCAGATCCTCGATCGAGCTCTCGCCCGGGAACCGGTACGAAATCGTCGTGTACATGTTCTCGTTCTGGAATCCCTTTTCGTTCTGGTAGGAATTGTTCGACCAGTCGATACCGATCGACGCCTGGTTGGCCATCTGCGGCGCCATATTCACCAGCCGCACGTTGAAGTCCACGAGGTAGTCGCGCTCGGGCACCTGCTTATTATATATAAGGTACTCATATTCGAGCCAGGCATCCGCTGCCACGGGCAGGCGCATCACCACCCTCCGGGCATCGCCTTCGACCTGTTCGGGCTGGGCCCGGAAGACATAGTCCATCGTGTTGACCTTGACGTTGTTCAACCCGTTCTTCACGTAGAACGAAAGGTCGAACCTGGCACTCGCGGGATCCATCAGCTCGATCAGCTGGTCACGCTTGCCGCGGGGTGCATACTTGGTGTAATCCTTGAGCGTCACGCCCGTGATCCGGCCGCCGCGGGTCGAAAAGGTCACGATCATCACATCGTTCTCGACGGTAAACTCCTCCGCCTCCGCGTCGCGCGCACCGGCGAGGTATTCGCCCAGCGCAGCGACCTGCTGCCGGCGTACGGCATCAGCGGCATTTGCCTCAGCCTCGGGCACAACCGCACTCGAAGCTGCCACGGCCGTACTGTCGGCTACGGGGACTACGGGGCGCGTCGCTGCCGCCACCGAATCCTGGTAGGCCTGATACGCGGCCATTTCCTGCTGATATTTCTCCTGCTGATATTTCTCCTGCTGTTTGGTATTGAAATAGGCGAACCCCAGGAAAAGCGCCGCCACGACGACAATACCTAAAATTGTTTTTTTATCCATTTAAAATTGTTTCGTTCTTTCGCTGTTATGAGTGTTGATATTATTTCTTCCCGGCATATTCGAGTGCCGCTCCCACAAATGCCACGAACAGCGGCGAGGGGCTCAGCACCGTACTCTTATATTCGGGATGGTACTGCGTACCGACGAACCAGGGATGCCCCTCGACCTCGACGACCTCGACCAGCCCCGTGTCGGGATTGATACCCACGGCCTGCATACCGGCACCTTCGAACGCAGCCAGGTAATCATTGTTGAATTCGTAACGGTGACGGTGACGCTCCGAAATATGGAGCTTGCCGTAGGCCGCCGCGACTTTCGAACCTTTCTTCAGCGTACAGGGATAAGCGCCCAGCCGCATCGTGCCGCCCTTGGCCGTCACGCCCTTCTGCTCTTCCATCAGGTCGATCACCGGATGGGGCGTAGACTCCATTTCGCTCGAATTCGCATCGGCCAGACCCAGCACGTTGCGTGCGAATTCGATCACGGCGCACTGCATACCGAGGCAGATTCCCAGGAACGGGATCTTGTTCTCACGTGCATAGCGCACAGCGACGATCTTACCTTCGATACCGCGGTTGCCGAAGCCCGGGGCCACGAGGATACCGGACATCCTGCCCAGCTTCTCGGCCACATTCTCGGCTGTAACCTTTTCCGAATTGACATAGCGCAACTTGACCTTGCAGTCGTTCACGGCGCCTGCGTGGATGAACGATTCGCAGATCGACTTGTAAGCGTCGGGCAATTCGGTATATTTGCCGACCAGCGCGATCTCGATCTTCTTGGCCGGGTGCTTCACCTTCTCCACGAAGGCCGTCCACGCCGCCATGTCGGGTTCCTTCTCGGCCGGCAGGTTCAGTTTGTCGAGCACCACCTCGTCGAGGTGCTGTTCGTGCATCTTCAGCGGCACTTCGTAGATCGTCGGCACGTCGATCGACTCCATCACGGCGTTGGCGTCGACATTGCAGAACAACGCCACTTTGCGGCGCAGGTTGGTCGACAGCGGATGCTCCGTGCGCAGCACGAGGATGTCGGGCTGCAACCCGTTTTCGAGCAGGGCCTTGACCGAATGCTGCGTGGGCTTGGTCTTCAGTTCGCCCGAAGCGGCCATATAGGGGATCAGCGTCAGGTGCACGAGGGCCGTGCTCTTGTAGCCCAGCGAATAGCGCAGCTGGCGTACCGATTCGATGAACGGCAGCGACTCGATGTCGCCCACCGTACCGCCGATCTCGGTGATGATCACGTCGTAAACTTTCTTCTGCGCCAGCATCTGGATACGGCGCTTGATCTCGTCGGTGATATGGGGGATGACCTGCACGGTCTTGCCCAGGTACTCGCCCTTGCGCTCCTTCTCGATCACGCTCTTGTAGATCTTTCCCGTCGTGACGTTGTTGGCCTTCGACGTGGGCTGGTTCGTGAAACGCTCGTAGTGCCCCAGGTCGAGGTCGGTCTCGGCGCCGTCCTCGGTCACGTAGCATTCGCCGTGTTCATAGGGGTTCAGCGTGCCGGGGTCGACGTTGATGTAGGGGTCGAGTTTCTGGATGGTCACCGAATAGCCTCGGGCCTGCAGCAGGCGGGCGATCGAGGCCGAAATAATACCCTTGCCGAGCGACGATGCGACACCGCCCGTAACAAATATGTACTTGGGTTTGGAAAGTTTCATTACTGACTATATCTATTTATTTTCGTTGTGCTCCTGGTTCTCCTCCTGTGCCTGGCGGTCGATGAGCTTCACCTTCTCGATCGCGGCGGCCATCTCTTCGCGGGCGCGGTCGATCTTGGCCTTCACATCGGCGACGAGCGCCTCGGCGTTCTTCGACTTGGCGAAGAAACCGATGTTGTTCTCCAGCAGGCCGATCTCCTGTTCGAGCTGGCGCACCTTATTGTAAAGGCGCTCGCGCTCCGAACGCAGGCGGTTGCTGCCCGCCGATTTGAGCGTCGAGACCTTCTCGCGGAAACGGTTCATCGAACGGTCGCGCTCCGAACCGCGCAGCGTGTTGAACAGCGCATCGACGGCGGCCTTGTATTTCTTCTGGATGGCATCCTTCTGCTTGATGGGCACGAACCCGATCTCGCCCCAGCGGCGCTGGAACTCGCGGATCACGTCGTATCCGCCGGCCTTGACGTCGGCCGCGGCCATCTCATCGAGCAAGGCGAGTTTCTGCCGGAGGTTCTCCTCGTGCTCGCCGTCCACACTGGCGAAATGCGAAGCCTTGCGCTCGAAGAACTTGTCGCATGCGGCACGGAAACGCTTCCAGATCGCATCCGAATGACGGCGCGACACGGCACCGATCTCCTTCCAGCGGGCCTGCAGGGCGATCAGCTCGTCGGTGGCCTTCTTCCACTCCTCGCTGTTCATCAGCGACTCGGCGGCCTCGCATATCTCGGTCTTCAGCTGCAGGTTGTGCTCCATCTCGGCCTTCACCCCGGCATAGAACTGCCGCTTGGCCTCGAAGAACTTGTCGCATGCCGTGCGGAAACGCTCGTAGATACGGTTGTTGTCCTTCTTGGGTGCGAAGCCGATGGTTTTCCAGGTCTTCTGGATCTCCAGCAGGCGGTCGCTCGCACGGTTCCACTCCTTGCGGGTCGTGAGCGGCTGCGCGGCCAGCTCCTCGGTGGCGGCACAAAGCTCCGTCTTGAGTTCGAGGTTTTTGACCTGCTCGCCCTTGAGCGATTCGAAATGCTCCTGATGCTGTTTGTTGATACGGCTCGACGCCGCCTTGAAACGCTCCCAGAGCACCTCTTTATATTCATTGGCTACGGGGCCCGTCTCGCGCCACTCGTCATGCAGCTTCTGCAGCTTGTGGAACGCCTCCACAACCGAAGGCTCCAGCACCAGCGCTTCGGCCTGCTCGCAGAGGGCGATCTTCTGCTCGTAGTTCTTCTTCAGGTCGAGGTCGCGCAGCTCCTTGTTGATTTTGATGAAGCTGTAGAAATTCTCGACATGCAGGTTGTAGGTCTCCCACAGGTCTTTGACGTTCTGCTGCGGCACGATGCCGGTCTCCTTCCAGCGCTGCTGCAATTCGCGGAACTTATTGAAGGTATGGTTGAGCGTCTCGTCCGAATTGACCAGTTCCTTGAGCTCCTCGATGATCCCGAGCTTGACCTGGAGGTTCTTCTCCTTCTCGGCCTCGAGGTTTGCGATGAACTCGTCGCGGCGATGGCGGTACTCCTTGAACAACTCCTTGAGCTGTACTTCGGCGCCGTCCACGGCCGGTGCGAAATCTTCTTCGCTGCCCCCCTCCTCGACGAACTTGCGGCGTGCGGCCTCGACCTCGGCGCGGCGGATGCGGTAGAAAGCGATCTTCAGCGCCTCCACATCCCGGCGGATCGACTGCACGGGCTGCTCTTCGAGCATACGCATAAAGAGGGCTACCAGCTCTTCCTTGCCCTTCCCGGCAAACTTGTCCTCGGCGGACGGCGCTTCCTGGGCCAGTTGGTCGGCAGCGGCCTCTTCGGCCGTCTCGCCCTCCAGTTCCAGCCCGGCATCCTGCGCGGCGAGCGCCGCCTCCTCGTCCGCGAAATCCACTTCGGCACCGGCCGGCACGGCCTCCTCGCCGGATTCGGTCTCCACCGCCTCGGCAACGGGCTTGCTACGGGCACGCTTCGCACGCGGCGCGGCCTCGGGTTCCGCCACGGGCTCCTCCGCCGCAGGCGCTTCAGCCACGGGCACCTCTGCCGCGGGCGTTCCCGCAACGGATTTTTCCGTCTCGGGTTCTTCTGCCGCGGGTGTTTCCACGACGGGTTCCGCCTCCGCTGCTGCGGAGGCCTCGGTTTCAGGGACTTCGGAAGTCACTTCGGAAGTTACGGTCTGCACATCTTCAGCAGCATCGCTGACTCGCTCCTCGGGAGCAGGAAGATTCGGATTTTCAGTAGCCATCTCAGTACACGTTTTTGATTTCCATATATACGGAAGTATATAAATCTCGCAAATATAACCATTTTTCCCGGGCTACCGAACGATTTAGCCGGAAATTTGCTAACTTCGCCCAAGATATGCGCGGCACGCAACCGCACCGGTGCCGCGTGCGATGCAAAACCTGTCAACCGGAACCATGAGCCACCGCATCCTGCTTGTCGACGATGAAATCGACATCCTCGAATTCGTGAGGTACAACCTCCAGAAGGAGGGCTACGAAGTATTCACGGCGCAGAACGGCGCCGAGGCGCTGAAGGCCGCCGCCGAGTGCCGTCCGCACCTGATCCTGCTGGACATGATGATGCCCGTCATGGACGGTGCGCAGACCTGCCGTGCCATCCGCCAGGATCCGCAGCTGCGCGACACGATGGTGGTATTTCTCTCGGCGCTGGGCGAGGAGGATCAGCAGCTTACGGGCTTCGGTGTCGGGGCGGACGACTACCTCACCAAGCCGATCAAGATGAAGCTGCTGGTCAGCCGCGTGCAGGCCATCCTCAAGCGGATCGACGCCGAAACCGCGCCGGCGGAACCTGCCGCGGCAGGCATCGCCGTCGACCGCGAGCATTACACCGTGACGCGCGACGGCCACGAGATAGCCCTTCCGCGCAAGGAATTCGCGCTGCTCGACCTGCTCTATTCGTCGCCCGGGAAGCTTTTCTCGCGCGAAGAGATATATACGAAGATCTGGGGCACCGAGGTGGTCGTGGGCGACCGCACCATCGACGTGCACATCCGCAAACTGCGCCAGAAGATCGGCGACGAACGCATCGTCACCATCAAGGGCGTGGGCTACAAATTCGAACCCTGAGCCGGGCCATTCCCGGCGAATGAAACGCATATGGACACACAGAACAAATACCGGCGCATCGTCATCAAGGTGGGCAGCAACGTGCTGACGCGCGACGACGGCCGTCCCGACACCACCCGCATCTCGGCCCTGGTCGACCAGGTGGCCCGGCTCCACCGCGCGGGCACCGAGGTCATCCTGGTTTCGTCGGGGGCCGTGGCCTCGGGGCACAGCATCCTCGGGCAACGCGCCGGGAAGCTCGATTCGGTCTCCGCACGGCAGCTCTTCTCCGCCGTGGGGCAGGTCAAGCTACTCAACCGCTACTACGACCTCTTCAACGAATACGGCATCGTCTGCGGGCAGGTGCTCACCACCAAGGAGAGCCTCTCCACACGGCGGCAGTACCTCAACCAGCGCAACTGCATGGAGACGATGCTCGCCAACGGCGTGCTGCCGATCGTCAACGAGAACGACACCATCTCGGTCACCGAACTGATGTTCACCGACAACGACGAGCTCTCGGGGCTCGTCGCGGCCATGATGAACGCCGAGGCGCTCATTATCCTGAGCAACATCGACGGCATCTACGACGGCTCGCCCGCCGACCCCGCATCGCAGGTCATCCGCCGTGTGAAACCCTCGGAAGACCTCTCGCAGTACATCGACCCCGTACGCTCGTCGCGCGGCCGCGGCGGCATGGCCACCAAGAGCCGCGTCTCGTCGCGTGCGGCGGCCGAAGGCATCGAGGTCATCATCGCCAACGGCCGCCGCGACGGCATCCTCACCGACCTGGTGCTGACCGGCGAAGAGGTGCCCTGCACCCGCTTCGAACCGGCTCCGAGGGCAGCCTCGGGCGTCAAGAAATGGATCGCCAGCAGCGAAGGCTTCGCCAAGGGCATCCTGCGCATCGACCAGGGCGCCGCCGCAGCCGTCCGCGCCAGCAAGGCCGCCAGCATCCTCGCCGTGGGCGTCACAGCCGTCGAAGGCGATTTCGAACGCGACGACCTGGTGCGCATCCTCTCGCCCGACGGGGCACAGCTGGCCGTGGGACGCATCTCGTGCGACAGCGCCACCGCCCGCCGCAATATCGGACGCAAAGGGCTCAAGCCCCTCGTCCACTGCGATTACCTCTACCTGGAATAACC
>RRZU013589403.1_pt1 | contig 14229 bp, 8 predicted proteins | sample 2165561 | NCBI WGS metagenome assembly RRZU01 (sample SAMN10456909, study PRJNA506462) | wastewater metagenome | isolation source: wastewater sludge | place: USA: Moscow, Idaho
CGTTTTTCAGAGACCGAGGAGATTCATGAGACTGATTCTGTTGGGCGCACCCGGCGCCGGCAAGGGCACGCAGGCTGCTTTCATCTGCAAGCAGTTCGGCATTCCGCAGATCTCGACCGGCGACATGCTGCGCGCCGCCGTCAAGGCCGGCACCCCGCTGGGCATCGAGGCCAAGAAGGTGATGGACGCCGGCGGCCTCGTCGGCGACGAGATCATCATCGGCCTGGTCAAGGAACGCATCGCGCAGCCCGACTGCGCCGGCGGCTTCCTGTTCGACGGCTTCCCCCGCACCATCCCGCAGGCCGACGCGATGAAGGCCGCCGGCGTCAAGCTGGACTATGTGCTCGAGATCGACGTGCCGGACGCGGACATCATCGGCCGCATGAGCGGTCGGCGCGTGCATGTGGCCTCGGGCCGCACCTACCATGTCGTCTTCAATCCCCCGAAGGTCGAAGGCAAGGACGATGTCACCGGCGAGGACCTGATCCAGCGCGATGACGACAAGGAAGAGACGGTGCGCAAGCGTCTGGACGTCTACCAGAGCCAGACCCGCCCGCTGGTCGACTACTACTCGAGCTGGGCCGCCACCGGCGACGACAACGCCCCGAAGTACCGCGCCATCGCCGGCGTGGGCAGCGTCGACGAGATCACCGCCCGCGCGCTGGCCGCGCTGAGCTGATCGCCGGCAGCGCGCCCGCCGCGCTGCCCGCCTCCCGACAAGGCCGCCCTGCGCGGCCTTTTTCGTTTCCCCCAGTTGACGTTTACGTCAACGTCAACCAGCATCACGCCCCACCGGACCTCTCCCACAACTCCGCAACGCACAAGGCAGGAACACATTCCATGGACATCGCAGGCAAGGTTTTCATCGTCACCGGCGCGGCCTCGGGCCTGGGCGAAGGCGCGGCGCGCATGCTGGCGCGCGAGGGCGCGAAGGTCGTCATCGCCGATCTGCAGGCCGAGCGCGGCCAGGCGGTCGCCGACGAGATCGGCGGCGCCTTCGTGCGCTGCGATGTCTCCAGCGAGGACGACGGCCGCGCCGTGGTGGCGCAGGCGCTGTCGATGGGCGCGCTCTTCGGCCTGGTCAACTGCGCCGGCATCGCGCCGGCGGCGCGGACCGTCGGCAAGGACGGCGCGCATGCGCTGGGCCTGTTCGCCAAGGTCATCCAGATCAACCTGGTCGGCAGCTTCAACATGATCCGCCTGGCCGCCGAGGCGATGGCGAAGAACGCGCCCGAGCCCACCGGCGAGCGCGGCGTGCTGATCAACACCGCCAGCATCGCCGCCTTCGACGGCCAGATCGGCCAGGCGGCCTACGCGGCCAGCAAGGGCGGCGTGGTCGGCATGACACTGCCGATCGCGCGCGACCTGTCGAAGAACGGCATCCGCTGCATGACGATCGCGCCGGGCATCTTCGGCACGCCGATGCTGTTCGGCATGCCGCAGGAGGTGCAGGACGCGCTGGCCGCCGGCGTGCCCTTCCCGAGCCGCCTGGGCAAGCCCGAGGACTACGCCAAGCTGGTGCAGCAGATCGTCACCAACGACATGCTCAACGGCGAGGTGATCCGCCTGGACGGCGCGATCCGCCTCGCGCCGCGCTGATCGATCGACGGCACCGCGCCGCCCGGCGGCGGCGACTTCATGCCACCATCGTGACCTGCATCACGACTGCCCCCGCAGTTCCAGGGAGAACGCATGATCCTTCGCCGCCCTGCCCCGGCCCTGCTGGCCGCCGCCACGCTGCTGGCGGCCTGCGCCACGCCGCCGGCCCCGCCCCCCGACGCCGGCCTGCCGCGCCAGCCCGAGATCGCCACCGGCCAGCAGGCTGCCCGACCCGCCAGCCGGCATGCACGGTTCGCGGTGGCCGCGGCCAATCCGCTGGCCACCGAGGCCGGCCGGCAGATGCTCGCGCGGGGCGGCTCGGCGCTGGATGCGGCGATCGCGGTGCAGATGGTGCTGACGCTGGTGGAGCCGCAGTCCAGCGGCATCGGCGGCGGCGCCTTCCTGCTGCACTGGGACGGCCAGCGCGTGCAGGCCTTCGACGGCCGCGAGACCGCGCCGGCCGCCGCCGACGAGCGCCTGTTCCTGACCCCCGAAGGCAAGCCGATGGCCTTCCATGACGCGGTGGTCGGCGGGCGCTCGGTCGGCGTGCCCGGCACGGTGCGCATGCTGGAAATGGCACACGCGCAGCACGGCCGGCTGCGCTGGGCCGCGCTGTTCGAGCCGGCGATCCGTCTGGCCGAGGCGGGCTTCCCGGTCAGCCCCCGGCTGCACGCGATGCTGCAGGCCGACGCCCACCTCCGGAAGGACCCGACGGCCGCCGCCTTCTTCTACCAGCCCGACGGCACGCCCTGGCCGGTCGGCCACCGGCTGAAGAACCCGGAGCTGGCCGAGGTGCTGCGCCGCCTGGCGCGCGACGGCTCGCGGGCGCTGCACGAGGGCGAGATCGCGCAGGCCATCGTCGCCAAGGTCCAGGGCCATCCGGGCAATCCGGGCCGGATGACGCTGGCCGACCTGGCCGGCTACCACGCCAAGGCGCGCGAGGCGATCTGCCATGACCACACGGCAGGTTCACGGCGCTGGAAGATCTGCGGCTTTCCGCCGCCCAGCTCCGGCGCGATCGCGGTCGGCCAGATCCTGGGCCTGATGGCACGCACCGGCGCGGCGCAGGAGCCGCTCGCCACCGACACCGGCCTGCCCTCGGCCGACTGGCTGCACACCTACATGGAGGCCTCGCGGCTGGCCTTCGCCGACCGGGCGCAGTACCTGGGCGATCCGGACTTCGTGCCGGCGCCCGGCGGCGACTGGCGCAGCCTGCTCGACCCCGCCTACCTCGACGCGCGGGCGAGGCTCATCCATGCACAGCGCGCCCCGACCGCGCCGGCCGGTGTGCCCGGCCCGGTGCGCACCAGCTTCGCGCCGATGGCCGAGCAGATCGAATACGGCACCAGCCACATCAGCATCGTCGACGCCGAGGGCCGCGCGGTGTCGATGACCACCACCATCGAGGACGCCTTCGGCGCGCGCCAGATGGTGCGCGGCTTCCTGCTGAACAACGAGCTGAGCGACTTCAGCTTCGCGCCCGCCGACGCCACCGGCCGTCCGGTGGCCAACCGGGTCGAGCCGGGCAAGCGCCCGCGCTCGTCGATGGCGCCGACCCTGGTCTTCGACGCCGAGGGCCGGCTGGCCGCCAGTGCCGGCAGCCCCGGCGGCGCGCTGATCATCCACTACACCGCGCGCACGCTGCACGGCCTGCTGCAGTGGCGGCTCGACCCGCAGGCCGCCATCGACCTGCCCAACTTCGGCACCACCGGCGGGCCGGTGGTGCTGGAGAAAGGCCGCTTCCCCGCCCCGGTCATCGAGGCGCTGAAGGCCCGCGGCCACGAGGTGCGCGAGCAGGACATGACCAGCGGACTGCAGGCGATCGCGCACGGCACGCAGGACGGGCGGACGGTCTGGCGGGGCGGCACCGATCCGCGGCGCGAAGGCGTGGTGCTGGGCGACTGAAGCCCGCGCGAGTGCCCGACCAGCCGGCTGCCCGCCCGCCTCAGCGCAGCGCCAGCCAGCCCGCCACCACCGCCAGCGTCACGAGCGTCACCGGCACGCCGGTGCGCGCGTGGCGGCGCCAGTCGATCGTGATGCCGCAGCGCGCAGCGGCATCCACCACGATGAGGTTGGCGATCGAGCCGACGATCAGCAGATTGCCCGCCATCGTGCTGACCAGCGCCAGCGTCACGCCGACGTGATCGCCGGAGCCGGTGTTCGCCAGCGGCATCAGCACCATCACCGCCGGCACGTTCGACACCAGATTGCTCAGGCCAAGGGTGGCGACGAAGAGCGTGGCCGGGTCGGCCAGATCCACGCCCTGCGCGCCCAGCCAGGCCACCGCCTGACGGGTCAGCCCGGTCAGCTCCAGCGCATGGTTGACGACGAACAGGCCCATGAACAGGATCAGCAGCTCCCAGTCGATCAGGCCCATCACCTTGGACGAATGGAAGCGCTGGCTCAGCAGCAGCACGCCCGCGCCGGCCAGTGCGGCCACATCGCGCGGCCAGTCGGTGAACAGGAACACCCCGACCAGCGCCAGCGCCACGCCCAGGCCCTTGGCGGTCTGCCAGCGGTCGAAGGGCGGCACCTCGGCGGTGAGGGCGGCGAGCTGCGCCGGCTCCGGCTCGGCCACCGGCGGCGTGCTGCGCATCTGCCCCGCCAGCAGCGCCCACCGCGCCAGCAGCCCGGCGACCACCGGCCCGACCGCCCCCTGCGCATAGCCGGCGCGCGGCGTCTTCAGCACCTCGCCGATCAGCATGTTCTGCGGATTGCCGATCAGCGTCGCGGCCGAGCCGATGTTGCTCGCGCAGGCCAGACCGAGCAGGAAGGGCACCGGATCGAGCCGCCGGCGCAGGCAGGCCTCGGCCAGCACCGGCGCCACCGCCAGGCAGACGATGTCGTTGGAGAACACCGCCGACAGCACCGCAGACACCGCGATCACCACGCCCATCAGCGCCGCCGGCCCCACCGGCAGCGCCGCGATGCGCCGGGTCACCGCGCCGTAGAAGCCGCCCAGGCGCATCTGCGCCGAGATCACCATGAAGGAGAACAGCAGCAGGATGGTCGGCAGGTGGATCGCACGGGCGGCGGCCTCAGGGGTCATCACCTCGGCGCCGACGATGGCGATCGCGCCCAGCAGCGCCACGCCGGTGCGGTCGAGGTGCAGCCGCGGCAGGCCGCCCAGGATCATGCCGAGATAGACGATGGCGAAGACGGCCAGCACATAGGCATCGTGCAGGCCTTCGGAGGACAGGAGCGCGGGCAAGGACATCGCGGCATTCTAGGAAGTGCCGCCAAGGGCGGTCCGGGCGCTCCGGGCGCTCCGCTAGACTCCGCCGCGTGATACCCCAAGGCTTCATCCAGGACCTGCTCTCCCGCGCCGACATCGTCGACGTGGTGGGCCGCGCCGTGCCGCTGAAGAAGGCCGGCATCAACTACAAGGGCCTGTGCCCCTTCCACGGCGAGAAGTCGCCCAGCTTCGTCGTCAGCCCCTCGCGCCAGACCTACCACTGCTTCGGCTGCGGCGTGCACGGCAACGCGGTCGGCTTCCTGATGGAGCACGGCGGCCTGGGCTTCGTCGAGGCGGTCAAGGATCTGGCCGGCGAGCTGGGCCTGACCGTGCCCGACGACGACCGCGACCCGCGCGAGCGCGAGCGCGCCGCCCAGGCCCGCGAGAAGCAGCTCTCGCTGGTGGACGTGCTCGCCAAGGCCTGCCGCCACTACCGCGGCCAGCTCAAGGGCAGCCGCCGCGCGATCGACTATCTGAAGGGCCGCGGCCTGACCGGCGAGATCGCCGCGCGCTTCGGCCTGGGCTATGCGCCGGCGGGCTGGCACGGCCTGGCCAGCGCCTTCGGCGAATACGACGACCCCAAGCTGGTCGAGTCCGGCCTGGTCATCCTGCAGGACGAGGCCGGCGAGCAGCGCCGCTACGACCGCTTCCGCGACCGCATCATGTTCCCGATCCGCAACCCCAAGGGCGAGGTCATCGGCTTCGGCGGGCGGGTGCTGGACAAGGGCGAGCCGAAATACCTGAACTCGCCCGAGACGCCGGTCTTCCTGAAGGGCCGCGAGCTCTACGGCCTGTTCGAGGCGCGCGCGGCGATCCGCCAGCGCGGCTTCATCCTGATCACCGAAGGCTACATGGACGTGGTCGCGCTGGCGCAGCTCGGCGTGGGCAACGCGGTGGCGACGCTCGGCACCGCCTGCACCGCCGACCATGTGGCCAAGCTGCTGCGCTTCGCCGAGCACCTGGTCTTCAGCTTCGACGGCGATGCGGCCGGGCGGCGGGCGGCGGCACGCGCGATGGAGGCGGTGCTGCCGCATGTCGGCGACACCCGCAGCTTCCGATTCCTCTTCCTGCCGGCCGAGCACGATCCGGACACCTTCATCCGCGAGCACGGCACCGAGGCCTTCGAGCAGTGCATCGCCGAGGCAGTGCCGCTGTCGCGCCAGCTGCGCGCCATCGCCGCCGAGGGCTGCGACCTGACGACGCCGGAGGGTCGCACCCGCATGCTCGCGCAGGCGCGGCCGCTGTTCGAGCTGATTCCCGAGGGGCTGCTGAAGACGCAGCTGCTCGACGAGCTGGCGCGCGACGGCGGCGTCTCGTTCGAGGTGCTGGAGCGGCACTGGAGCGCTGTCGGCCGCCCCGGCCACGGCCCGGCCCGCGCGGCCGGCGAGCCGACGGCACGTCGCCAGGAACCCGCCCGCGCCGAGACCGATCGCGCGCCCGCACCGCCGCCGCACTGGGACGACATTCCGCCCGACGACCGCGCGCCGCAGGCCGAGTCCGCCGCGCAGGATCCGCTCGGCTACGACCCGCGCGACGACGGCACGCCGGCACACCGGCGCTTCGAGCGCGGCCACGGCCGCCCCTTCCGGCGTGACCGCGAGGGCGCGCGTGAGCGCGGCCGCTGGCGCGACCGCCGCGGCGGCGACGCCACCGCCTCGCCGCGCAGCACGCCGCCGCGCACCGCCTCGCTGCTCGACCAGATCGCCTGGACGCTGGCCTGCGGCCTGGCGGCCTGGGAAACGCTCCCGCCCGAGATGCACGACCAGCTGGTGCAGCAGCCCGCGCCGCACGGCGCGCTGTTCTCGCGGCTGGAGCAGCTGCTGCACGACGAGGGCGCGCTGCCGCCGGAAGAACTGCTGCCCCTGCTGCGCACCGAAGCCGAGGAGGCCGGCACCGGCGCGCTGCTGGCGCGCATGGAGCGGCTGCTTGCGCTGGGCAGCCTGCCGGCCGCCGGCGATCTGCCGGTGCTGATCGACCGGCTGCGGCTCGAGCAGGTCGCCGACGAATGGAATCTGCTGATCGAGTCCGGTCCTCTTTCAGAGGCCGCTCGGGCGCGCGGGACAGAGCTCAATGCCCTGAGGGCAGCGCTGAAATCGAGGCTCAGTGGTGGCGCTGTATAATTGAAGGTTGGTTTCGATGCGGCAAGAGTGACAGCAGCGCCTGCCGGCCCCGGCCACCCGCGACACGGGCATGACATGACGGCCACTTCCTCCGCCAGCGCTGCATTCAAGACAGTTCACGCCAGCTTGCCCGCCCGAACGCAGAGTCCGCGCCGCGTGCCGAAAGGTCCGTGGCTTCTCGGACTTGAGTTGCGGGCTCAAAGCCTCACCGTATCCGAGCACCCCAGCCGAGGAATCGCATGACCGCGAAGAACAGCCCCGACCAGACTTCCCCGACGAACAGCGCCGCCGCCCCGGCCGCCGCTCCGCGCACCGTGCGCGTGGTGCGTGCGGTCAAGGCCGTCAAGCCCGAAGCCACGCCGACCCCGACCGTCGCCGCCGCGCCGGTCGCCCCGGTCGCCGCGCCGGCTGCCGCTGTGCCGTCCGGTGAGCCGGTCGTCGTGCGCCGCGGCCGCAAGCCCAAGGCCGCCAGCGCGGACACCGCCAAGGCCGCCGGCAGCAGCAAGAAGGCCCCCGAGGCGAAGAAGAAGCCCGGCCTGGAAAGCGCCGACGACGACTTCACCGACCTCGAGGGCGAACTCGACGCCGAAGCCGATGTCGAGGCCGAAGCCGACCCCGAGGTCGAGGCCGCCGCCGAGGAAGACAGCGGCGAGGCCGACAAGCCCAAGGCCAAGCCGCTGCGCATGAAGGTCAGCCGCGCCAAGGAGCGCGCGCTGATGCGCGAGTTCGGCCTCGACGAGACCACCCTGACCGAAGAGGAAGTCGCCAAGCGCCGCCAGGAGCTGAAGACCCTCATCAAGATGGGCAAGACGCGTGGCTACCTCACGCACCAGGAGATCAACGACCACCTGCCCGAGAAGCTGGTCGAGAACGAGATCCTGGAAGCCATCATCTCGATGCTCAACGACATGGGCATCGCGGTCTACGAGCAGGCGCCTGACGCCGCCACGCTGCTGATCGCCGGTGGCGGCACGACGACCTCGACCGAGGAAGAGGCCGAGGAAGCCGCCGAGGCCGCGCTGTCGACCGTCGACTCCGAGTTCGGCCGCACGACCGACCCGGTGCGCATGTACATGCGCGAGATGGGCACGGTCGAGCTGCTGACGCGCGAGGGCGAGATCGAGATCGCCAAGCGCATCGAAGGCGGCCTGCAGGCGATGATGCTGGCGATTTCCGCCTCGCCCGCCACCATCGACGAGATCCTGGCGATGGCCAACCGCATCCGCGCCGGCGAGATGCAGATCTCCGAGGTGGTCGACGGCTTCGTGTCGTCGGAGGAAGCCGACGACTATGTCGCCGAGGAAGACTTCGACGAGTTCGACGAGGACGAGGAAGAAGGCGCCGGCACCTCCAAGGCGCTGACGAAGAAGCTCGAGGAGATGAAGAACCAGGCGCTGTCGCGCTTCGACGCGATCCGCGACGAGAACGCGAAGATGCGCGCGGCCATCGAGTCCAAGGGCTACCGCTGCGACGCCTACAACGCCGCGCAGGAAGCCATCAGCGCGCAGCTGATGACCATCCGCTTCACCGTCAAGACCATCGAGCGGCTGTGCGACCTGCTGCGCTCGCAGGTCGACGACGTGCGCCGCTACGAGCGCGAGCTGCGCAAGATCGTGGTCGACCGCTGCGGCATGCCGCAGGAGCACTTCATCAAGGTCTTCCCGCCGAACATGCTGAACCTGGCCTGGGCCGAGGGCGAAGTCGCCGCCGGCAAGGGCTACAGCGCGGTGCTGAGCCGCAACCTGCCCGCGGTGCAGGAGCTGCAGCAGAAGCTGATCGACCTGCAGAAGCGCGCGATCGTGCCGATCGACGACCTGAAGGCGATCAACAAGCGCATGAACGAGGGCGAGGCCAACTCGCGCGAAGCCAAGCGCGAGATGATCGAGGCCAACCTGCGCCTGGTGATCTCGATCGCCAAGAAGTACACCAACCGCGGCCTGCAGTTCCTGGATCTGATCCAGGAAGGCAACATCGGCCTGATGAAGGCGGTGGACAAGTTCGAATACCGCCGCGGCTACAAGTTCTCGACCTACGCGACCTGGTGGATCCGTCAGGCCATCACCCGCTCGATCGCCGATCAGGCGCGCACCATCCGGATTCCGGTGCACATGATCGAGACGATCAACAAGATGAACCGCCTGTCGCGTCAGCATCTGCAGGAGTTCGGCTACGAGCCGGACGCGCCGGTGCTGGCCGAGAAGATGGACATGCCGGAGGACAAGATCCGCAAGATCATGAAGATCGCCAAGGAGCCGATCTCCATGGAAACGCCGATCGGGGACGACGACGACAGCCATCTGGGCGACTTCATCGAGGACACCAACAACACCGCGCCGATCGAGGCCGCGATGCAGTCGGGTCTGCGCGATGTCGTGCGCGACATCCTCGACAGCCTGACGCCGCGCGAGGCCAAGGTGCTGCGCATGCGCTTCGGCATCGAGATGAGCACCGACCACACGCTGGAAGAGGTCGGCAAGCAGTTCGACGTGACCCGCGAGCGCATCCGCCAGATCGAGGCCAAGGCGATCCGCAAGCTCAAGCACCCGAGCCGTTCGGACAAGCTGCGCACCTATCTGGACAATCTGTAAACGCCCCGAAGACCCCGCGAATGAGCGGGGTCTTATCACTTCTGCAACCTTTGGATGCGCACTGCATCACGGAATGCCGGGGTAAACTGAAGCCATGTCGCAGACCGTCACTTGCACCATTCTCTTTGCCGATCTGCGCGGCAGCACCTCCCTGTACGAAAGCCTGGGCAATGCCGAGGCGGCGACGGTCGTCACCCACAGCGTGGCGGTGGTCGCCCGCATCATGGAGGGCCAGGGCGGTCGCGTGATCAAGACGCTGGGCGATGGCCTGATGGCCATGTTCCCCCACCCGGCCGGCGCCGTGCGTGCGGCCGAGGAAGTCCACGACTCGCTCGACCGGGTGATGGGCTCGGCGCGGCCGTCGCGCAGCCCGGTCATGCGGGTGCAGATCGCGATGGCGCACGGCGAGGTCATCGAGGTGGCGGGCGACTGCTTCGGCGATGCGGTCAATGTCTCTGCCCGGCTGCTCGACCATGCCGGCGACAACGAGACGCTGATCACCTCGCAGACGCTGGCGGTGCTGGCGCCCGACGTGCGCGAGCGCTTTCGCCGGCTCGAGCGGCTTCACCTGCGCGGGCGGGTCGAGCCGGTCGAGGTCTGGCGCTTCGAGAGCAAGCGCTCCGGCCCCGACCCGATGTCGACGATGTTCGGCGACACCGCGCCGGCCACCGTGCCCGAAGGCATCCGGCTGGTCTGCGAGGGGGTCTCGCGCATCCACACGGTGCGCAACCTGCCGGTCATCATCGGCCGCAGCCACGAGGCGGCCTACTGCCTCGACGACAGCCGTGTCTCGCGGGTGCATGCCCGCATCGAGTGGCACAGCGGCAACTTCCAGCTCACCGACCTGAGCTCCAACGGCACCTATGTGCGCTTCGGCCGCCAGTCCGAGGTGGTCACGCTGCGCCGTGGCGCCTGCACGCTGCACGGCCGCGGGCTGATCTGCCTGGGCGTCAGCCCCAACATCATCAACGCGCCGACCGTCAGCTTCGAGGTCCTGCGCTTCGACGACACCGATCCGCTGCCGCTCTGAGCCGGCGCCGGTCGGCCCGGCTCAGGCCGGCTCGGCCACCTTCTCCTCGTGCAGCGTGCAGCGGTTGCGGCCGTTGCGCTTGGACTGGTAGAGCGCCTGGTCGGCCTGGTCGATCAGCGCCTCCAGCCCGACGCGGGTCGAGCGGGTCACCGCGACGCCGAAGCTCGAGGTGATCGTCAGCCGCGGATCATGGTCGATGCCGTCGCCGGCGGTGTCCTGCACCAGGCGACGCAGCGTGTCGGCGATCGCCAGCGCGACCGCCTCCTCGCAGTCCGGCAGCAGCACGCAGAACTCCTCGCCGCCGTAGCGGCAGACCAGGTCGGCCTCGCGTGCGCTGCCGTTGTAGATGCCGGCGACCGCCTTGATGACCTCGTCGCCGATCGCGTGGCCGTAGCGGTCGTTGAAGCTCTTGAAGTGGTCGATGCCGCACATCACCGCAGCGACCGGTCGGCCCTCGAGGTTGCAGCGCTCCTTCAGCGCACCGGCCTGCTCGAAGAAGGCACGCCGGTTCAGGCAGCCGGTCATCGGGTCGCGGGTGGCCAGGCGGAACAGCTCCTCGTTCTTCAGACGGATCTGCTCGTGCGCGCCCTGCAGGTCCTTGAGCGCACGCGAGAGCTGCTCGTGCGCGCGCTCCAGCGAGGTCTGGTCGGCCAGCACCACCAGGCAGCCCTCGGCACCCTTGCGGCGGCGCAGCCGGCGCTCGATCGGGTTGTCCAGCTCCGGCCCGAGCGGAGCGCAGCTCACGAGCAGGATGCGCGCCCGGCCGCCCTCGCCGATCACCATGCGGATGCGCTCGACGCCCACCGCGTTTTCCAGTGCCATGCGCCAGGGCAGCGGGCGGGACGGATCGTCCTGGCGCATCGAGGCGAAGACCGCGATGTCCTCGATCTGCCGGCCGATCGAGACATCGCGCCGGCCGGTGATCTGCGCCACCGCGTCGTTGACCAGCAGGATGCGGCCGTGCTCGTCCAGGATCATCACGCCCTCGGTCAGCGAGTTGTAGGCCGTGCGCACCCGGCCCGGCACGGTGCCGCTCGGATCGAGCTGGTTCAGTACCCGGCCCAGATACAGGCGCAGCAGCACCGTCATGCCCAGGAAGCACAGCAGCGGCCACAGCGTGCTGAGGCTCAGCAGCCGCTGCGGCCAGCCCTCGCCGGGGATCGGCTGCCACTGCAGCTCCAGCGCACCCCAGTCACGGCCCTGCAGCTGCACCGGCACCGCCAGATGCATGCGGCCGGCATCGCCCGCGGGCTGCAGGATGCCACTGCCGGCCACCGGCTCGGCACCGGTCGGTCGCAGCACGATGGCCAGCGCCTGCGTCTCGCGGCGCCGGAAGGCATCGAGCATCTGCTGCACCTCGCGCTCGCCCAGCCGGGTGGCCGCCACCATCAGCTGATCGGCCAGGACCTGGCTGACCGCCCGACGCCGGTCCGCCTCGCGGGCGGCCGGATCGGCCACCAGGCCGAACAGGGCATCGATCGTCACCAGGCACAGCACCACCAGCGCAGCCAGGCCGACGGCGATGCGGCTGATGGTGTCGAACGGCCTCAGGCGGGGCATCACGGCGCACTCTCCTGTCGCGGGCATCGGTCGGAAAAGGAAACGGACATGGTGTGACTCACTCAGCCCTGGCGATCGAGCAGATCCTCGGCCAGGCCGGCGAGCTCGCCGGTCACGCCGGTGTCGCGCCAGCCTCGCCGGCCGGCCTCGGCGCCGGCCGTCTCGCGCCGGGCCGCCTGCAGCACCGGCAGCGGATCCAGCCGCCACCAGACCGGCGAGGCAAAGGCCAGACTGGCGGCCAGCCCCCCGGCCCGGACGGCCCAGAACAGCGCGCCGGCACTCATCACCACCGCGCCGGTGCGGGCTACCGTGCCGCTCTGCCATTCGCGCTGCAGCAGGTTCTCCGGCTCGTCGGTCCCGGCCGATCGGGCGGTCTCGCCGCTGGCCGTCTGCGTGCCGCCGACACCCTCGCTGACCGGGCGGATCAGGGCGGTCGCCTCGAAGCCGGCCAGATCCAGAACCACATCCAGCAGCACCAGCAGGTCGCTGTCAGGCAGGCGCATCAGGTCCACGGAGAAGCCGACCTCGCCGCGCAGCGCGCCCGGACGCGCGGCCTGCGTCTCCGACGCCGACAGCGTGGCGAAGCGGCGCAGCGCGTCGACCCAGCCCGCCATCAGGTCACCGGCCACCAGCTCGGCCGCACCGGCACCGCCGCCCTCGCGCGCGGCCAGCCCGCGCAGCACCGCCGCACGCACGATCTCCTGGCTGGCCTGCGCCTGCTGCGTGCGCTCGCGCATCGGGTCGGCAGGCTCGATGCCGGACACGACAAGCGACGACGAGGCCGGCATCCGGTCCGGCGGCGGCTCGGTCGGCATCGATCCGGCATCGAAGCCGCGCTCGCGCACCGCGATCTCGATGCTCATGACGCCGGATTCATTGCGCCCGTCCGACAGCACCAGGCTGAAGCGGGCCGCCAGCGAGTTCTCGTCATGCTGGAACACCACCCGACCCGCAGCCACATCCGCCTGGGAGAAGTTCGTCAGCACCGAGTTGCCGCCCGCCGCCATGAAGCGGCCGTTCTCGACGGCGACGACCCGGTAGACCAGCACATCCGCCGCGCTGTCGACATCCTGTGCCCGCAGCAGGCTCTCGTCCAGGCGCAGGCGCATGCCCTGATCGACCTGCAGCAGCCCGATCTCGATCTCAGGCGCCTCGTCCACATCGGTGATGCGCAGCAGCAGCTGCTGCGTGGCGGCCTGGCGCCCGTCCGAGACCTCGATCAGCACCTCGTAGTGGTTGTCGCGGTCGGCATCCTGCGGCTGCTCGCGGTCGAGCAGGCCCAGCAGCCGCAGCTCGCCGCTGTCGGCATCGATCTCGAAGCGGGCGGCATCCGCCCCGCCCGCGATCCGCCACTGCAGCACCGACAGCGGCCGGTCGGCATCGCTGGCCTGCATGACCCTCTGCCAGGGACTGTTCTCGGAATGATCCAGCACGACCCGGGCCTGCCCGTCGCTCGAGACGATGCGCGGCGCCTCGTCGTCCACCGGCGTGATCACGATCTCCAGCCGCACCGGATCCGAGAGCGCCCCGGACGCATCGCGCACCCGCAGCTCCAGCCGATCGGACACGCTCTCGCTGCCGTCGTGCACATACCGGATCAGCCCATCGGCCAGATCCCCGGCACTGAAGCGGTCCACCGCCACGCCCGGCGCATCGACCCGCTCCAGCCGGCCGGCCGGCGCGCCGCCGACCCGCTCGAACACCAGCGAGCGTTCATCGTCATCGACATCCGCCGGCAGCAGGTCCGCCAGCGTCAGCACCTGATGCCCGCCCTCCTCCAGCGTCAGCGGCCCGCCAGCCTGCAAGATCGGCGCATCGTTGACGTTGGCGATCGTCAGCACGAAGGAATCGCTGGCCGCGGCGTTGCTGCCATCCTTGACCGTCACCGTGATCGTCAGCGCGCCGACATCGGCATTGGCCGGCGTGCCGCTGAAGATGCGCGTCGCGGCATTGAAGCTCAGCCAGCTCGGCAGCGTGCTCGTCGTGTAGCTCAGTGAATCGCCCGCATCGACATCGGCAAACGTCCCGGCCGGAAGCTGGAAGCTGAACGGCTGATCTTGCGTCGCGCTCTGGTCGGCGATCGGAGACGCCACCGTC
>RRZU010899606.1_pt1 | contig 14227 bp, 5 predicted proteins | sample 2165561 | NCBI WGS metagenome assembly RRZU01 (sample SAMN10456909, study PRJNA506462) | wastewater metagenome | isolation source: wastewater sludge | place: USA: Moscow, Idaho
GCTGCCTTGACGCTTCGGTAATACCAGCTGCGCCGCGGCAAGCCAAACCAACGACAGATTTTACTGACGGAGACCTCGGTACCCTCGGCGCGTAATCCCTGCTAAACATCGGCGACTATCTGTCGTCCTCGCCGAGCAGGGAGGCCAACTTTTTTCTGGCGCGTAACTCCAGCATGGCTTCGCCATAGGCCTCCTGAAGCTCTTTGAGTTGCTTCTCGTACTGCTCGCGGATATCCAACAGCTTGGCGCGCAGAGCGTTCTCCATGCCCTGTTTGGCGTCATTAACCCACTCCTCAATTTCAGAGGGAGCTAAATCGAAGCCGCGAGCCGCCTCGGATACAGTGGTCTTGCCCTGGATGATGTCCATGACCAAAGCGGTTTTGCGCTTGGCGGTCCAACGTTTGATTTCTTCGTCCATCGTAATGCTCATGTCTGTGATCTCCACTCATTATGACCTGAGCAGGATTTCAGTGGGTCCTTACACTTTCTTGTTGGTGGTCATAGGGTGACTCCAGATAACACGGTAGGGGTACCGTTTTGTTATCCGGTGCGAAGCCGTATGACCACTCCCTTTTGTGGGCAACTGTGAGGTGAATATCATCTCCATACAGTTCGTCTGATAATGGCATTCTGTTGTCCTTTCAAAAGGTTAGTGAGAATGCCAGTTATGTAGATTTTTTACACTCTCCCTCATTGCCACTCACTTATCATTCAATAGAAACAAAAATCTGTGTGTTTTCATCCCCAGCTGCGGCGACCCTGCACTGCATTCGCTCAATGAGTTCTTCACCAAGAGAATCAGCAGAGAAATCGAATTTCAGTCTATAACTCTTCTCGCTGCGGTCTGCCTCCCAATATGAAAGGCCTTGGTCAAACTGAATAGTTAGTCGCTTCCCGGAATTAAGCTGAAGTTGTAGCTGTCGGTAGTGGGGTAAGGAGTGGAGGCTGAGTACTTCCCCCTCTAGGCCACAGAATTCCAATGCTTGGCAGATGGCTTCATCCCGCTCCTGAGATGAGAGCCAATCATGCCTGCATTGCCACGGTGTCCGGTTGTCGTTCTTCTGATATTGACGTCCCAAAACTCTGATAGCGAAACTTGAACTGCTGCGTACTCCCAGTTCATGGATCACATTAACCAAATGATTCACAACTAGCGGACTACATACATAACGATCTGTATAGGTGACTTCGGTGATGTGGTCTTTGCCCTCAAAGATGTCATTAAGAAGAACATCAGATACATTTCGAAGATGTTCCCAGAACCTGCCAGCAAAACCGTTGAGGGAGCCATCTAGCTGGTCGGCTATCTCGATCTTGATAAGCTCAGGGGACTTGCCTGGTATCAACTCGCTGGCATTTAGCTCTCGGCCTATCTGCAAGTTTGGCGGACAACCGCGAACAATCAGCGAGCCAGCAGAGGCTAGATCCCAGTCATGCCCTGGAGCAGTAAGGACAATGTTGTTGCTGGCCCATGCGATGTTAGCTTGCGGTCCATGTACTGTGATGTTTAGTGTTAGTTCTCCAAGAGCGGGAATGCTTTTGTGCAAACATAACCCAACTCCGTTAATAGCCAGCTTTGCCAACCATTCCTTCTGATCTTTTGGCAAGGATTCGAAGGTGCTTTCGAGAAAATGCAACTGCACCTGGTGCCCGGCACGCTCCCAGCTATGTAGTTGATGTCGCATTCGGCGAGCAACGGCAAGATCCCACTCCTCGGAGGTCGCAAGGAGATAGACTGCAATGGTCTTGGGGCTGTCATCCTGCGTGATGATTCGTTCAACTGCTTCATGCAAGGTTGTAATTTCGGCTTGGCTATGTGGTCCAAATACTTGAAGGGGGGCAGGCAATGCTAAGCCGGTCAGCCAGGTCTGATTGATCCACTCTAAGGCTGCATGGCGATTAAGACGGTCAGCCTCAAAACGGGTATCAAAACTGAGCAAGCAGTGCTGGCAGGCATGCGAGCAATTACACCTGCTCAGACGTTCGATAACCCGTTGCCACAAGTTTGCGTCATTCAACTGCTCCGCAGCCAGAGTGGTGTAGCCACCGCTACGCAGATCAAACACCCGAATGGCTCTAGCAGTTCGATCCTCTACCCGGATTGGATGGCAGTCACAGCCAAGCTCTTCAGTTTGAATACCAAGTGAAGCGGCAATGGCTTCTCGCAACGCGACAGCAATCGAATAGCCAGTGATATCATCATTGAGAAACTCTCCGCTCAATGGATCTCGTAGTACCAGTTCCAGTGCATCAGTCAGGCAGTCATGACCCAGATGGATATTCTGCTTAATCTTCCAGCTATTGTTGCTGCCGGGGCAGATGTTCTCACCATTATCGTTCTTACCACCGCGCAGTCTTCGATGTTGGGCCTTTTCGCGGAACATGGCCGGGAGATACTGTTCATTGGCCGCAGCAGATTGGTCCGGATAGCTCAACATGGGTTCGGCCTTGCCACACTCGAGACAGATGGCGAAACCTTTCTGGTTAGCTCCTGAACTGTAGTGGAATAGCTGAGACTGTTGGCTCGCACGAAACATACCGAACGCCGGATTGGTTAGATAGATCCAGCGAGCAGGCACATTCAGCCAGGGCGCTTTAACCGGTATATATTGCAGTCGGCTGATGTCGTTGTGAGGATCATCAAAGAAGTCCACTGCAAACCCGGCAGGCACCAAGTATTCATGGATCTGATCGCGCTCAATCGGGTATCCACACTCTTGACAGTTGAGTTCCAGGCCTGGGTTGATGGCCGTATCACTGGCCCCACAGTGTCCACAGCGCCAAGCCTTCTTGAAGAGCTGTAGTTCCTTGACGTTTTCGGCAGAGGCAGGAGCGTGCCAGTTCAGGGTGATGCCAGATGACTTATACACCAAGCCATCCATGACCAGCTCAGCACCAGGAGCATACTCTCGCAGTCCGGTAATACGATCTCGGGAGGCAAGCGAACGATAGCGGGCTCGATTGTCCTCCCGCTGACCCTTTTCATCCAGCTTCAAGGTCTGCATACAGCGATTATCAAAGCTGACAATATCTGTCGGAAAACCATAACCTGGCAAGAAACGCTTATCGGCCAGTTCGCTAAGAAGATATTCATTTTCTATCCGGTTCAGTTGCGCGTCCATGGCTCGATAGGCGGCGGCTTTCTTGTCTTCGACTTGTTGCAGTTGCGTCCGACTTGCCTCATGTTCCTGCAACCATGACTGTGTAATCTCAATAACTCGATTACTTGCTCGTTTTAACAGTTCTGATTGTGGAGTTGAATTGAGAATGCTACGCCGGGTAATGTCCTTGATCGCTTGAGATATAAGATCATCGGCTCCTAGCGCCTGATTCTCACACCACAGAGCGAAGCGTTTGGAAAGAGACATAGGCATCCCGTTATCAAGGAAGAAAGCCCCTGAAGTCATTGCCTTGATCTCTTCGGCCGCGATAACGTGCTTCAGCCAATGAGATAATAACCAGGCGTTGATATGGCGCTGTATCAGTTCAGGGCTTTGCAGTGACACCTTGGGCATACGCATCGCTGTGGTAAATGGCCAAAGAGGGTTATTGAATACGCTTTGGTCATGAGGGGTATTTTTACAAACAGCAAGTGCCAAAGATCTCCCTTCACGGCGTCGGCCTGCTCGACCAGCCCGTTGCAAGTAGTTAGCTGGGTGAGGTGGTACGTTATTCATTGCTACTACGCTGATACCACCAATATCTACACCCATTTCCATGGTGGTTGAACAGCTTAGTAAATTCAGTTTCCCGGCTTTGAATTGATCCTCGTATTTATCCAGTTTGTTTTTTGGTTGCTGGGCGGAGTGTTCTGCCGCACAGAAGTAATTCCCGCCTTCGTTGATCAAATCTGAAACATCAGACCAAAGCGCGCTCTCGCGTAATTTTTGTATTTCTGGTTGGTTATTAAGCCAATCGCGGATGCCCAGCAAGCCTTGATCACCAGAAGCATGCAGAAGTGATTCAGGAGGTCTCGGCATTGTGTAAGGCGCGACTTTCACAACCATCTCCCGATCAGTGCGAGGTGTATAGGGGCTTAGCCCTTCGAACGGAGTATCAATAAATCGCCTTGATACCGGACAAAAATAGACCTCATGGGGCAGCCGGAAGCTTATTTCGCTCAAATCGAGCTGATAACCATCACCGGAAGAGATCAACAATTTTGCGTGCTGGGTGAGTGCAACCCATGCTTCGTTAAGAATCGAATCGATCTGATCCTGGTGCAAAGAGGGAGACCAATTAAACGCCTTGCAGAGCAACAGAATTGCTCGTGAATGAGCACCGTTGACAGTGTTGACGGTCGGCCATCGCGTGTAGCGTCCGGACAGCTTTTCAGTTTTACCGTTTAGAACAGGGGGGACTACCCACTTCGGGCGGATACGCGCGCCAATCAGGGATTGCCAGCGTCTATCTATATTCAGGATGGTGTTTTCACGGACGAAGAAGTCCAGTAGTACCTTCAAATAAGTACGCCAAGACTCAATAGACTGTTCTTTAGTTGCGCGTGCTGGCCAAGTCATGGGGGTGCTGGTAATTCTCGCCAGCTTGGGATAGCAAACCTGAACCAGTCCTAGTGTTTCCAGGCTGTTGGCTCGTTTGGGACGACGATAAAACTCACGGGCCAGTAGCATCCCAGCTAGGGAAATACTGTCTTGTTTACCGAAGGTATTTGGTGCCAGGCCGTTATAGTAGTCCAACATACCCATTTGCAGCTCTGGAGTGCCAGCAAGATGGTTCACCATGTCCGCCCAACCGATTTCGGCCCCTTTTGATGCGTCGGCTTGTTTCGCCAATAAGCTGCTTAAGTGTTTTTCTTCAAAACGCCCTATTTTTTGTTTGGCTTGAAGCTGTAGTAACTCCTGAAGATCCTGTAAATCTTCCTCGGTAAGTGCATTGGTTGGCTGTGCTTGCAATAACCTATGATACACCAGTCCCCGGATCCGGTTACGTTCGGAGTCCTGTTGTAATTTGACTGCTATGCGAGCAGTTCCTTGGCGGCTGTCGGTAAACGAAATTAGTTTCCGGCCTTGGAAGGGCTTGCCGGAGGGCTCGGGATCCTGCGGGCAAAACTCCAGCAAGGTGCCGATCACTGTGCTTAAGGTAAAGGGAGCGCCAATGCGCGCAGGGCGGAGCAAGCTGCGTCCACTAATTGAGGAACCGCAACAAGGACATTCATTCTGAGTGCTCCTGAATACTTGTAGCTCGATATATTCATCCTTGGGACCATCAAATCTCAGCCTCTGGCTGCTGCGATCCAGATACTCTGGAAAGCTACTGTCAACAACACGATTGGTGATCAAGGAGTGACTTAATAATTCACTATCTTTATCCGGTTCTTCGATATCTGATTGTTCTTCATCCAAAGAAAACTCATCGATTTGTTGTTGTGATGGGTCGATCAGCTTGCCTTGACTGGTGGCCGATGTTTGCAGAAAGCTCTCATTACACTCCTCGCAGGAGACCAGCGGCATAAGAGGTGCGCCGCAGCTGCAATGGGTCCGCTCTTCCAGATACACCATGCCGAATGGCCATTCTGGATGCGCCAGCGGTGTGTTGGCTTTATGTGTGCAGTTACGATCAATACAGGCTCGAATTGCAGGGATAACATTGTGAAAGAGGTGAGCTCGTAACGGTAAAAATGATAGACCTTCGGCATTTTTTGTCCCTGACATCAGGTCGAGCCAGGTAAGCAGTTGTTTTTTAGACAAACCCGAGATTCGTACTAACTCCTGCAGACTTTGTGGTTTTAATTGTCCATCCGTAATGAACAAAGAACGGATCCGAAGGGCTGTTGGACTGGCTTCAAGGCGTTGGTAGCGTAGGGCTGATTGTTCATGCTCACTCTCTATTGCAGCAATTACTTCGGGATGGTCTTGCTCCGTATGTGGTTTAACTTTGTGCAGAGATGGAATGTCCCGATGGCCTTGAACAACATGCACCTGCTCTGGTGGAACACCGCCGATATCAGCAAGGAAATTGCGCAGGTTTTCGATGGTTTTGGCATCCGATCCAAATGTTGCTGAGGTTGCCACAAAACGCACATCCTGCGGATTAACCTGAAAGGCCAGCATCACGCGGCGTAGCAGCAGTGCCATCTCGGCAGCTTGTGAGCCGATATGAGTGTGTGCTTCATCAAGAATGATCCAACGTAGTTTGCCAGCTGATCTTTGTAGAATAGGCTCATCTTCTTTCCGGATGAGCATGTATTCCAACATGGTGGCATTCGTTACAAGAAGTTGCGGAGGACGCGCCCGCAAGCTCTTGCGATCGATTACTTGTCCCTTGTACTTCTGAGCAGATGCCTTCCGCTCATTTTCCAGAGCCCCCGTATAGAGACAGTGGCGAATTTGCCCATCAAAGCCGTCTGTCCAGGCATCCAGGCGATTCTGCTGTGAGTTAATCAACGCATTCAGTGGATAGATGAGCAGTGCGCGGACCCCATCAGGATCTTCATTTCTATCAATCTCCTTCGCCAACTGATTGAGCACCGGCACAAGGAAGCATTCGGTTTTGCCAGAGCCTGTTCCACTGGTAACCACCAACGATTGTGGTTCTGGAGAGTTCAATACCTGCCATGCAGCTAGCTGATGGGTAAACGGATGACGGCTATCGGGGAAATGATATTCCTTGGCCAACTCTTTTGGCGGTTCAGCCATGGCTTTTGCCAGCCGTGTATGGAGTAATTCTCCACCCGCCAGAGAGGCCATGGTTTCATCGCTTTCTTTCCAACCAAAGGTTGATTCGAAGACTGGATCTGCAAGCCAGGCGCCCGGTGTTCCCGGTGTTGCTGTCAACTTCTCATGCAGGAATTGACGTAGATGAGGATTGCCCAGACCGAGCAGGCCTTGGGCCGCACGCTCACTGCGTACACTCAGGTTGGTCATCAGGGCGGAAAAATAGTTTTTTTGATAAAGCATCAGATTCATTTCCCAATAGAGTATGTTTGGGCCATGGCTAAGCCGGTTTGATAGGCTGCATCAAACCAGACGGTATCGAGTTGGCGAGTTGTTCTCAGACTAAACAAGCGCGCCGGATCGGATTGCCACAGCTGGCCTTTTCCCGCATAGACATCGAAGGCCGCCATAAAAGGCCGAATAACTACACCAAGCTTGAAATCCGTCACTGGCAATTTGCTTCTATCGAGCAACCTGTTTCCATACATTGATCTCCTGAGTTCTTCGCGCTCTGCATGACAGAGATCAAGGTCTCGTTGCGTTTCTGGAGGGTTTCGCCGAAACATTTGCTGCATAGCCGAGTTTTCTCCATCGAACAGATGGTCAAGCCAATATTCGATGAGCATCAACGGGTTTTTGAAGAAGAAGCTAACATCCTGACTATTGAGTCCGAAATACTGGTGGAATCCTTGTTCAAAAATAAAGCTCAGTGCCGGTTGCCAGCGAGCTAAGTAGTGGCTCTTACTCTGGATGTCATTGCGGATTGCCTCTAATCGGCGCGAATTTTCAGCGGGGAGCTGCTGGCGAATTTTTGTGAAGGTGCTGAACCAATGTTCTGGGGCTATTAGTAGCCACTCAAAAGGGAGTTCAGATGGTAGGCGCTCGGCCATCCGACTGGAGAAATTGTCCAGAAGCAGTGTGGCCATGGCTAGCGCCAGCGGTTCACGGATCAGAGCCTGGCAAATATCCAGACTGGCCAAAGGCAGGTGATGCAACTTATCTAGGAGCTGTTCCAGTGTTAGCCAATCCTCATTCTCTGGATCTGCAGCCATCAACTGGAGGGCGGTTCTGAGCATACTCATCCGTGTTGGACTGTCGGCTTCGCATAGAGCTTTGCGCAGAGGAGAGAAATCATCCGGTGGGCTGATGGCTGTCGCTATCGCTATCGTTGGTCTGCAATGTAGTTGAGTGTGGTCGTTCGTATAAATTAGCCATGGTCCAACGGCATCTTCTGGTAAGTCTATTTGCCAGTTACCGGTGAATGCCTGTTCGGAAAGACATAATGGTAGGTTGACTGGATCACGCTCTGGTTCGGCTAATGGTAATGCCTGCAAAAGTTCTTCTGCTTCGGTTTGTTCGAGAATTATTTCTCGGGCATTGTCGCTCAAGAAGGCTATGTGATTTTCTAGGCAGATGCGTGTCGAGTATCTTCCGACCTCCAAACTGGCATGCGTCTGATGGCCGTGAATCAGTTCAAGCAAGACGGTGTGATCAAGTCTCGGATGGCAGGAAAGCATTTGCTGAATCTTTGGGATTAATTCAAACAAACGAATTTCTCGCACACCGATATATTTGATTTCCTGTGAGAGGCTGGTTCGACTTTTGAGTCCAATGGTTGATAGTCGCAACCGCCAGTGTGCTGCTCCTTGGGCTGACATCAATATGGCTCTGCATCCGACCAGCTCTCCAATGGTCAATACCTGGTTGTTTTCAAGTGGCGTGTTATTACGCAATAGCGTGACGCCATAAGCAGGGAAAGGCAGTGTCAGTTTTTGTTCCCCCCCCGGCCACTGCAAACTGAGTGGCACAGAGGTAACTGGGCGGGCAGAGTTGCTCTTCAAGTCCAAAATCAAGTCTGAACCATCGTGCTTTGTTTTTAGTTCTATCTCCTCGGTTTCAGAGCGGACCGGCAGATTAGGCCAGTTTACAAGTCGAATTATTCCCTCGAGGGGGCTTATGCCCGGTTTGTAAGTAATCCCTGCATCAGGCGGAAGAATCACAGCACGAGTACTGAGCAATCGTTGCTGATCTTTTCTCCAGATCAACCGACATAAACCAGGCGCCTTCGTTTGCTCAAGCCGCTGTTCGCTATTTTGTACGCTGGCAAAAAGTTCATGGGACGGAACATCACTGGCATAACCACTCTCCTGAACAACCCGTAGACGCGGCGTACCACAGAACAGTAATCCAGGCGTGGAGGTTGCCTCGATGGTATTACCCGTCCAGTGGCTATCAGGGAGTGCAGGCACACTGGAAGAAATGTGTACCCTGAATGTCTGACGTTGATAAACGAGCCGAGTGTCGCCAGCAGGCAGTTCCATCAACTTCATGCCATTCGATAGATTATTGCAGAGCTCTTGTGCTTCACCTTCCTCGGAAAAGACAATTGTCTTGGGGGGAATGGCAACCAGTGCAGAGGATCCTTTGAGCCGAGCATCACCCTGTGCAATCAGGCGAGCAAATGGCGGCGTGTTCTCAAAGATCAACGGCTCATCATGACTTAATTCTTCCCCACCAGGCAGGTTGGCAATATGTAGTGTGGCCCCCCAACGACTGACAATCAGCTGAGCTGAGTCATGTAAGGCTTGAATCAATGGTAGGGGTTTGGCTATCAGCTGATATTTGTCTCCTCGGAGTAAGGCTTCACCTGCCATGTACTCTTGCTCCCCAACACGCAAGACCAGTTGAAAATGTGGTGGTAGCTGCTCGCAGGGAAAGCCAAGCGCGTTGGCAACATGCTCACGATTGGCTTGAGCTTGCATAATAAAAGAAAGTTCATACTGGGGCGGGGAACCATCGGTACTAAGGCGCAGCCCTTTCAGGATCTGAAAAGGTGTCTGCCGCGACAGGGGGGGGATGCTGACTACACTTCTCACAAGTCCCTTGATCAGGCTGGCCGCAGCTTGACTATCAAGCGTTATTGGAAATATATCCTCCCAGTCTGGACACTCTTTCTGTAACTTGCCTATGGGGTCGGACACATCATGAAGCTCATACGTGGCTCGGATATGCAGCACTGCTTTGATGAGGTTATCCAAAAGTTCATAGACGGGCGACTGTTGATAACACACTGGCAAGAGCGCGGCTTGTGCTTCAACAGCTTGACGCAGTTGTTCATCGTGTAGGTTGTAGTGCAACGCCTGCTCGGTGACCATTCTAAGGAGTCTGGCCAGTCCGCCTTGGGCCGATTCCACCAAACGCATCGGTAGGCCACCACTCATGGCGACCAGGCCGATAAAACGTTTGCCTTCGGTTTTGATCGAAGTTTGCAGGCACCATTGTTGATGCCCGTCAATGACCAGATTCCGGATTTTATCGTGGGATAGACTCTTTAGTCCTGCTGCTTCGCAAAGCGGTCCCCAGCGCCATGCTCCACCAGCATAATCACGTTTCCACCATTCAGCCGCGAAGAGGAGCCAAGCAGCAGGGTAGTGCCGAGACAAATGGAACTTGTCTGCATAATTTTGTAAGAGGCGTTTTAATGACTCGAATTCATCCGTCGAAGTTTTGTACGCGAAAAGTGGACGCTCATCAGGATGTTTTAACCCACGTCTTGCTAAAAATTCCGAAATCCATTGGTTAATTTGCACTTTGATTTCCCTTTGCCCGATTCATCATTACGCGCCACAAAACGGCAATCCAAGAGTCATTTCATCTAAAAAAATTACGACGATTTACATCCCCACCATTCTTTGGGCGCTTTGCATCCATGAGGCTTTGAAGGCGAGGTCGTTGGCGAACAGTTTGTAGAGCTCCAGTTCGTCTTTACGGCGTGCCAGCATGACCTCTTTCATGATCTTCTCGAAGGCCAGCTCCCGGTTGATCGGGTCTGGGTTGTTCTGATACTTGGCCTCGAAATCGGGATGTTTTTTCACGCTATCGACGATGTTCACGAACTTCACCTTCTGCTCTTCCGGGGTTGAGCTCCAGCCCTGGAACCACTTCTCGTTAAAGCTCTTGATGATCTCGTCCAGCGGGTCGGTCTCTTTGTCTGTGCCGTGAGCGCCGCGTGGATTGGGGTTTTGTGGATCGAGTTCTGAATCGTCGGCATCCAGGGTGATGGTGTGATTGAGCTTCACACGCTGCAGGCCGTAGGAGGAGAGATCCACCGATTCGAGCAACTCATCGAGCAGGTCGGCATCCGGATCTTCCACCTTGAGTTTGGGGATCAGGAACTTGAGGAACCAGAACAGTTTCTCCCACGTCAGCATGTCATAAGGCATGATGGCGGCCATCTGGCCGTAGATTTTCACGAATTGCTTGGCCTTGATCTTGATGTCGGCCTTCTCTTCGTTACTCAGCTCCAGCTCATGATTGAAGCGCTCAGCGGCCTTATCGATGATGACGCTGAGCTGCTGGGCGTCCTCGTTATTGAAATAGCGCGCCACAAAATCCTCGACCTCGAACCACTCGTAGACAGCGCTATCGTCCAGTGAGTCCTTGAGCTCATGCAGCACATTGATGTCGGTGGCGCCGGAGAGCGAGGTGGCGGTGTAGAAGGGATCGAACGCTGCCTTGATGTCGTCTACTGAGTTGAAGAAATCGAGGACAAACAGATCTTCGGTCTTCTTGCCCCACTTGGGCGCGGCGCGGTTCAGGCGGGAGAGGGCCTGCACGCACAACACGCTAGCCAGCTTCTTGTCGACGTACATGGTGCAGAGCTTGGGTTGATCGAAACCGGTCAGGTATTTGTTGGCCACAATCAGCAGCCGATACTCATCGGTATCGAATTTGTCACGGGTATCGTTCTCGGGGAACCCGTTCAGATCAGCCTCTGTGTATTCAATGCCATCCACCTCCTTGCTGCCGGAGAAGGCAATCAGCGCCTTGAACGGATTACCCAGCGCCTCCAGCTGGCGGGTAATGGCCTTGTAATAGCGGATGGCCGAGACGATGTTCTGCGTCACCACCATGCCCTTGCCTTTGCCCTTGAGCTTCTTGGCATTCACCACATGGGGAATAAAGTGCTCGAGCATGATCTCGGCCTTAACGTCGATCGTCTCCTGGCTGCCTTCCACATAAGCGCGCAGCTTTTTCTGCGCCTTCTTGCTGTCAAACAGCGGGTTCTCTTCGATGGATTTGCTGATCTCGTAATAGCTGCGATAGGTGGTGTAGTTGGTCACCACATCGAGGATGAAGCCCTCCTCAATCGCCTGCTTCATCGAATAGAGGTGAAAGGGCTGGTAGGTACCATCGGCCTGTTTCTGGCCGAACTTCTCCAGCGTGGTGTTCTTCGGCGTGGCGGTGAAGGCAAAGTAGGAGGCGTTGCCACGCATCTTGCGCGAGCGCATGGCTTGCAAGATCAGATCCTGGGTGTCCTCCATCTCCTCCTCGGTGTGCATCTTGCCCATCGCCGCGTTCATCTTGCCGTGGGCATCCCCAGATTGGGAGCTGTGCGCCTCATCGATGATGACGGCGAAGCGCTTGTCGCTCAGATCGCTGATGCCATCGACGATAAACGGGAACTTCTGGATGGTGGTGATGATGATCTTCTTGCCGTTCTCCAGTGCCGACTTGAGCTCGGATGACTTGTTGGCGGGCGCTATGATGTTCTTGACCTCGGAGAACTCCTTGATGTTCTCGCGCAGCTGTTTGTCCAGCAGTCGCCGGTCGGTGACGACGATGACCGAATCAAACAACGGCTGATCGACGGCCTTGGCTCCATGCACATCGACGCTTGTCGGGTAAACCTCGATCAGCTGATAGGCCGCCCAGGTGATGGAGTTGGATTTGCCAGAACCTGCCGAGTGCTGAATCAGATAGGTTTGACCTACGCCGTGGTGGCTGGCATGGTCTATCAGCCTGCGCACCACATCCAGCTGATGGTAACGGGGGAAGTACAGGGTGCGTTTGCTCAGCAACTCTTTGGCTGATCCATCCAGACGCACAAAGTGCTGGATGATGTTAGCCAGGCTCTCCTTGGTGAAGACCTCTTGCCACAGGTAGGCGCTCTTATGGCCGGTTGGGTTCGGCGGGTTCCCCTTGCCGTGGTGATGCCCCTTGTTAAAGGGTAGGAAGAAGGTCGCATTCCCGGCCAGCTTGGTAGTCATATAGACTTCGTCGGTATCGACCGCCATATGCACCAGGCAGCGGCCAAAGTTCAGTAGCGGCTGGTTGGTATCGCGATCTTCCCGGTACTGCTTCTGGCCGTGGTAGCGGGCATTCTGGTTGGTCCAGTGATTTTTCAGCTCCAGGGTGATGAGCGGGATGCCGTTGATAAACAGCACCATGTCGATCTCTTGCTTGGGGTTCTGCGCCGAGTAGGCCACCTGGCGGGTACAGCTAAAGAGGTTGGCGGCAAAGTGTTGGTGCACAGCCGTACTGCTGCTGGCCAGCGGGGCCGGGTACATCAAGGTCAGGTGGGCATCGTCAAGGCTCAACCCTTTTTTCAGCAGATGCAGTACCCCCTGTTTTTGCATGATGCGGTCGAAACGCTCCAGCACCTTGCGTTGCCAGTCATGGGGGTGATGCTGCTTGAGCTTGGCCAGCTCCGAGGCTTGGGTGGTCTCGAGAAATTGCCAGAACAGCCGGGTATCGATGGCGTACTGCTTGTCAAAATCGCTAGCCAGCCCCAGCACAAAGCCATGATGGGGCTTGGCATAGACAGCGGCCGCTTCGCCGATGCCACTGCCGAGCGTTTCCAGACACTGGCCGGTCAGGGCCTGCTCGATGGCCGCTTCAAGGGCCTGTTCTTTGGTATTGCTGACCATGCATACTCCCTGCTCGTTATTTCTTGTTAACCTGCCAGTGGCCGTTTTTCTTGGGCCCGATAAATGTCAGTGCCCCTTGGGCTTTAAGCTTGGCGACGGCGCGTTCCACGGTGGAAAGCGCCTTACCCAGCCGCTGTGCTACCTCGGCTAGCGTGATCTGCGGATGCTGTTGCAGCAGACTCAGGATCTGTTCCGGGGTTTTTAGTGGTGTTTGTACCCGCATTTCTACCTGCGTTTCTACCCGCGTTTTTTCACTATCCGCTTGGGTATGGATGGCTTCTTGCAGGCTGTCTTCAATCGCTTGCAGTAAAAACTCGATAAAGGCGGAACAATGGCTTTTCTGATCCGATTCAGTCAGTAACTGGTAATAGGTTTGCTGGCGATGTTTGATGACGGTTTCCACCGGCAGGAACGCGAGCATGGGTTGCCAGTGGCTTAAAATCAGGGTTTGCCACAAGCGCCCGATACGGCCATTGCCATCACCAAACGGGTGAATAAATTCAAACTCGTAATGAAAGGCGGCCGAGGCGATGAGCGGGTGGGCGTCGGTGTGCGCTAACCAGTCGAACAGATCGGCCATCAGGCGCGGGATCTGGCTGGCCGGTGGGGCCATATGCACCAGCTGTTCACCGCGATAGATGCCAGCTCCTTTACTGCGCCAGTGGCCAGCATCATCAATCAGGCCATGCAGCAATAAGGCATGTGCGGCCAGTAAGTCGTCGATCTGATGCGGGTGCCACTGCTCCATTGCTTCATAAGCGGCAAAGGCATTGCGCACCTCCTGGATCTCTTTGGGTAGACCCAGCACGGTTTTGCCCGCTAACACGGCGGTGACCTGTTCCA
>RRZU011074558.1_pt1 | contig 14226 bp, 9 predicted proteins | sample 2165561 | NCBI WGS metagenome assembly RRZU01 (sample SAMN10456909, study PRJNA506462) | wastewater metagenome | isolation source: wastewater sludge | place: USA: Moscow, Idaho
CCTCGTTGTTCTTCACGGGGAAGTGCATCTTCAGGTCACGAACAGAGAGGATGGGCGTCTGGCCCGACCGGTTGGTGGACTCCATGTCAGGCGATCCTCGGCTCGACCTCGGCCGCGAAGATCGCGTCCGGGTTGGACAGGTGGCAACGGCTCAGCCCGTGGTCGCCACCGGAGCGGCTCAGCAGCTCCGGCAGGTCGGTACGGCACTTGCCGTCGGGGACCCGGTCGACGTACGGACACCGGGGTGCGAAGGCGCACCCTGGCGGCAGGCTAAGCAGGCTGGGCGGGTTGCCCTTGATCGGGTAGAGCTCGGCCTGCTCGCTGGACACTGCCGGGATCGACTGGAGCAGACCCCAGGTGTAGGGGTGGTTCGGCCGGACCAGGACCTGCTCGGCGGTCCCGTGCTCGACCGCCCGGCCGCCATACATGACCATGACGTCGTCGGCGACCTCGGCAACCACGGCGAGGTCGTGGGTGATCATGATGATCGCCGACCCGAACTCGGCCTGCAGGTCGTTCAGCAGGTCGAGGATCTGCGCCTGGACCGTCACGTCGAGAGCCGTCGTCGGCTCGTCCGCGATGATCAGCTGCGGGTCGTTGATCAGGGCCATCGCGATCATCGCGCGCTGGCGCATCCCGCCGGAGAACTCGAAGGGGTACTGGTCGGCGCGCCGCTTCGGGTGCGGGATCCCGACGCGGTCGAGCATCTCGATGGCCCGGGTGTGCGCCACCGACTTCGACACCTGGTGGTGCTCGCGGTACGCCTCGCGCAGCTGCCAGCCCACGGTGAAGTAGGGGTGCAGCGAGCTCTGCGGGTCCTGGAAGATGATCGACGCTACCTGGCCGCGGATCTTGCGCATGTCCTCCTGGCTGCGCCCGACGATCTGCTCACCGCCGAGGGTGATCGACCCGGTGATGATCGTCCGCTTCGGGTCGTGCAGGCCCATGATCGCCATCGAGGACACCGACTTGCCGGAGCCGGACTCGCCGACGATCGCCAGGGTCCGGCCCAGCGGCAGCGAGTAGTTGACGTTCTGGACCGCCTTGACCAGACCATCCTCGGTCGGGAACTGGACCGAGAGGTCGTCGACGACGAGGAAGGCCTCGCCCTGCCCCTTGTTCGCCGGCCGGCGGCTGACCCGAGCGCCGTGCTCGGGCCCGTGGACGGCCCCGTGAGCGGCCTCGTTGACGGGGGCGCTCATGCGAGCCTCACCCTCGGGTCAAGGATGGAGTACAGGATGTCGACGACGAAGTTCATGATGACCAGGACCACAGCGCCGACGATGACCGTGCCCATGATGAGCGGGAGGTCATAGTTGGTCAGGGACTGCAAGGCGGTGATGCCGAGTCCTTGGAGGCCGAAGATCTTCTCGGTGAAGATCGAGGAGACGAGCAGGCCGGCCACGTCGAGGCCGAAGATCGTCATCACTGGGGTGATCGCGGCGCGCAGCGCGTGGACGAAAGTCACCCGGCGGTCGCTGAGGCCCTTGGCCCGGGCGGTGCGCACATAGTCCTCGGAGAGGGACTCGATCATCGAGCCGCGGGAGTACCGCGCATACGAGGTGGAGTTGTAGATCCCCAGGACCAGCCACGGGGTGATCATCCCCGTCACCCAGCCGGCGGGATTCTCGAACGGGGAGACATAGGACGGTCTGGGAAGTATCGGGACTTGGATGACGAGGTACAAGAAGACGAGGATGGCGACGATGTAGTACGGGACCGAGCTCATCAACAAGGTCGTGCCGACCAGGGCGCGGTCCCCCGTGGTCCCCGGTCTCTTCGCCGCCAAGGAGCCGATGGTCACCCCGGCGATGAGGAAGATGGTCGCCGCGCCGAAGACGAGGCTGAGGTTGACGGGCAGCCGGGCGAGCAGGGTGCCCAGCACCGGCTGGTCGTTCTTGAACGAGAAGCCCAGGCACGGCGCCGGACACTCCCGGGAGACACCGCCGGACTCGTAGGTGCGGCCGACGACCAGTCCCTTCATGTACAGGGCGAACTGCTCGGAGGTCGGCTTGTCGAGGCCGAGGCTCTTCTCGATCTCGGCCACCCGCGCGGTGTTGCACTTGACTCCGCAAAGCATGCCGGCGGGATCGGACGGAGCGACGAAGAACAGCCCGAACGAGATGACGATCGTCACGAGGACGACCGAGATCGCGCTCGCAAGCCTGCGCAAGATGTAGACCAGCACTGGAGTGAGCTCCCGGAGTCGGCGATGGGCGACCCGGTGGCCGAAGCGAGTGCTTCGGCCACCGGGCCTGCAGGTGCTACTGACGAACCGTCAGGCTTGTTACGGCTTGACGAACATCGTCGGGAAGAACGGCATACCCATGGTCACGTCGGCCATAGCGCCGCCGATCTTGTTGCCCATGACCAGACCGAGCTTGTCGTGGTACAGCGGCAGCGCCGGGAGGTACGTCTCGAGGATGTACTTGTCCATGGCGCCCCAGTCGGCAGCCTGAGCGTCGAGCGGCTTGGCGCTGACGGCGGCGATCCTCGCGTCGAGGGCCGGGTCGGCCAGCTGACCGATCGAGAGACCGTTCTTCAGCGAGCTGCTCTTGAAGAGCACCGGGAACCACGAGCCACCGCTGGGCCAGTCGGAGCACCAGCCACCGGGCGACCAGAGGACGTTGGCGTCCTTCTCGTAGTCCGCAGTGTAGGACCGGATCTGGGCCTTCGGCACGCCGATCGCCTTGGTCTTGAAGCCGGCCTTCTGGAACATCTTCTCGCGGTATGCCGAGCCGGCGGTCGCGATCTTGGAGTCGTTCGAGTAGTACCAGACCAGCTCGAAGTTCTCCTTGCCCGCGGCCTTGAGCATCGCGGCGGCCTTAACCGGGTCGCCGGCGCCGGTGCCGTTCAGCTTGACGCCGTTGATGTCCAGGGTGAACTTGTTGTAGCCCGGGACCGAGGGCGGCAGGACCGTGCTCGCGCGAGCGCTCGTCACGTCGTTGTTGCCGATGATCTTCCACATGCCGTCGTAGTCGTAGGCGACCGCGATGGCCTTGCGGACCTCGAGCGGGATCTTCCGGGAGTCCATCTGGAAGAGGTAGGTGCAGGGGCTCTCACCGGTGAGGAGCTGCGACTGCTTCCCGGCCAGGTCCGGCAGCACCGAGGAGTCGACCGAGTCGTACTCGATGGACGCCGCGTCCGGGCCCTGGCTGAGGATGGTCTGCTTCTGCGTGGTGATGGCGTCCGCGCCCCACTTGAAGTGCCAAGCGTCGGCGTACTGGTGCCGCACCGGGTCGGTGTTGGGGTCCCAGTTCGGGTTCTTCTTGAGCTTCAGCTCGCTGCCGATCGTGTAGGTGTCCCAGGTGTAGGGACCGGTCGACATCGGGGCGTTCTGGTAGTTGTCCTTGGTGTCCTTCGCCTTGGGAATGGGCGTGAACATCGGGAAGGACGCGTAGAACGGCAGGTCGGCGAACGCGGTACGCAGGTGGATGACCAGCGTGTTGTTGTCTGGGGTCTCGACGCCGGCGTAGGTGTCGCCACTCGCCCAGGGACCCTTGTAGGTGTCGCCGTCCTTGAAGTAGTCGAGCTGGTACGTCGGGCCGTCCGCGAACAGGTCGTGCGCGAAGGACCGCTTGATCGCGTACGCGTAGTCCTCGGCCTTGACCTCGGTGCCGTCGTGGTACTTGATGCCCTTCTTGAGCTTGAAGGTCCAGGTCAGACCGTCAGCCGATGCGGTGCCCAGGTCCTCAGCGAGGTCCGGGACCAGAACGGGCTTGCCATTGCGCATGTCGAACTGCGTCAGCGCGCGGAAGGTCAGCTTGCTGATCTCGTTGCTGTCGACGTAGTAGATGTTCGTGGGGTCCATCGACGACGGCGTCGTCTCGGCCCGGACGAGGATGGTGCCACCCTTGGCTGCACCGGCAACCTCAGGCGCTGGGCCCTTGGCAGCCGGGTCCAGGGCCTTCTCCTGGGGTGCGCCCTGAGACGTGGAGCTGGCAGTGCTCCCAGGGTTGTTGACGGTCGAGGGGGCGTTACATGCGGCCACCCCGAGACCAGCCAGGGCCACCAAGGCAGCCAGTTTCTTGTGTCGAATCACGTGATCTCCTTCGTACTTACGGGACACACCACGCCAGCTCTTAGCGGCGCGCTTTGGGGTCGAAGGCATCGCGCACGCTGTCGCCGAACCACGACAAGGACAGCGTCAGCACGGAGACTCCGAGGACGGGCAGCCACAGGAACAACGGGTCTGCGGCGTAGTAGTTCGTCGCCGCGTCGATCATCTGGCCCCACGACGGGATGGGGTCGATCAGACCGACGCCGAGATAGGACAGGCCAGCCTCGGCGACGATATAGGCAGGCAGGGCCAGGGTGAACTGGATGATGATCGGCGCCACGAGGTTGGGCAGCAGCTCCCGGCGGAGCAGTCGCCAGGTGGGCACACCGAGAACCTTCGCGGCGTCGACGAACTCACGCTGCTTGAGCGAAAGGACCTCGCCACGGATGAGCCGGGCCAGACCGGCCCAGCCGAAGAAGACGAGGACGAAGAGAAGGACGAAGAACCGGATCTGGGCGTTGCCCTCCGGGGACACATTGTCGACACCGCCCGACACGCTGACGATGATCGGCACCATCGCGACGGCGAAGAGCAGGTAGGGCAGGCTGAGAACCAGGTCGATGATCCAGGAGATCACCGCGTCGACCCGCCCACCGAGGTAGCCGGAGACCAGACCGACGAGCACCCCGAAGAAGGTGGACGCCAGCGAGGCGATGAAGGCGATGATCAGGCTCGGCCTCGCACCATAGACCCAGCGGGCGAAGACGTCGCGACCGTCATGGGGCTGGACACCGAACCAATGATCCGAGGTGGGGCCGATGCGGGGGAAGCCATAGTCGTCAACGAGGTCGAGGTGGTAGTCGTTCAGGACTTCGCCCTCGAGCTTGGTGAGCAGGTCCGCGAAGATGGCGATGAGGACGAAGAAGATGACGATCCCCAGGCAGACCATCGCCATCTTGTTGCGACGCAGCCGTCGCATCGCGGTCCGCAGCGGGGAGTCGGACGGCCTGCGCAGCGCCTCGGCGTCCGGGACGGTCGCGACGCCGGTGCCAGGGCCAGGGCCCGGTGCCGACCAGGGGTCCTGGGCAACGTCGCCCGATGCCGACATACGTCCCTCTTCCTGACTCGTCGAACGAATACGGGCCGCGCTTTCGCACAAGGCGGGCGTGTAACGGTGGAATCCTGCCATGCGCACGACCCGGTTCCCAACGGGACCTGAACAACATGCCACACGAGATCGAGCGCACCAAGCGGCTTGGGGCCGGGGATAACAAATCGTTACACGAGAGACGCCAAGACGAGTCCATCGGGCGGCTCCCCCGGTGGCCGGTCGAAAGATCTTCAGTCCTCGCCCGGGCCGAGCCGACGGATGTGTTCCCGGAGCCAGGCCCAACGGGACACCAGGCGTTCCTCGAAGCCCCGGCCGGTCGGGTGGTAGTAGTCGGCGGTCCCGGCGAGGTCATCGGGCAGATACTGCTGGGCGCTGACCCCGTCGGCCTCGTCGTGCGGGTACCGGTAGCCCTCGCCATGGCCTAGCCGCGCGGCCCCGGCATACCCCGTTCCGCGCAGGTGCGCTGGGACGGAGCCGCCGCGGCCGGCCCGGAGGTCGGCGATCGCCGCGTCAATGGCGAGATAGGCGGCATTCGACTTCGGAGCGATGGCGACATGGACCACGGCCTGGGCCAGGACGATCCGCGCCTCCGGCATCCCGATCTGGGCCACCGCGTGCAGCGCGGCGACCGCGGTCTGGAGCGCGGTGGGGTCGGCCATCCCGACATCCTCGGAGGCGGCGATGACCACCCGCCGGGCGATGAACCGCGGGTCCTCCCCCGCCTCGAGCATCCGGGCCAGGTAGTGCAGCGCGGCGTCGACGTCCGAGCCACGCATCGACTTGATCAGCGCCGAGGCGACGTCGTAGTGCTGGTCACCGGCCCGGTCGTAGCGCACCGTCGCGTGCTCGACGGCGCGGCCGAGGTCGGCCGCGCTGATCCGGTATGACGCCCCCGCGGCCGGCTCACCCGCGGCCGCGACGGAGTCTGGCCCGTCCACCGACGCGTGGGCGGCGTCCTCGGCCGCACCGGCGGCCGCCTCGAGCGCGGTGAGGGCCCGGCGGGCGTCGCCCCCAGCGATCCGGACCAGCCGGTCGCGGGCGGCGTCGTCGAGGGTGAAACGCCCGCCGAGTCCACGCTCCTCGGCCAATGCGGCCTCGATGACGTCGATGAGGTCGGCGTCCGAGAGCGGCTCGAGGGCGACGAGCAAGGACCGCGAGAGCAGTGGCGCGATGACCGAGAAGGACGGATTCTCGGTCGTCGCCGCGACGAGGATGACGAGCCGGTTCTCGACAGCTGGCAGGAGCGCGTCCTGCTGGGCCTTGGTGAACCGGTGGATCTCGTCGAGGAAGAGTACGGTCTGACGGCCGTAGAGCTCGCGCTCGCGGATGGCCGCGTCGATCACCGCACGAACGTCCTTGACCCCGGCGGTCACGGCGGACAGCTCGACGAACCGGCGCCCGGAGGCGGTCGCGACGACATGCGCCAAGGTGGTCTTCCCTGTGCCGGGCGGTCCCCAGAGGATGGCCGACACGGGGCCGGCAGGCCCCGCCGGGGCCTCGACGAGGCGCCGCAGCGGGCTGCCCGGGGCGAGCGCTCGGGCCTGCCCACGGACCTCGTCCAGGCTCCGCGGGCGCATCCGTACCGCGAGCGGTGGGAGGGCGGCGGGTCCCTCGTCGACCGCCCCGAAGAGGGTGCTGCTCACGCCGCGGCCCGCCGCCGTCCGAGCGCCCGGGAGGCCAGGGCGGCGGACGGCAGCAGCACCAGGGCGAGGGCCGCGACCACCAGCGCCTGGAGGACGGCACTGAAGCCGAGGAACATCGAGGTCATCTCCGGCAGCGTCCACGTCACCGTCGGGCCGTTGACGACCGCGGTCCACAGCGCCGGGATGGCGAGGCCCGCGAGGACCCAGGCGGCCAGCCACAGGTGCGTCGACCCGAGGTCCTCGCGCAGCCTGGGCCCGCCTCCGGCGAGGGTGACGGCCGAGGCGACGAGGAAGGCCACCGCCGCGCAGACCGCTGTCGCGGCGATGACGTCACCGCTGCTCAGGACTGAGCTGAGCGAGTAGGTCCGGCCCCGCAGGACGGCATACTGCAGATGGAAGGTGACGGCGTAGACCAGCGCGCCCACCGCGAACCAGCGGCGGGGCCGCCGGGATCTGGCGAGCAGCAGCGCGAGGAGGGCCACGGCTGCGACCGCGGCTCCCCCACGCAGCAGCCGTTCCTTGGTCAGCGCGCTGCTCCGCAGGTCGGCCAGGGCTTTCTGGTATGCCGATATCGGATCTGACTGCGCCGCGACCTCGGGCGTGGCCGCTCCGAGCGAAGCGGCATACCGCTGGAGCAGCTGAGCTTGCTGGCCGGTCTCGGCTGCCGTGAGGTCCGCGACCCCGGCGAGCAGGTCGACCAGCGGGTGGCCCTGGTTGACCGCGGGGAGACTGGTCCCGAGCAGCGTGGCCACCGTGGGCGCGACGTCGACCTGGTCGTGGTCGCCGTAGCTGCCGGGGCGGATGCCGGCTCCGGAGAGGACAAGCGGCTCCTGGAGGACGATCGCGTCCTGACCGCCGTGACCGCCGGCATCGACATGGCCATGGTCCGAGACGACAACGATGGTGTCCCGCCGGGGGTCCAGGGCCGCGGCGACCCGGCCGATCCGGGCGTCGGCCTTGGTCGCGGCCGCGTCCCAGCGCTGGTCGCGCGGTCCGCCCGCGTGGTGGCCCGCGTGGTCGACCTCGTTGAGGTGGAGGAGCAGCAGGTCGCCCTGGTCGGCGGCCAGGAAGCCGAGCAGCGCCACCGTACTGGCCTCGTCCGCGGCGTCGGTCTCCTCGTGCAGCGGCGCGAGATGGTCGACGGTTCCCGGCTGGAAGAGCTGCGGGAACCAGTCCGTCCCGGCATACGCCGTCGTCAGACCCGCGCGGTGGGCGGCTGCCATGAGATTGTCCTGGGTCCAGGTGCGGGAGGTCTGGCCCGCGAGGGGGTTCATCGCCGGGCCGTCGGACAGCTCCGGCCAGGCCCCGGTCATGAGCACGGTCCAGCTCGGGATCGAGTAGGACGGCGTCGTCGAGTGGAGGGTGGCCGAGGCTCCGGAGCGGCGGAGCCGGTCGAGCTCGGGCATCACCGCGGGGTCGGCAGCGGTGTCGACCCGCAACCCGTCGACGAGGACGACGACCACCCGTCCGGCGAGCGGGCTGCCCACCGGCAGGCCGGCGGACAGGGGCGCCGCGGCGAACGGGGACCGGTACGCGTAGAGCGAGTCCATCAGCCCGGTCGCCCACAGGTAGTCCGCCGCAGCGACCGCCACCAGGGCCACCGATGCTGCCACCGTGCGACGCTGTCGAGCCATGGGGGGAGAGTACCCCGGGCCACCGCCACGACCAGGACGTTCGGCGTGCGCGGCACCGCCCGCGACGTGAAACAGTGGACGCCGTGGCTTCTGACATCAGCACGCTGTCGACCCGCGTCCGCCCCACGCTCCTGCGTCGGCTCGGGCTGCTCGTCGGTCGTCACGCCAGAGCCACCGTGGCCCTGTGGGTCGTCCTCTCCGCGCTGGCCTTCACCGCCGCTCTCGGCGGCTTCGGCCACGAGTCGCTGTTCAGCCGGCTGGGCTCCGGCGATCCCAGCGTGGCCAGCGAGTCGGTCACCGGGCGGGACCTGCTCAACGACTCCGACCGGGTGGGCCCGTCGGTCCTCGTCACGGTCGCCGGAGTGAGCCTGGACGACCCGGCGGTCGCGGCGGCGACGAAGGACTTCGCGACGAAGGTCACCGCGAACGCGCCGGTCGCCTCGGTCACCTCGCCGTTCATCGTGCCGGGGGGCCCGAGGAGCCCGGCGGCGGCCCCGATGCTCGCCCACGGGTCGCCCACCTCGGGCGGTTTCCTCGTCACGGCCACCCTCAACGTCGGGCTCGACACATCGACCCGGGACGCGGCCATCCGTAGCGTCGAGAGGCAGGCCGCGGACAGCTTCGGCGCGATCCCTGGCGCCACGGTCCACACCGGTGGGGTCCGCCAGCTCGTGTCGGCTGTCGTCGGCCAGCTGCAGACCGACATGAAACACGGTGAGGCCCTGGCCCTGCCCGTCAGCCTGCTCGTCCTCGTCCTCGTCTTCGGCGGCTTCATCGCCGCCGGGATGCCCATCGTCGGGGCGCTCGCCTCGATCGGCGGCGGACTGGCCTCACTGCTCGCCTTCTCGCACCTCATCGACCTCGAGGCCACCGTCGTCAACGTCGTGACGATCCTCGGCCTCGGTCTGTGCATCGACTACGGCCTGCTCGTGGTCAGCCGGTTCCGCGAGGAGGTGCGCCATCTCGCCGAGGGGCGCCCCGCCCATGACCTGCCCCGCGAGATCTTCGTCGAGGCCACGGCCAGGACGGTGGCCACCGCCGGACGGACCGTCGTCTTCTCGGCCGTCACCGTCGCAATCTCGCTGGCCGGCCTGCTCATCTTCGAGGCCTCGATCATGCGCGCTATTGGCGCGGCCGGCGTCTCGGTCGTCGTCGTCGCGCTCGTCGTCGCCGTCACGCTCGTCCCGGCGCTGTGCATGCTCGCCGGGCGGCGGCTGCTCCGCAAGGGTACCGAGATCCCCCCGCACGAGGGCGTCTTCAGTCGGCTGGCCCGGGCCGTCCAGAAGGCGCCCTGGCTCGTGGTCGGGGCCACCGTCGCTGTTCTGGTGGCCCTCGCCCTTCCCGCCCTGGGACTGCGCGTCGTCAGCTCCGGGGTCCAGCTCCTCCCGACCGACGCACCTCAGCGGGTCTTCTTCGAGGCGCTCGCCCGCGACTACCCGGCCACGACTCAGCCCCCGGTGACCGTCGTGGGCCGGGCCCCCCTCGACGCGGCGCCGCAGTCGGCCCGCACGGCGGCCACGCTTCCTGGCGTGAAGTCCGTGGACCCGCCCGTGGAGGTCCGCGGCGGCTACGTCCAGATCGGGCTGCGCACCGGAGCCGCCCCCGCCGAGGACGTCAACAGCGCCCTGGTAGCCACCCTGCGCGCCGACCGGCCCCCGTTCCAGACCTGGGTCACCGGACCGACCGCCGTCCTCGGCGACTTCACCTCCTCGCTCATCGCGCGGGCGCCATACGCCTTCACCCTCGTCGCACTGGCGACGATCGTCCTGCTCTTCCTCATGTCGGGCTCGATCGTCCTCCCCCTGAAGGCGCTCATCTTCAACGTCCTCTCCCTCGCAGCGACCCTCGGCGTCCTGACCTGGGTCTTCCAGGGCGGCCACCTGTCCGGGCCGCTCCGGTTCAGCCCGGCGGGCGGAGTCGAGTCGGTCATCCCGCTGCTCGTCCTGGCCTTCGGGTTCGGGCTGTCGATGGACTATGAGGTCTTCCTGCTGTCCCGGATCATCGAGCTGCACGAGCACGGGGTCGGCGACGCCGACGCGGTCGTCTACGGGCTGCAGCGATCCGGGCGGATCATCAGCTCGGCGGCGATCCTCGTCGTCATCGTCTTCGCCGGCTTCGCCGCCGGAGAGCTGCTCATCATCAAGGAGACCGGCTTCGCCCTGGCCATCGCCGTCGCGATCGACGCCACGCTGGTCCGGATGCTTCTCGTCCCGGCGACGATGACCTTGTTCGGTCGGTGGAACTGGTGGGCACCCGGTCCGCTGCGCCGGCTGCACGACCGGTTCGCCATCGTCGAGTGAGGTCGCGGTGGGCGAGCTGACGGTCGCACGGACCAGGGACGAGCTCGTCCGGCTCGTCCCTGGGGATGACTTCCTTCGGTATGCCGTCCCCGCGGTCCTCCCCGTGCCCGCCTATGTCTGTGGCGGCGCGGTCGGGGTCCGCCACCCGGCCACCCGGGGTGGCACGGCGCTCACCCTGCTCGGCTCCCCCAGGGCGATCGACCGCTGGCTCGACGCCACGGCAGCCGTGGTCGACCTGACGACGCTGCATTATGTCTCGGTGGCCGCCGCGGCGCTATCCGTCGTCGCGCCGCGGCTCGACCTCACCCGGGGCGGGGACTGGGAGGGGATGTCGATCCACACCACGCCACCGCCGCTGGAGCAGGAGCAGCTGCTCGTCGGCCTCGGCCCTGGCGACCTCGGCGAGGTCAAGGCCCTGCTCGCGGTGGAGAACTCGCGCACCGACGCGGGTCCCGGCGAACGGTACAACGAGCGGTGGGTCGGCGCCCGGGACGCCTCGGGCGCGCTCGTCGCCTGCGGGGTCTGCGAGGACGGGCCCGGCGGCTACCCGGAGCTGGCCGGCATCACGGTGCGCTCCGACCAGCGCGGTCGGGGGCTGGGTGCGGCGGTCACCGCGCGACTCACCCGCGAAGCCGTCACCGAGGTGGGCGTGTGCACCCTCGGTATGTATGCCGACAATGCCGTCGCCCGTCGGGTCTACCACCGGCTCGGGTATGCCACCGTGCACGAGCTGAGCACCCGGGTCCCCCTTCGCGGGTCACCGGTCGGCCGGTGATCGCAGGGCTCTCGGCACCGTTCAATCGGCGCCGGTCAGCGTTCCGCGGCACTCGCCAGACGACTAGCCGGTCCCACAAGGACAGCGCGACGGGACCACCGGCTCAGGCCGACGGGGCAGCCCCGGCGCTTGACGCGGTCGGCGTGGCGTCGATGCCGGCCTCCTTGCGCTGCTCGGGCGTGATGGGCGCCGGTGCGTCCGTCAGCGGGTCGTAGCCGCCGCCGGACTTGGGGAAGGCGATGACATCGCGGATCGAGTCGAAGCCGCCGAGCAGCATGACGATCCGGTCCCAGCCGAAGGCGATACCGCCGTGCGGGGGCGCGCCGAACTTGAAGGCGTCAAGGAGGAAGCCGAACTTCTCCTGGGATTCGTCCTCGCTCAGGCCCATGACGGCGAAGACCCGCTCCTGGATGTCCCGGCGGTGGATACGGATCGAGCCGCCACCGATCTCGTTGCCGTTACAGACCATGTCGTAGGCGTAGGCGAGCGCCGGTCCGGGGTCGGTGTCGAAGGTGTCGAGATACTCGGCCTTGGGCGAGGTGAAGGCGTGGTGGACGGCGGTCCATGCTCCCCCGCCGACGGCGACATCGCCCTCGGCGACGGCCTCCCCGGTCGGCTTGAACAGTGGGGCGTCGAGCACCCAAAGCAGCGACCAGGCCGACTCGTCGATGAGCGCGCAGCGCCGGCCGATCTCGAGCCGGGCCGCGCCGAGCAGCGCACGCGAGGCCGCCGTCGACCCGGCCGCGAAGAAGATGCAGTCACCCGGAGCCGCGCCGACGTGGGCGGCCAGCCCGGCCAGCTCGGTCTCGGACAGGTTCTTGGCCACCGGCCCGGTCAGGGTGCCGTCCTCCTGGACCAGAACGTAGGCCAGCCCGCGAGCGCCGCGCTGCTTGGCCCAGTCCTGCCACCCGTCGAGCACCTTGCGGGGCTGGCTCGCGCCGCCGGGCATGACCACGGCGCCGACATACTCGGCCTGGAAGACCCGGAACGGGGTGTCCCGGAAGTACTCGGTGCACTCGACCAGCTCGGTGCCGAAGCGCAGGTCGGGCTTGTCGGAGCCGAACCGGCGCATCGCCTCGGCATAGGTCATCCGCGGCAGCGGCATCGGCAGGTCGACGCCGATGACCTGCCAGATCGCCGAGGCCAGCGCCTCACCGAGCTCGAGGATGTCGTCCTGCTCGACGAAGCTCATCTCGATGTCCAGCTGGGTGAACTCCGGCTGCCGGTCAGCCCGGAAGTCCTCGTCCCGGTAGCACCGGGCGATCTGGTAGTACCGCTCCATCCCGGCCACCATGAGCAGCTGTTTGAACAGCTGCGGGCTCTGCGGCAGGGCATACCACGAGCCGGGCGCCAGCCGTGCCGGCACGAGGAAGTCGCGGGCGCCCTCGGGGGTGGAGCGGGTCAGCGTCGGGGTCTCGATCTCGACGAAGTCGCGCGCACCGAGGACCGCGCGGGCAGCCTGGGACACCTGAGAGCGCAGCCGGATCGCGTGTCCGGCGTTGTGGCTGCCGGGGCGGCGCAGGTCGAGATATCGGTACTTGAGCCGGGCCTCCTCACCCACGGTGACCCGCTCATCGATCTGGAAGGGCAGCGGCGCGCTCGGGCTGAGGACCTCGATGAGCGAGGCGACGACCTCGACCTCGCCGGTGGCGAGGTCGGGGTTGACATTGCCCGCAGTCCGGGCGACGACCTCGCCCGTCACCAGGACGCAGTACTCGTTCCGCAGGTCGTGCGCCGCTCCGGTGAGGACGTCGTCGCGCGCGACGACCTGGACGACGCCGCTGGCGTCCCGCAGGTCGATGAAGGCCACACCACCGTGGTCGCGCCGCTTGGCCACCCAACCGGTGAGTGTGACGGTCTGGCCGACGTGGTCGGCACGCAGGGTGCCTGCCGGGTGGGTGCGGAGCACGGTTTCCTTCTTCACGGTATGGCGGGCCTGGCCCCGCTGCGGCTAACCCGCCCATCCTACGGAAGACCTGGATCGCCCCTCGACCGAGTTCTCCGCGGTGCCGGCGCGTTACGACACCCGGGGCCGGCGTGGCCCAGGCGGCTATCGTGGCCGGATGCGTGTCTCATTGTGGCCCAGCGCCAACCAGCCCTGGGACGACCTGCTGGCCGTGGCCCGGCACGCCGACGCGGGCCGATGGCACCGGCTCTATCTCGAGGACCACTTCATCGAGCACCCGCCGCACGCGGACCGACCGCTCCTCGAGGTGACGGCGGCCCTGTCCGGTCTGGCCGCCGCGACGACGCGCATCGGGCTGGGTCCGCTGGTCATGTCCGTGACCTACCGGCATCCGGCGGTCATCGCGAACTGGGCCGCGGCGGCCGACCTGATCAGCCACGGGCGGCTCGTCCTGGGCCTCGGGGCCGGCTGGGAGGAGCTCGAGCACCGGGCCTACGGGCTCCGCCTCGGGCCGCTGCGGGAGCGGGTCGACCGCTTCGAGGAGGGCCTGCAGGTGGTCCGCGGGCTGCTCGACACCCCGCGCACGACGGTGAGCGGTCGGTACTACACGCTCGTCGACGCCGCGATGGAGCCCAAACCTGCTCAGGCTCATCTGCCGCTTCTGGTCGGCGCGCGCGGGGACCGGATGCTCGGGCTGGTCGCCCGGTACGCCGACGAGTGGAACATGTGGTCGGTCCCGGCAGAGCTGCAGGCCCGGGCGGAGGTTCTCGACGCGGCGTGCGAGCGCATCGGTCGCGACCCGGCCACGATCTGGCGCTCGACCCAGGCGCCGGTCCTCGTCACCAACGACCCGGTCC
>RRZU010648131.1_pt1 | contig 14225 bp, 6 predicted proteins | sample 2165561 | NCBI WGS metagenome assembly RRZU01 (sample SAMN10456909, study PRJNA506462) | wastewater metagenome | isolation source: wastewater sludge | place: USA: Moscow, Idaho
GCCGCCATGCCTGCGTGACGTGGTTGAACTTGTTGCGGTTGAAATCAAAGCCGCCAACCAGCGCGCGGATTGCGCCGTCGCGCGGATCGGCGGCGAGAAATGCGGCTTCTACCTCGGGCATTTGCACGATGCGCCAGCTGTTCTTGTCTTCGCCCTGGACGCGAATGATTGCGCCGCGACGCAGGCGCCTGTTGGGTGGCGCTTTCTCGTCAATCATGCGCGCGGCCACCTTCAGGCCCTCGCCGCTGATGGTGACGATTTCGCCGCCCCGACGGTAGGCGCGCACTTTCTTGCTGTCGGCTTGCAGCACGATTGCCGGGTGCAGGTCTTCGACATCGGGGAAATCAAGCAGCATTTCGTCGAGGGCTTCGTCCTGCTCGGACTTGATCTCGCCGAGGTCGACGTAGGCTTCGGCCCCCCGGTAACCATGCCGGCGATCGTAGTCCAGAACACCGCGACGGACGCTCAGGTAAGCCGCTTCCTGATCTTCCCTGAGAATCGTCGTGTACACGCGCAGGCCACGTGTGTACACGTCATCGGGAAAACGCTCAACGGCTATCTGGCGCGCCATCTCGGTGACAAACTCGGCGTGTACAGGCGTTTCATTGACGTCGCGCCTGATCACCAGGGCCTGTTCCAGCGCCGCTTCGTACTGCTGGTCGTTGATGAAACCAAGGTCGTTCATGCGACGCAGGACATACTGCTGGCGGATGCGTGCGCGCTTCGGGTTGACCACCGGGTTGAAGGCCGATGGGGCTTTTGGCAGTCCGGCGAGCATCGCCGCTTCGGCGAGCGTCAGATCGGCGAGGGGCTTGCCAAAATAGATGTGCGCAGCAGCGGCGAAACCATAGGCACGCTGTCCGAGAAAGATCTGGTTGATGTACAGCTCGAGAATCTGGTCCTTGCTGAGACTATTCTCAATCTTGAACGACAGGAGGGCTTCGTAGAGCTTGCGGGTGTAGGTTTTTTCCGATGACAGGAAGAAGTTCTTGGCTACCTGCTGGGTAATCGTCGAGGCCCCCTGACGCTTGCCGCCGCTCAGCAGGTTGGCGTGCAGCGCCCGCAGGACACCCAGGGTATCGATGCCGCCGTGCTGATAAAAACGCTCGTCCTCGGCCGCCAGGATGGCCTGCTTCATGATCACCGGAACGTCCTGGATGCTGACCACAGCCCGGCGCTCTTCACCGAACTCGCCCAGCAGGTAACCATCGGCGGTATAGACCCGCAGCGGGATTTTTGGCCGATAGTCGGTAAGAATCTCCAGCGACGGCAGGTTCGGGTAGGTCAGGCTAAGGACAATGACCACCATCGCAATGGCCATTGCAGCAAGTCCGAGAATGACCACCATCGGATAGATCAACCAGCGCAGTGCAGTAGGCAACGAGAAGTCCGACAGAAAGGGCAGATGCCCGACATTATATTAGAGCGCGGAAGGAACCCGCTCGGTCTTGCCGGGGTCGAGTTTGTCGCCGCGACCCGCAGGAAGTTTAATGTGAAAGTCGCGCCAGCGACTCACGAACCTCCCCTCGCCCGCTTGTGGGAGAGGGGTCGGGGGTGAGGGAACGGTCATGGCTTTCATCATCGGGGGTGTCTGGAATCGCCATGACCGTTAGTCGCTACCGTCCACCCTCGCCCGCAGTTCCTTGCCCGGCACGAAGTGGGGCAGGCCTTTCCCTGGCACCAGCACCGTCTCCCCGGTCCTTGGATTGCGCCCGGTTCGCGGTGGCCGGTAGTTCAAGCCAAAACTCCCGAAGCCACGTATCTCGATTCGATCTCCATTCGCCAGCGCGCTGCCGAGCGCCTCGAGCAGGATCTTGACCGCCACCGCGCAATCCTTGGTAGTGAGTTGCGGGTGGCGGGAAGCGAGCCGGATGATAAGGTCGGAACGGGTCATGGCCGCATTCTACGCGGTCTTTGGGCTGCTGTGCGCGGCCGCTGGCAGAGTCCACTTGCTGCCGCCATTGCCGCCCTGGTGATGGGCATGCGCCAAGCCAGGCCGGACGGTAGTCGGGGAAGTCCGGTCGCTGCCAGGGCGACCTGCGCCCGGCTCTGACTGCTGCGCATCCGTGTTCGTCACGCCACTCCGAAGACCGTCTCCCACAGTGCGCGAACCGCTTCGATACGACGGCTGACCGAGGCACGTTCGACGCGTGCGCGACGGTCGGCGTTGAGCCGCAGGACGTGCTGCATGCGGCGAAACTCGCGGTAAGCGCCGCGTACGGGTGCGGCCAGTTCGTCCGGAATCAGATGGAGTTCCGCGGCGATCCCGAGCAAGGCGATATTGCCGAGGTTGCCGCACAGGCGGGAATGCGTGTGCGCATTCCCGAGGACCAGGTACTGGACGATGAACTCGACGTCGATCAGGCCACCGCGATCGTGCTTGATGTCGAAGGCGTCCTCGCTGCGCGAGGCGTGCTGGTCGAGGATGCGCTTGCGCATCGCCAGCACTTCTTCGCGCAGCTTGTCCAGATCCCGCGGCTGCCGCAGGATCTCGATGCGAATCGCCTCGAAGCGTTCGCCGACCGCCGGGTCGCCGGCACAGAAACGGGCACGTGTCAGCGCCTGGTGTTCCCAGACCCAGGCGTGGTGCAACTGATAGTCGCGAAAAGCGTCGATCGGCGAGACGAGCATTCCGGAATCACCGTTGGGGCGCAGACGCAGGTCCACTTCGAAGAGTGTGCCAGCCGACGTCTGGGTCGACATCCAGGTACTCATGCGCTGGCCGAGACGGGCGTAGAGCTCACCGGCGCCGGCTTCCGGGTCATTGTGCAGATAGACCAGGTCGAGGTCCGAAGCGAAGCCAAGCTCCTTGCCGCCGAGCTTGCCGTAGGCAATCACCGCGAAGCGCGGTGGGCGATCGGAATGCGGATGCCGCTGTTTCAGTTTTTGCCAGCAGAGGTCCAGGGTCGTCTCGACGAGCATGTCGGCGAGTTCGCTGAGCCGGTCGGCAAGGTGTTCGACCGTATGCAGACCGGCGATGTCCTGCGCCAGGAAATGAAAGACCTGTGCGTGGTGAGCTTCGCGCAGGATGTCCATTTCACGCTCGATGTCGTCGACGTGCTGCGCCAGGCGCGCCTGCAGATTCTGCCGGAATCCCTGCCAGTCGGTGGGGACGTCGAAGATTCGCGAGTCGAGCAGTTCGTCGAGCAGAATCGGGTGACGGGTCAGGTAGTCGGCGGCCCAGGACGAGCTGCCGATCAGCTCGGCGAGCTTCTGCAGCGCCTGCGGGTATTGCTGCAGCAGCGCCAGGTAGGCGCCACGGCGGCTGATCGTATCAAGGAAATCGAGGCCGCGCTGCCAGGTCGCGTCGGGGGTGCTGGTCGCTGCAGCGGCATCGATCAGACGTGGGCCGAGAGCGTCGAGGCGCTCGCGGCTGCTCGCCGGCAGTTGCAGGTAGCGACCACTCTGACGAAAGCGCTGCAGACGTTCGAGCATCGCCTGCGGCTGCCGAAAGCCAAGGATGGAAAGGTGTTCGAGGGCATCGTCGCCGGCAGTCGGTCCTTCCCAGATTCCAGCCAGCGCGTGACGTCCTTCTTCCGGATCTGAAAAAATCTGCTCGAAATGGCGGCTGACGGCAGCGCGGTGAGCGTCGAGCCCCCCCATGAAGGCTGGCCAGTCGGCAAACCCCGTCGACCTGGCGATCTGCAGACGCTCCTGGTCAGCAGTCGGCAAACGGTGCGTCTGGGCGTCGCTTACATATTGCAGACGGTGCTCGAGGCGACGCAGGAAGTCGTGGGCGGCCGCCAGCTCGCGCTCGGTCTCGGCGGGCAACAGGCGACGCTCGCTGAGCAGCTCCAGGACCTGCAGCGTCGGCCGGATCTGCAGGGCCGGATCGCGGCCGCCACGGATCAACTGGAAGACCTGCGCCATGAATTCGATCTCGCGGATTCCGCCCGGACCCAGTTTGATGTGTTCGGCCATGTCCTTGCGCGCCACTTCGCGGCGAATCTGCGCATGCAGATCGCGCATGGCGTTGATGGCGCCAAAGTCGAGGTACTTGCGATAGACGAAGGGGCGGGCAATGTCGTGCAGTGCCCTGCCCCATTCCGGCTGCAGATTGACGCCCTCGTTCATCACCCTGGCCTTGATCCATGCGTAACGCTCCCATTCACGGCCCTGCGCGATGAAGTAGTTTTCCAGCGAACCGAGCGATCCGACCAGTGGCCCCGAGTCGCCGTTGGGGCGCAGGCGCATGTCCACCCGGAAAACCCGGCCGTCTTCGGTCAGGTCGCCAAGGGCGCTGATCAAACGCTTGCCGAGGCGCAGAAAGAAGTCGTAGTTGTCGATACGCCGGCTGCCCCCAGCCGTCTGCCCTTCCTCGGGGTAGACGAAGATGTAGTCGACGTCGGAGGAAACATTGAGCTCGCGTCCGCCGAGCTTGCCCATGCCGATGACCAGTAGTCGTTGTGGCTGGCCCTGGCTGTCCAGCGGTTCGCCGAACAGCTCGCACAGTTGTCGATGCACGAAGTCGAGCGCGAAGTTGGTGGTGACATCGGCGAGCTGGGTCATGCTTTCGACGACTTCACCCAGAGGCGCAGCACCGCCGAGGTCGCGGACGATCAGGGTGGCCATCACACGCTGGCGCAGACGGCGCAGGGCGCGCTTGAGGGTCTCTTCGTTGCTTGGCGCAGCGCTAGCAAGAAAGTCGCTCATCAGCGCGGCGGTGACCGGATGCCCAGCGTGTTCGCCGAGCCAGGTGGCGATTTGCGGGCGGCTGGCCAGCAGGTTGCGCAGGTAGCCGCTGTGCCTCTGCGCCATCTGCCAGGGTGACGCCAGGGCGCTCCCCTCGGCGTCGCAGCTATTGATCGTGTTATCCATTCGTCTCTCGCAGGGTATTCGCCGGTGCCGGCGGCGGCTGCCGGCACGGATGGCGCGCAGCAAAGCCGTTACAATTGGGGATTGATTCGTTTCATCAGGTATTCCGACATTCTAGTGACGCTCACCGACTGTTGGCAAAAGTCTCTGCGCGGTGGCCGAAGCTGATGCGCCAGGATGAGCTGCGCCCGGCGCTGTACCATCGCCTGCACTATCTGCTGCCAGTAATCTGGCACCCGGCCCTACGTTCGCTGGGACGGATCGCGCTGCGTGGATTGCTGCTTCTCTATTTCGCCTTCGTGCTGCTGATCCTCGCGCTGCGCTATCTGATCCTGCCGAATATCGAGAGCTATCGACCGGAAGTGGAGCGCCAGATCAGCCGGACGCTCGGCCTTGCGGTGAGCATCGGCGGCATCGAAGCCAGTTGGGATGGCATCCATCCCGATCTGATCCTCTCCGATGTCCGCATAGCCGATGCCCAGGGGCAGCCGGCGCTGGCCTTCACCCGCGTCGAGAGCGTCCTCTCGTGGTCATCGCTGCCGCGTCTGCAACTGCGCCTGCGCTCCTTGCGGATTGCCGAGCCGACGCTGCATCTGCGTCGCGACGCCGCCGGTAATTTCTACGTCGCCGGCATTGCGATCAGCCAACAGGACAGCGACAGCGGTGTCGCCGACTGGGTGCTGGCACAGAAGCACATCCGCATCACCGGGGCGACGGTGCTCTGGGAAGACGCGAAGCGCGCCGCGCCGCCACTGGTTCTCGAAGACGTGAACTTCGCCCTCGACAACGATGGACGGCAGCACCGCTTCGGGCTGACGGCCCTGCCGCCTGCCGAACTGGCGTCAAAGATCGACCTCCGGGGTGATTTTCACGGTCGCGATATCGAACATACGGCAGCGTGGACGGGGCAGGCCTTTGTCCAGATCGATTACGCTGATCTCGCCGTCTGGCGCACCTGGATTGACTACCCGGTGGACCTGCCGCATGGTCGCGGTGCCTTGCGCGCCTGGGCGGGTTTTATGAGCGGCGGTCTGCAGGAGTTGACCGCCGACCTCGCGCTCGACGATGTCAGTCTGCGCCTCGCCGCGAATCTGCCGGCGCTCGAACTCGAGCACTTGTCTGGCCGCCTCCGTGCGCGCTTTGCGGGCGCGGCGATGAGCCTTGATGGACGTCGTGTCGAACTCGTGACGCGTTCGCGCGAGGGTGCTGCCGGCGCGCCGAGCGTGCACCTCGAGCCCTGCGATTTTCATGTCGAGTGGCAGCGCCAGACGGCCGATAACGCTGTTGTCGGCGGCAATGCCACGGCCAGCACCCTGGAACTGGGCGCGCTCGCCGGCCTGGCCGCGTATCTGCCGCTGGACGCCGGATCGCGCCAGTTGCTCGACGACTTTGCCCCGCGTGGCCGCATCAGCGAGCTGCGTGCCAGTTGGCAGGGCAATGCCGAGGCCCTGCAGGCCTATTCGCTGAAAGCCCGTTTTGCCGAGCTGGCGCTCAAGCCGAGGGGACATTTTCCCGGAGTGTCGGGGCTTTCCGGCTCGCTCGAAGCCAGCGAGCAGGGCGGGGCTGCGCAGTTGCGCTCGCAGAAGGTGAGCATCGAGCTGCCCGCGGTCTTCCCCGAATCCGCGATCGCGCTTGACGCACTGAGTGGGCAGGCGAGATGGAAGATCAGCAAGGGAAAGCTGGAGGCCGAGCTGTCACGCCTCGAATTTGCCGGACCCGATGCCGCCGGTTCCGTGCAAGGAAGCTACCGCAGCAGTGGCGAGGGGCCGGGCAGCATCGATCTGAGCGCCGCGCTGACCCGTGGCGACGCGCGCGCCGTCTGGCGCTATCTGCCCGCGGCGATCAATGTCGAGGCTCGACACTGGCTGCGTGACGCACTCACGGCTGGCACCGCCAGCGAAGCCAAACTGATCCTCAAAGGCGATCTCGTGAAGTTCCCGTTCCTCGACCGCAAGCAGGGTCAGTTCCTGGTGACCGTCAAGGCGCATGGGGTGACCCTGGATTACGGTACGGGCTGGCCGTTGATCAGCGGCATCGACGGCGATCTACGCTTCGAGGGCGCCGGCATGGTGGTAAATGCGCAACGCGGCATGATTCTTGGCGCCAGGCTGGCAGAGACACGTGCCGAGATTCCCGACTTCGACGCGGCGGTGTCCACCCTCAAGGTGAAGGGACGCGCCGAAGGAGATACCGCGGAATTCCTCAAATTCATCAAGCAGAGCCCGGTCGCCGCCCGGATCGACCATTTCACCGACGAGATGAGCGCCATCGGCAAGGGTCACCTGGATATTGCCCTGACCATTCCATTGGAAGAGGCGCGCCTCGGTGATTCGAAGGTCAGTGGAACCTACACTTTTCTGGCCAACGAAGTGAACGTCGACGCGGCCTTGCCCCCCCTGCGTCAGGTCAACGGGAGCGTGCAGTTTTCGGAAAAGGATCTGCGGATACCACAGATCCACGCGCGGCTGTTCGACGGTCCGCTCCGGATCACCGGCGGCACGCAGGGCGGCAAGGTGCTGTTCATGAGCGAAGGGACGCTGGGAATGGACGAGCTGCGGCGCCGCGCCGGATTGCCCTTGCTCGACAATCTGTCGGGAAGCACCGCCTATCGTGCCGAGGTGCGCGTCCGCAAGCGCGAAGTTGAACTGCTGCTGGACTCGAATCTGGTCGGCGTCACGTCGACCTTGCCGGCACCACTCGGCAAGAGCGCCGGCGACGCCCTGCCCCTGCATTTCGAGAGTGCCATGCTGCCGACGACGACGCCCAGCGAACAGTCGCGACCTCGCGAGCAGCTGCGCGCCACTCTCGGCAATGTGTTCACCATGCAACTGATCCGGCGCAGACAGGGCGAGGAGAGTTCCCTCGAACGTGCGGCGCTCACCATCGGGCGGCCATTGGGGCAGTTGCCGGAACGTGGGATCAGCATCGGCATCACGGTTCCGACCCTGGATGTTGACTATTGGCAAAAACTGTTGCCAGGCAAGGGGTCCGGGGCCGCCTTGCCGGTAGCGTTTGATCTGCAGGCAGATACGCTGATCCTCCTCGGGGGAGGTTACCAGGCCGCCAGCGTGCGGGTTGCGGGCGAAACCACACGCTGGCGTGGTACCGTACAGTCGCGTCAGGCGACCGGGGACTTTAGCTGGGATGGCGCGGGCGCCGGCAAGCTGACGGCGCATTTCAGGAACTGGCTCCGTCCCGACAAGTTGAGCAAGGATGGACCAGCCGCCGAGGCGCTCAAGGAGTTACCCGCGCTCGACATCGTGGTTGATGATTTTACCGTCGGCGCGCATCGCTTCGGGCGCCTGGATGTGCAGGCCCATAACGATGGCGGTATCTGGCGTCTGGACCGGATCGAATTGCGCAACGATCATGGCCGGCTGTCCGGTAGCGGGCAATGGCAGGTCAGTGCGGCCAACCGCACGCAACTCGATTTCACGCTGGAGAGCAGCAATGTCGGCAGCCTGCTTGACCAGCTCGGCTACGCCGGTGCGGTACGTGCCGGCACCGCCAAGCTGAGCGGCAAGATCGGCTGGAACGGACCTCCCACTTACCTCGACTTCGCCACCCTGAGTGGCGAGATGATCCTCGATGCCAGCCACGGGCAGTTCCTGAAACTGGACCCCGGTGCGGGCAAGCTGCTTGGCCTGATCAGTCTGCAGAGCCTGCCCCGCCGGCTGAGCTTTGATTTCGGTGACGTCTTCAGCGACGGGTTTGCTTTCGACAGCATTCACGGCAAAATGACGGTCAGCAGCGGACTGATGCACACCCGGCATCTGCAGATCAATGGTCCGGCGGCACACGTGGTGATGCGTGGCGACGCCGACCTGAAGAATGAAACCCAGCATCTCAACGTCACGGTACAGCCCGATCTGGCGAGCAGCGCCGCGCTGGGGATTGCGGTCATCCACCCCCTGGCCGGAGTGGCCACCTTGCTGGCCGACAAGATCCTGCAGGGTCCGATCAGCAAGATTTTCGGCTTCGAGTATCTGGTAACCGGCAAGTGGGATGACCCCAAGGTCGAGCGCCTGTCACGTGTCACCACCCCGCCGCCAACCTCCGAATCATCCAGCCCAGCCAACCCGACCGGAGCAAGCAATGAACCCGCCCGTCAATGATCTGCCAGACCTCTCGCCGCCTGTCGCGACCTTGCGCGTCGCCGCGCTGCAGATGGTTTCCACCCCGCGCGTCGACGACAACCTGCGCACCGCAGCAGACCTCATCGGCGAGGCCGTCGCGCAGGGCGCCGAGCTGCTCGCGCTGCCCGAGTACTTCGCGATCATGGGCATGGGGGACCGCGACAAGGTCAAGGTACGCGAGTTCGATGGACAGGGACCAATTCAGGACTTCCTCGCGGCCAGCGCCCGCGAGAACGGAATCTGGCTGATTGGTGGCTCGCTGCCGCTGTGGACCGACCATCCCGAGAAGGTCCTCAACTCGAGCCTGGTCTTCAACCCGCAGGGCGAGCGCGTCGCGCGCTACGACAAGATTCACCTGTTTGGCTTCCGGCAGGGAACCGAGAGCTACGACGAGAGCGCGACGATCGAGGCCGGTCGCCAGCCGGTGGCCTTGCGCACGCCTTTTGGCCGGGTCGGCCTGTCGATCTGCTACGACCTCAGATTCCCGGAGCTTTATCGTGCGCTCGGTGTCACAGATCTGCTGGTCATCCCGGCTGCCTTTACCGAGACCACCGGGCGCGCCCACTGGGAGATTCTGCTGCGCGCGCGGGCAATCGAGAATCAATGTTATGTACTGGCCGTGGCGCAGGGCGGCCGCCACGAGAACGGACGCGAGACGCACGGCAACAGCATGCTCATCGACCCCTGGGGCGAACTCCTCGACCGCAAGATGAAAGGACCAGGAATCGTCATCGGGGACATTGCACAAGCCCGCCTCGCTGAAGTCCGCGCCAGCCTGCCGGCACTCAGGCACCGCGTCCTGTAGACGACAGCTCAACCGCAGCAACCATGGATATTCAATGAACGCACAAGCTCAAACCCTCCTTGCGCGGGCCCGGAAAACCCTGCTCACGCCCTATGGCCTCGACGTTGCCGACCTGACCCGGGTATTCGGAAAGATCATGACGCAGCGGGTCGATTATGCCGATCTGTATTTCCAGTACAGCCGTTCCGAGGCCTGGAGCCTCGAGGAGGGGATCGTCAAGGCCGGCAGCTTCAGTATCGACGAAGGCGTCGGCGTACGCGCCCTGGCGGGGGAAAAGACCGCCTTTGCCTATTCCGACGACATCAGCGTGCAGGCGCTTGGTGACGCGGCCGCAGCAGTGCGCGCGATTGCCGCGGCCGGGCAGGAGCGGCGCGTGCCGGCGCTGAAGAGGAGCGACGGACACCGCCTCTACGTGCCGCAAGACCCGCTCGCTTCGCTCGACGCCGCGAGCAAGGTCAAGCTGCTCGAACGACTCGAGGCATTCGCCCGCGCCGAGGACCCACGCGTGACGCAGGTAATGGCGCATCTCGCCGGCGAATACGAGGTGATCCTGGTGGCCGGCAGCGATGGCCGCCTGGCGGCCGACATTCGACCGCTGGTGCGCGTCTCGCTGACCGTGATCGTCGAAGAGGGCGGTCAGCGCGAACAGGGATCGGCCGGCGGCGGCGGGCGTACCGACTACGCTTGCTTCACCGACGCCGTGCTGCAAGGCTACGCCGACGAGGCGGTGCACCAGGCAGTGACCAACCTCGCCGCACTCCCGGCGCCGGCCGGTACGATGACCGTTGTCCTGGGTGCCGGCTGGCCGGGCATCCTGCTGCACGAAGCCGTCGGGCATGGTCTGGAAGGCGATTTCAACCGCAAGGGCAGTTCGACCTTTGCCGGCCGTATCGGCAGCCGTGTTGCCGCCCGCGGCGTCACCGTCATCGATGACGGCACGATTGCCGAACGGCGCGGTTCGCTGAACATCGACGATGAGGGGAATCCCACCCAACGTACGGTATTGATCGACGACGGAATTCTCAAAGGCTATCTGCAGGACAGTCTGAACGCGCGTCTGATGGGCGTCGGTCCGACCGGCAATGGCCGCCGGGAGTCGTTTGCCCACCTGCCGCTGCCACGCATGACCAACACCATGATGTTGAACGGCGACCGGAGTGTCGAGGAGATCATCAAATCAGTGAAAAAAGGCATTTACGCGGTCAATTTCGGCGGCGGACAGGTGGACATCACCAATGGCAAGTTCGTCTTCTCGATGTCCGAAGCTTACCTGATCGAAAACGGCAAAGTGACCTCGCCGGTCAAGGGAGCGACCCTGATCGGCAGCGGACCAGAAGCGCTGCACCAGGTGTCGATGATCGGCAACGACCTGCGTCTCGACCCGGGCGTCGGGACCTGTGGTAAGGATGGGCAGAGCGTGCCGGTGGGCGTCGGCCAGCCGACTCTGCGGATCGACGGTCTGACGGTCGGCGGAACCGCCTAGCAGCCTGTCGGACTTGATGGGTCGAAGCGAAAAAAGTGGGAGACGAGCGCAGTTTTTCACGGATTTCAAGCGAATAGTTGTTCTATTCGCACAGAAATACGGGGGAAAATGAGCGGTCTTCCCACTTTTTGCAGCCGACTTGGTCAAGTCCGACAGGCTGCCAGTTCCCGAGCAGCGCGCCTGGCCGGGTTGACGCACACGCTGACCGCCTGCAGGCATGTCGCGAGGGGAACGGTGCGGGCGGCTCCAGCGGCTATAATTGGCGGCTGATTCCACTGTCTGGCGAGTTTCACGATGACCTTGCGCCTCCTGTTTTCGCAGTTGTTCACGGCACTTGCCTGGGTTTTGCTCGGCACCTGTCTGACTGCGGCGGCGGTTCCCGTCCTCGCCGCGGACGAGGCAGGACACCCGGAAGCAACCCTCCGCTACCACTTTCGACCGATCTTTACCTTCCGGACGACCTTCGTCGGCGCGATACCCGAACATCGCCTGCGCCGGGCGCTGAACCGCATTGATGCCCTGCCGGCTGGGCGGATCACCGACCCGATCGAGCTGACACCGTTCATCACCGACGGCAAGAGCGGAATCAATCTGCATATCGGGGAGTTCGTTCTCTTCAACATTGTGGAAGGTGATCTCGATCCCGAGGAGAAAATGTCACTGGAGGAAGCCGCCAGGCATGCCGCCGCCGAACTGGCCACCGCGCTGCAGGCCGCCGCCGAGCAGCGCCGTCCGAGGGTGCTGCTGACCGGAATCGGATTCTCGATTCTCGCGACCACCATCGGCCTGACCCTGCTCTGGCTGATTCGCCGCGCCACTGCCTGGATGGTCCATCATCTGCAGGAGGTCATCGAAGCCGAGAACGACGCCAACCGCTTCCGTTGGGCCCGTCACGGCTGGTTGCTGGTGCAGCGGATCGCGCAACTGGTGATGGGTTTCCTGTGGTTGAGCGTGGCCTATCTCTGGCTGACCTACGTGCTGGCGCGCTTTCCACTCACCGAGGCGCTTGGCGACCGCCTCACCGACTTCCTGTTCGGGCTGCTCAACACCTTCGGGATGGGCCTCATCGAAGCCTTGCCGGCACTGACCACGGCGCTGATCATCCTGTTTCTTGCCAAGGCCTTCAACGATGCGCTGGGAAACTTTTTCCGGGCGGCCAGGGAAGGGCGGGTACAGGTGCCTGGACTGCATCCAGAGACGGTGACCGCAACGCACCGGATCGTCAGCATTCTCGTCTGGGGGCTGGGCATAGCGGTTGCCTATCCGTTCATTCCGATGTCCGACAGCGCCGCTTTCAAGGGCTTGTCGGTGATGTTCGGCTTCATGCTCACCCTCGGCTCGGCGGGCATCGTCAACCAGCTGATGGCTGGTCTGGTGCTGGTCTACTCGCGGTCGCTTTCAGTGGGCGACTTCGTCGACCTCGGCGAGACGGTCGGTGTGGTCAGCGAGGTTGGAGCACTATCGACCAAGATCATCAACATGCGCAACGAGGAAGTGACGATTCCCAATGCGGTTCTCGTCGGCAGTCCAATCAAGAACTACTCCCGCCTTGCCGGCGCGCGCGGTACCCTGGTGTCGACCAAGGTGACCATCGGCTACGACACGCCGTGGCGACAGGTGCATGCCATGCTGGTCGCCGCCGCCGAGCAGACGCCGGGTTTGCGGGCAGTTCCGCAGCCTTTCGTCTATCAGCGCGCCCTTGCCGACTGGTACGTCGAATACGAACTCTTCGCGCACATGGACAAGCCACTCGAACGGGTGCCGGTGCTGTCGGCGCTGCACGCCAACATCCAGGATCAGTTCAATACCTACGGGGTGCAGATCATGTCGCCGCATTTTGTCATCCAGCCGAGCAACAACGTCGTGGTACCGCGCGAGCAGTGGCACGCGGCGCCGGCAGAGCCGGCCCCGCCGTCACCGTCGACCTGAAACCTTTCAGGCGGGTAGTTGGCAGGGTGCGCTGGTTTCCTGTCTGCCTGAATCGCGGCGCAGAAGGAACGGACCTGCGTGTTATTCGCTTCTGGGGCGGACACAAAAATCCCTCATCATCGTCCGCGCTCCCCATCGATCTCATGCTGGGCCGCACAGACAGCATCGATCCGGCATTCTGCCGAAGCAACAGGGTTCACGTTAATGTGAAAGTCGCGTCAGCGACTCACGAACCTCCCCTCGCCCGCTTGTGGGAGAGGGGGCGGGGGTGAGGGAACGGACATGGCTTTCATCATCGGGGGGGTCTGGAATCGCCATGACCATCAGCGTTCGGCCAAGCTGGCCCGTAGTTCGCGCAGATACGCCAGGCCCTGGATCGCCCGGTTGCCGTACCAGGAAACCATTTCGCCGTCGATTAGCACGCTCCGCGTCCCCGGCAGCAGCGTTGCAAGTTGCCGTCGGTGCGGCTCGCGAAATGGGTAGGGCTCACTGGAAAGGAACACGATGTCGGCTTCGCCAGCCAGCGCCGGCAGATCGATCTGCGGGTAACGGACGGGACTTTCAATCGGCAGCGTATCCCAACCGGCGCTGGCGAGCATGCGCGAGATGTAGGTGTCGCGGGCAACGCTGAGCCAGGGTTCGCGCCAGATCAGGTAGAGCACCCGCTGCCGCGGCAGCGTTTTGGCGAGCAGGCACAGCGCCGACCATTCGCGCGCGAAGTCGGCACACAAGGCTGCGGCCTGCGTCTCGCGCTTGAAGATGCCCCCTAGCAGGCGATACAGGGTGAGGTTGTCGAGGGCTGTCAGCGGATGCGTAACGATCAGATGCGGAACGAAGCCGGACAAGGCTTCGACTTCCTCGCGACGGTTTTCATCGATGTTGACCAGGACGTGCGTCGGCCTCAGCGCGCGCAGTTTGTCGATGGCGAAGCCCTTGGTGCCGCCCAGCTTCGCGATCCTCCGGACCACCTGGCGGGGATGGATGCAGAAGCCGGTACGGCCAACCAGTGCCTCGGCAAGATCGAGGGCGACCAGCAACTCGGTCAGGCTGGGCACCA
>RRZU010225307.1_pt1 | contig 14224 bp, 17 predicted proteins | sample 2165561 | NCBI WGS metagenome assembly RRZU01 (sample SAMN10456909, study PRJNA506462) | wastewater metagenome | isolation source: wastewater sludge | place: USA: Moscow, Idaho
CAGCTTCATGACCCATAGTTTACATCGGTTCAGGGCAAGAGTCCGCGGCGTTTCACGCCTGCGGATTGTGATTCTTAACAGGTGCATCCTATTTAGACCTTATCACAAGTCCATGACCCATAGTTTCCAACCGTTCAGGACAAGAGTCCTCGCCGCTTTGCGACTGCGGATTGCCCTTCTCCGTTTGTAAACCTATGGGTCATGGAATCGTGATTATGTCCATGGATGCAATAATCAAGACTGGGAATCAAATTTATGGGAGACGGCGTGGTCTAAAGAGCGAAGGGGTGTAAGTCAAACGCTTTCTCGTATGAGGATTAAGTGAAAAGTTATAATTTGCTGGCTATGAGGTATGATGCGTGGTAGAATGGGTTTATAAAACAGAACATACATTCGGAGGTGTTTATGTACAATTATCCTAATCTCGATGCATTTTGCTTATCCCTTAAAGGTGTTACGAAGGATTTTAAAGTTGAATGGAATGCCAGTCGTTATCTTCTACATGATAAGATGTTCGCCATGGTGGGTGGCGATAAAGAAGGTAGACCGATTATTTCTTTGAAGTTAGCTCCTGAGAATGGTTTGGTGCTAAGAGAAACTTATACAGATATTTTCCCGGGTTACTACATGAATAAAATCCACTGGAATTCGGTCTATCTTGAAGGCAGTGTGCCAGAGGAGATTTTACTGAAAATGGTTCAAGAGTCTTACGATTTGATTTTTGGAAGTTTGACGAAAAAGCAGAGGGCGATGATTGAGGGTCAATAAAGGCATTAAGTATTTACAGCCCTTCTATTCCGAGTTTGTTCTCTATCTTTTGAGTTATATGAAACTCAAAAAGAAAACCATTCAAAAGAGAATGGTTATTCATGCGTTGATATTCCTAAATAGTTTTTGATTGCAACTTGTAGCAATTGTGAGAAATTCACATCATTTTCTATGGCTACATCGTTAAGCCATTTAGGTATTGTTAGTGTCTTTTTAATTGCTTTATTTTTCATAAAATCTCTGACAGGCTTCATCCAGATATCGATGAGAACGATAGATTCATTTTTTTTAGTTATAATGTCTTTGATATGTGAAGGTGTTGGAATGATTTCTTTATCATCTTCAAGACCAAAAATATGAAGTTCTAAAGCTTCTTTTGCATTGGATAACGCTTCAATCTCATCATCACCATACGAGAAGCAGCCTGGTAAATCTGGAAATTCAACGGATATGCCGTCATCAGCAAAATGAAAAATTGCCGGAAAAACATAGCGATCAGCTAACATTTTAACACCTTCTTTCGTAAACATTGAAATAAAAGAGAGTTCTTACCCTTCAATCCCAGCCTGTTTGAGAATACTCTCAAAAGTTTTTCGAGGTAAATCTTTTTTGGGATGTGGGATAGTGACCGTTCCTTTTTTGATAGGATGCTTGAGCTGATGATGAGAACCTTTGATTCTAACAACAACCCACCCGTCACTATTAAGTAGTTTAAGCAGCTCACGTGAATTGTAAGAACGATGATTCATGACACCTCCTAAGAATAGGAAATTTAAGAACAAGAACAACGTTCTATACGTATATTATATACGTGTTTGTTGTAAAATGCAATAAGGTAACTCTCCTAACACATAGGACCATTAGAAATTTTAAAGGATTATAGAACCAAGCATCATGTATATTACTTATGTGTAAACTATAAACTGGGAGATATGAATGGGAACAGATATTTTATTTAAAACAGAGGACTTGGTATTTAGTTATAGAGTGGCAGGACTACTGATCGTGAACGAAAAAATTTTACTTCAGCGTCCGATGAACGATACTGCTTATTCTATTCCTGGTGGACATGTATCTTTCGGGGAAACAAACAATATGACCTTGATCAGAGAATTTAAAGAGGAAATCGGCGTAGATATCGACGTGGAAGGCTTAAAATGGGTAGGAGAGATCTTTTTCCCTTGGGGAGATAAGCCATGTCATCAGATTACACTGTTTCATATGGTTTCTTTAAGAGATGACACTTCTATGCCACTTGAAGGTGTTTTTTACGGGATTGAAGAACCGAGTCATGCTTCGGATAAATTAGTGTTTACATGGGTTGATTTGAAAGACATAGAGAAAGTAGAGTTGTATCCTGCGAACGCAAAGGAACTTCTACTCAAAGATACAGGCATGATCGAACACTTTATTTATCGCGAATAATATATAAGGATGGACGAATACGCATCATAAAAGAAACATTATACTCAGTATTATCACAGATCATCGGTAGGTGTCTTTATCGCTCATTTGAAAATAAACAGAAAAAATGTTCATTAATATCAAACATTGATATTAACAAATGGCGTATCAAATAACTTCACATGCGTTGATCAAATCGCAGGAGAATTCTAAATGATAAAAATCAAGTGAATAAATGAAACAACTCAAGCAGATATACGACTTCCGAACGAACCCTTTACTTTGTGGGGAAAGCTGATCCCTCTTTACGATGGCGTGCAATGGTCATACAGAACAGAGAAGTATAAAGCCTGTGACATTCGTGAGATGGTATTTCCAGATGAAAGATACTCATTTGATAACCGTAAAGAGACGTGTTTTTTCGTAGGAGCCTATAACGATGAAGAAAAATGTGTTGGACTTGCGATTTTCAAACGTGATTGGCTCAAGTATTTATATTTGGAAGACTTAAAAGTCAACAAAGCTTACCGAGGTCAAAACGTCGGGCAACTGTTGTTGGATGAGGGTAAGAAAATCGCATCCGAAAATGGTTATCACGGTATCTATACTGTAGCCCAAGATAACAACCTATCTGCATGTTTATTCTATTTAAAATCAGGTTTCGAGATTGGTGGATTTAACACACATGAGTATCACGGAACCAATCAAGCCGACAAAAGTAACATTTACTTCTACTTTAAAATCTAATTGTAAACTCACATATCCACACATGATGTCCGTGCTTGGACTTTCCCAACATGTACATAACATAAAAAGTCCCCAGAGTTTATAGCCCACGCGGAGCAATCCGCAGGGGGCATTAGACTGATCCACTCATTTGATCTTCTCACCATGCCACCGAGGACGCTTGCCCAAAGGGTGCTGTAAATCTGGGGACTTCATGCTCATCTACTACCTCAAAGTCCATGCCATCACTCGACGCGCAGCGTCCATCCCCACACGGCGTCCGTGCTTGGACTTTCCCAACATGTACATAGCATAAGAAGTCCCCAGAGTTTACAAGCGACGCCGGGGCAATCCACAGGGGGCATTAGACTGATCCACTCATTTGAGAACATCATCCTGCCACCGAGGACGCTTGCCCTAAGTGCTTGGAAATCTGGGGATTTCATGTCCATCCACACACCCAAAGTCCATGCATGGCCTTTCATCCTGTGTCATGTGCAAGAAGTCCCCAGAGTTTACAAGCGACGCTGGGGCAATCCGCAGGGGGCATTAGATTGATTCAGCACATTTGAGAATATCATCCTGCCACCGAGGACGCTTGCCCTTAGTGCTTGGAAATCTGGGGACATCAGGTACATCCACACACTCAAAGTCCATGCATGGCCTTTTCCAAATATTTGATTGAAGCTCCCAACATTATAGTATAATATGGATAAGGTTATATTCGCATAGAGATACCACTATTCATTTTATATAAAGGGGACCCTGTAGATTATGATGGCTAAGATTTTGAGCGTTTATCTATTTATTGGCATACTTTTACTGATGTATTTGTTTGTGCATTCATTTTCTAGAGGGAAATCCAATCACACGAGAGCTTTAGGGGCTTTGAGTTTGTCGATTCAGATATATCTTTTGGGTTATTTGATGGAAATCAATATGACCCAACTGGATCAACTGATGTTTTGGAATCAAGTTCAGTACTTTGGGATTCCATTTTTTCCGGCGTTATGGCTGTTGGTGAGCATCATCTACACGGGGCGCGTCAAGCATCTTAAGGGCATCCACTGGGTGTTGATATTTGGTGTGCCTGTGGTGACGTTTATCGCGAGATTGACCAACCATCTCCATCATCTATACTATACAGAAATGTACGTTAAAGTGACCCGAGGCGTGACCCTCATGTTCTTGAGCAAGGGACCTGCATACGTGTTTCAGATGTCCTATGTGCTGGTGACGCTGTTGCTCTGTACTTGGTTCTATTATCAGCGCTATAAGAAGAGTAAGGGAACTGAGCGCATGCCGTTTAGGTTGTTGCTCATCGCTTCGGTTCTGCCTTATGTGGCGTTGGTGCTGGTGGCCTTGAATATGGGCGGCACAGGGATTGATTTTACTGCGATTATACTTCCCCCTTGCGTGTACTTGATTAATTTGGCATTGACCAGATACAACTTTTTAGAAGTGAAGGCACTTGCGAGGGAGCGGGTCTTTTTAGATAGCGAATTGGGTTTGGTGATTTTAAATAACGATTATCACGTGGTGGACTACAATGAAAGGAGCGCTGTTTTTTTCAGTTGGCTCGGAGAACACATGAGCTATGATCACCTAGATCAACTGCTTGAGCATCATCAAAGCATCTGGGAAGATATCCAAGCGGCTCAAACGAATGTGGTCTGTATTGAACACTTAGATGAAGCCAAGTATTTAGATATCAGCGTGAAACCCATCCATAACCACCAAGAAATTTCAGGGTTTCTGTTAACCATGGAAGACGTCACCGAACGTGAACTTTTAAAAGAGAGTTTGATGAATATGGCAAATACAGATGGTTTGAGTGGTCTTTATAACCGTCGTCACTTCAGCGAAACAGCGCAGGAAATCTTTCAACGTGCGGTTCGCTATCATGAGACTTTTTGCGTCTTGATGATGGACATCGATTATTTCAAGAAAATAAACGATTCTTATGGTCACTCTGTGGGCGACGATGTGATTCGAACTTTTGCAAAGCTGATGAAATCAGTCTTTCGCAGTACCGATGTCATCGGGCGTATGGGCGGTGAAGAGTTCGCAGTCATCATGATCAACACAGATCTAGAAACGGCTCACAAAAAATCTGAAGAGTTTAGAATATTGGTGGCAAATCATCTGATGCAGTTTGAAGATTACACCTTTACCATCACCGTCAGCATCGGGATCTCTGCTCTAACATCAGAGACGCCAAACTTCGATTCTATGATCAACCACGCAGATAAACTGCTATATCTGGCGAAAGATGCCGGAAGAAATCAGACGATGATCTAGTTGAAATAACCGTGAGGCAAATCACATCTTCAAATTTAATCCTTTGATATACTGTTCTCACAAAATATTGGAGGACAGATTAACGATGAACCCTATGGAACAACTTATAAAACAACACGACGGCATCAACGATATCATCAAAGAGACGACGAAACTGGTCAACCTCGGCGATTTAGAGTCAAATGCTTCAGACATCGCTAAAAATATCAGCATCTTGGCAGGCAAGCTTCAGATTCATCTATCGCATGAAGATAAATACCTTTACCCAAATCTATTGAGCTCAGAAAACATCCACATTAAAACCAAAGCCCAGCAATACGTCCAAGAGATGGGCAACTTGCAGGGCGTCTTTATATCATTTAAAAGCGACTTTAACACCAAGTCCAAAATCATGGCAAACCCAGATGGCTTTACTCAAAAGTTTAAGACGGTATTTGCATTGATCGATCAAAGGATGAAGAAAGAAGATACGGACTTATATGTGATGCTGTAAGCTCAGTGGTAATTTTACTACAGGAGGCATGATGTTTACCATTGAAAACGAAACACTTCTCATAACGATATCAGAAAAAGGCGCAGAACTTCAAAATGTGTTTCATAAGCCCACTCAAACCGAATGGCTCTGGCAGGGCAATCCAGCTTACTGGGGAAAACGCTCACCGATTCTATTTCCCTTCGTCGGTGCACTTAAAGAGGGCACTTTTACTGTTTTGGGTCAAACTTTTACCATGAGTAAGCATGGCTTTGCAAGAGATATGGACTTTCATGCAACAGCGATATCAGACCATCACCTTCGGTTCACTTTAGAGTCATCTGGCGTTACATTAGCTCAGTATCCATTTGAGTTTACACTCACGATAGATTACATTTTGATGGATCATCATCTCACAGCTAACATAACTGTGAGGAACATCGATCATAAGCCCATGATTTTTTCGGTCGGCGCACATCCGGCTTTCAACTGCCCTATGGACGAAGAGGCTTGGCAACTGGTCTTCGATGACATGGAGCACCTGGAGTCGAGATGCATAGACCTACCCACAGGATTAATCGAACCGGAGCGCACTCGTGATCTCGGTACGATAAAGACACTCCCCCTCACCAGCGACCTTTTTAAACAGGATGCACTGGTATTTGAAAAGTTTAACTCAAGAGGCGTCACCTTAGAAAAAACCGACGGTACTCGCCGACTTAGATTTGAATGGTTTGGGCTTCCTCTATTTGCACTTTGGACCCCATCAGCACCGTTCATCTGTTTAGAGCCATGGCTTGGTATGGCTGATTTCATGGATTCGACAGGGAACCTAAATGAAAAATATGGCACCCAAAGTTTAGACCCTGGATGCCAATACGTTTGTGGTTTTAAGATAGAGATTTAAAATTTGATTTATTAGCAGCAACGTTTTACGCCTGCGCCAATTTAGGATAGCTAAATGGCTTTGGGAAACCCTTCAAAATATTCACGGCGTCTTGTGTCTCACTTAATTTAGACGGTCTCACCATCCACCCACTTTGAGGGTGGATTTCTTTTTCTAGGCCAATGACGAGGCCCGACACATCGAAGTCGAACTTGATGATTTTGGCTCCTGTGATAGGAAGGATTGCGTTTAAGTTTAAGCCTATATCTTGATTTAGGTCTGTTTTTTGAGAAAAAACCTCGTAAAGGTGTAACCCTTCCCCATCCTGTATGATATCCGCAAGGATGACAGTGCCGTCTTTTAACCGATAGATTTTCTCATCAAAGCCATGAAAGTAGTAAAACGCCAGAATATGTTCATCCGAGACAGCTTCAAGCTTTGAACCTTTTAATGCCGATGCTTTTTTTAATTCTATAAGGGCGGAGAGCGTCATTGACATCGGATAAAGCTCTAAAGATGTCGCTACTGGATTCTACCACGTATATTTCACCTCTTCGATCTCAGAGAAACCACACCTTTGGTAGAGGGACTTAGCATCCTCGTCTGCTGCCAAATAAAAAAAGGTGACATCGTTTTCATGATCCGTGATGATTTGCTCGATCAACTTCTGAGCGAGTCCGCGTCGTCTGAACTGGGGATCTGTCATCACCGTCCCGATTTGGATGGCCTTCACTTTTTGTCCTTCGATAACCAAGTGCATCTGATTGGCAGAAGCATTGGCCACCACTTTTCCATCCAAAATGACGCTGTAGGGCACATAGGCATCGGTCCAACACCCACTTTGATACCATGTTTCAAACGAAATGCCGAAAGTCTGTTTCGCCAAGGCGTCAAAAGACAGGCGTAATGCGTCATCAGATTTATAGTTCTTGATATATTCCATAGCTTAACTCCCTATGCGCCTCCGATGGGACCTCTCAAGTCCGGTTCCTTATTTTGACTGAATAAGCGATTTATTTCAAGCGTCTGTTTCACCACAAAACCGTTTCTCTCATACAGATTTATAGCCACGTGATTGCCCGTCACCACGCACAGCGAAGGGAGAAACTGCTTCTCTAAGCAGCGTTTCAGTCCCCAGTGGACGATGGCTGACCCCACACCTTTGTTTTGATGGGTTTTGCTGACAAAAAGCTCATCAAAAAAAACCATCATACATCGTCAGTGACCCAACCAACTTGCCATTTTCAAGAAACAACCAGATGTTATCTTGATTGTTTTCTGTCCATTTTTTGATTTCAGCTCGTCTGTCTCGCTCATCATGGGGCCTAGAATCAATCATTTGATTGACCTTTATAAAGGCATCTGCTCTTTTTTCTAGGTATTCATCAAAATAGGATTCTGAGTATGGGATAACTTCATCAAATAAGGTCGTTTCAAAATTCGAAGATGTTTGTTTTGATGCTTCCATATAATGATAGCTATACCAAGGTGCAGCGCCTCTTTTTTGATAAAAAGATGCCGATTCACCTATGTCACTCCTAAAGAACACCCAAATCGTGTTGGGATCAAGTGCTTCCAAACATCTCTTACCATGCTCAAACAGTTGCGTGCCAAACCCTTTTTTCCTCTTGCTCGGCGATACATAACAGATGATCTGACTTAGCTTTTCGTGAACCTCAATCGCAGAAAATCCAACCAATTGTTGATCATGCTCTAAAACATAGACTTCTTGAAAACCAGTAAAATCTAATTTTTCTTCGCTCAAGTAATGTCCATTAGGTTCCTTTAAAATTTGAATTAATGCGTTTTCATCTCCACTTTGATAGGGCCTAATCATGTTGTGCTCCTTTAGTATGACTTATAGTGTGACTTATAGTGTGATGGTTGTGTTCAAATTTATAATTGCTTACTATTTAACCATTCGAGGAGTGGCTTGAGATTTTCTTCTTTTACGCCATCGTAGCCATTTTCGATGATGGAGATGGCCTCAATTTGACTCTCGTCTTGATTTTTCTGTTTCTTCAGCATGTTGACGAACATCTTCATCATGATGCCATCAAAGCCTTTAAGGCTGTTGAGTGGTTTACAGCCCCCACGCATATAGAAAAATGGGGTCTGTTCGATTTTATTTCTGGTGATGACGGTCGCCTCATCGGGCTCAGCAGTACGTCCAGTTCCCGATCCACACACCGCGATAACATGATGACGCTTCATCTTATTGAGTCCTTGAACCTTACCGACTTTCATCCATCCCATGAAAATCACGTCTTCTTTTGGATCAACTTTTGAAAGTTCAGAAACTGGAACCGCTTTCAAGTTCGTTTTGTTTGCTAACATATCTACGTATTTTTTCGTAAAACCTGTTTTCGATGCATAAACGATAACCATAATAGACCTCCGTAATAAATTCATATGTAACCCCACTTTGATTCATGGTTCATGGTATGTGGTTCTTATTCCATTTTAAGGCTTTGGACTGAAATAAAGAAGATATATTTTGAGAAAATATTGTCATGGATATTCTGACAAAATGAAATCCAAAAAAAAAGATAAATAATATTTTAACAATTTTGTATATTCATATTTACAGAAGCGTAAAAAATGCTAAAATAATCTTAGGTCTATTTTAACTTAAATTAATAAGGGTTACAAAAAATGAAAAGAGCATTAAGCTTAGTACTAACGTTTGTTTTATTATTAACAATGGCAGTGCCTGTTTTTGCTGTCGATGCTACAAGTTCTGCATCTACATGGACTGAAACACCTGCTACAACTAAGCCAACAACAACAGCAACAACAGCAACACCTGTTACAACTGCAGAAGGTCAAGTCGTTTATACAGTTGTTAAAGGTGATGTCATGTGGAAGATCGCAAAAGATAATGGCATGACTCTTAAAGAGTTAATCGCTCTTAATCCACAAATCAAAAATGCTGATTTAATCGAAGTGGGTCAACAAATCATCGTAAAAGCTGGCGCTCCAGCTGCAGTCACTCCAGTAGCTACTGTACAAAAATACTACCTCGGTGCTGGTATGGTTCCAAACTACAGAGTTAGAAGCGGAAACAACGATAACCTTAACCTCACAACAGCAAGCGTTGTCTTTGATGCAAACGGCAAAATCGTAGATCTTCAATGGGACGTTTTAGAAATTACACCAACTATGTTCCAATGGGTTCCTGCTGAAGCTGATCAAGCTACGAAAGATGCAAACGGAAAAGCGATCTTAGAATGGGAAACAAAAAGAGAAGAAGGTTATGCATACGACATGACTCACTTAATTTCTAAAGGCGCTGCTGATAATGCAACTAAAAAAGAGTGGTTTGAACAACTCGATTTCTTTGAAGAATACTTTAAAGGTATGACTGTTGCAGAAGTTGTTGCTTGGTTCGAAAAATACACTGATGCTAATGGTAGACCATATAAAATGGCTTACCCTGAAAAACTCTCTGAAACAGATTTAGCTACAGTTGCTAAATTTACAGATGCTGAAAAAGAAATGCTCGTGGATGTTACAACAAGTGCAACTATGTCTCTTCAAGATTCACACTCATACTTCATCGATGCTTTAATCAAAGCATGGGAAGACAAAGTATTGATTGACTAAAACAGACTAAAATAATTAAACCTCGAAAGCCTTTAGGATAAGGATTTCGAGGTTTTTATTTGCACATTACTTTTAGACGGCTTTTTGAATAGCGAGCACTAAAGCTTCTTCAACTTCTGTCTCCACTGAGTCTATCGTTTGCCCGTTTGAGTTTTTCTCTAGCTTCTTCAAGTCGACCCAGTCCAATATCACATAATATCAGCTTTTGATATGACAGAATCCATTGCCACCCATCAAAATCATCTAAATACGGCTTTAGGTTTTCGAACACTTGAACCGCTTTATCATACGCTTTGCACGCCAAGTATGTAGCGCCTAGGTTATAATACACAGAGGTAAGCACTGTATCATCTTTGATAAAATGTCCCATCTGAAGCAGACGGTTATACAGTGAAGCAGCATGGTCTAACTGTTTTACATTTGAGTATGCCGCTGCCAGAATTTGAGTATTTTCAATCGCATACTTCAAATTGCCTTCATCCATGAGCAGAGTATAGGCCTCACTACCCAGTCGAATAGCGTTAACATAATTGCCAAGTGCGTATTCCGCATTTGAGATTAAAAAAAGCGTCACACCATTTGGATGAAACTTTAATGCCTGCTCATAATGATTGAGCGCAGCTTTATAATGGGCATTTATATACGCATGATTGCCCTTGAGCACATGATAATGATGATGGTGCATACTGGTAAAATAAGGCTTGTAGGTTTCAAGTTCGCTCATATATAGATTGACCTGATCATCCGATGATGTTTGATCAAACTGAAACTGGCTGGCACAGATTTTAAGGAGTGTCCAGTCCACAGCATAATTGGCATGTGTAAGATAGTTATCGTGCTCTTTTAAGCTGTCAAAAATCGTCATAAAGGCTGTATACCGTCCAAAGTGTCTATGTTCTTATAACTGCTGAATTTTTATCTCTATATCGGCTACGCCAATGCTCCCCTCTGGCATCACCACGCCTAGCCTGTCTAAAAGCAACGCGATGACCTGTTCACTGGCCGTGACTTGTCCCGTCTCAATCTTACTCAGATACGATATGGCACATATGCCCTTACAGAGTGATTCTTGACTTAAATTGAGTTCCAACCGACGTTTCTTTATGACTGCTCCTATCATATGTGTGACCATCCTGTGAGTAATTTTGTCTTTATTATAGGGTGTGTAGAAAACGATGTCCTTTTCTTCTATTTTCAAAGCATCATTTTATCAAGTATCTTTCCTCAATATCTTCAAATACGCTTCATAAACATAGACTTTATTCCTTCTTTTTTTACCTTGTTGAACAAGAATACCCAATTCTTCAAACTTCTTAACCGCACTTGCAACGGTGTTATAGCTGATCTCAAGAGCTTTGCTCACTTGAGTTATATCCATGATTGGATGCTCTTCAAGATACTCTAATAATACCAAATATGTGCCCACAGCTCTGACATTTTCATTTTCTATCCTCGTCTTATTTTGAGCATGAAGTAGATTAATTTCATCTATCGATTGCAATGCATCAGAAGCAGAATCTATAACGGCTCTTAGAAAAAATTTCAGCCACTGCTCATAATTGCCATTCTGTCTAACTTCAGTCAAACGTTCGTAATATTCATATCGGTTGCGTTTGAGAAAATAAGATATATACAGTACTTCATAGCTTAAAACTTTTTTTTCTAATAGAAACAATAATATGAGTAACCTTCCAACCCGACCATTGCCATCTAAAAAGGGATGAATCGTTTCAAATTGATAGTGGATGAGGCCTATCTGAATAAAGGGATCTAACTCATGTTCTTCATTTATAAATCCTTCTAATGCATTTAAAGCTTCATTCATATCCTCTAAATTCGGTGGGATATATCTCGCATTCTTTAGTGTACTGCCCATTGGCCCTATCCAGTTTTGTGATCGTCTAAACTCACCCGGTTCTTTCTCGCTTCCGCGCCCAGTACCCATAAGTTCCTGATGCAGTTCTCTGATAAATCGATTTGAAATGGGTAAATGCTTTAGTCTCTCTACACCATATTTTGACGCTTTAATATAGTTTAGGACTTCCGTTACATCCAAGTTTACATTTTCATCAACGTCTGGATCTAAGATATCATCTAGTGTTGCTTGTGTGCCCTCAATTTGAGATGACAGCAATGCTTCCTTTCTGATATACATTGCCACAAATAAATTGATGTTAGGAATACTCGTACTCCTTCCTTCTAGAATACCTACTATCCGATTCGATTCACTCACCAGCTTCATCATTTCTGAATCAATGTCTATCTCAGGATTTGGTGGTAAAGGTTTTGGCTTAAATGATTTGTATTGTGTTTCTCCTGTTAAATTGACAACATATTTGCCCGATCTATTTTCCATGAACGCCCCCAAAACTGAAATAAGAGATGTAAAAAATGTTCTTTATTTCATTTTAGCACACAAAATTGAAATAACAACACATTTAAAGTGCGCTACATGAAAAGCTAAATAACTCAGTATGCCCGCCTGCATATAGATCTTATGAGGAATAACATATCTGATCACGGTGGCATATTAACATTAGACACCAAAAATAAAGGAAATTACACGGATTAATTGACATTGTGACCACTCGGTCGTACAATAAATGATATGGAGGTAGACATGCCTAAATCGACATTTTACAATTTACCTGATCTAAGAAAAGATGAAATCACTCATGCCGCGATGGATGAGTTTTCTAAACACAGCTATCAAGAAGCCAGTATAAACCGCATTTGCAAAAATGCCGAAATAGCGAAGGGAAGTTTTTATCAGTATTTCGAGGATAAACTCGATCTTTATGTATACTTGATGTCCAAAGCCACAGACGAGAAAATGGCCACCTTTGGCAACCTGATGCAAGAATTAAGTCAGCTAGACTTTCTATCGCAAATCGAAGCCCTTTATATAAAGGGGATTGAATACGCCATTCTCAAACCGAAGTATGCAGAGCTGGCAAAAAGGTTCTCTGAAGAGCGACAGATGGATGTCAAAAATGCCATTCTAAAAGGTCAAACAACTCGTGCTTCAGCGTTTTATGAGATGCTCATCGAACAGGCAAAAATGAAAGGCACACTTCGCGAATCTGTAGATACACGTGCTTTCGCCATGTTAATCAGCGCCATGAACGATTCGGTGATGACGTATATCACGGAAACTTACGGCACAGTTGATTATGTCCGCGATCGAGAAGAAATTTTGAAGTTTGCAAAACTACAAATGGATATTTTAAAAAAGGGTGTTGACAATGTGACCACGTAGTCGTACACTATAATTAACCAAGACGACCACATGGTCGCTTAATCTTTAAATATATTGTGACCGAGTGGTCGCATTCATAGGAGGCAATATGAAATCATTCCCTAAACTTTCAAAACGGGCCGATTTTATCGTCGGCATGGCTTTTGCAGCTCTAACAGGGTTGTTTCTAACTCTGTTTTTCACCAGTGATTCGTTTTTCAACTGGGCTTTCGAGCGTCACCACAACTTACTTAGCTGGTATATTCGTCCGATTTGGATTCTACCTATCGCATTCTTTGCATTTAAACGGTGTTGGGCAGGTGTGATGGCATCCATCTTTTGCTTGTTCACCAGCATGTTCTGGTTCCCTGCTCCTGAAACCGTGAGCCCTAAAGTCATCGAATTTCTTAACTTTGAAATGGAATACCTTAAGGGATCATGGGACTTTAGCAAGATATTCGTCCAGATGGCAGTTCCCCTCTTTTTCGCTGGCCTTATCTATACCGCATGGCACAGAAGCCTAAAAGCACTGATCGGTGTCATCGTGTCTGCTGCAGTGCTCAAAGTGCTTTGGGGTGCCATATTCGCAGGCAATGCTGGCCTCTCCATGATCAAACCAGCCGTTTCAGGCCTCGTCATCTGCATCGCAGCCGTCGTTTACTTCAAAAAAAAGAAAAAGACGGCATAATCGCATACTGAAGCTGTCCTGTTCAGATTCTTCTTTCCTCAAGATAAGTTTAAAAAAATGGTTATATGTTTCTCATTAAAAAACAAACCCTACAAACCTTGTATTTATAAAGTCTGTAGGGTTTGTTTTACTATG
>RRZU012089375.1_pt1 | contig 14224 bp, 15 predicted proteins | sample 2165561 | NCBI WGS metagenome assembly RRZU01 (sample SAMN10456909, study PRJNA506462) | wastewater metagenome | isolation source: wastewater sludge | place: USA: Moscow, Idaho
ATTTCATGGCGTGGAAATCTCCAGCAATATGCAGGTCGTTTACACCGAGAACACGCTTTAAAAACTAACGTCCAGATAATCGACTTTGTTGATGCAACACATCCCATATTGCTAAAAATGTGGAATAAAAGAAGAATTGGTTATAAAGCAATGGGATATGAGCTAGTAAGTGATGAAGCTATCTGATTGCAATGGCTTCAGTCGTGAATGGTCTTGGTAAGATACTTTACACGTCTACACGCCGGTGTCGGCTCAGATAAAAAGATATCATTTAATCCGCATAAATGGGTCATAGAACGTTGTTGTTAGTGTTGATATTGATGTCGCAATATCTAGCTTATAACGCATAATTTATTCCTCCTTTTATCTTTTTTTGTATCGGCGTAAAAGATCCTGCCAGATGAGAGCGAAACCAACGACGGCGTTCTACACATCGAAACTCATTCAAAAAAAATCGATAAGAACATAAACCGAGGTGATGACCACAACCACATGGGCAGAGTAACTTGTTTGCAGATCTCTTACGAAGACCCAGTGCTTTCAGCACTAATAGTACTGATGCTTTACTATTAACCCTGAACATCTCGGAATAGTCATCAATCAAGCCCTTTTCACCATGATCAAGTTCACCATAGGGGAAGTTGCCAAATTCAACCCTATGGGACACCGCATAAAGAAACCTGACGACAACCTTGTCGAAAAAGGTTGTCAATGACGAGTCGGCTTTTAGAATTGACTTAATTTTCAGGTCTGAGCCAAGACAAAATGATCCATCTGAATAAGTGTGAAAGTCCTGATTACGAGGAAAATAACCAGCGATGTCATACACTACTGGTAAAGTCTTCGGATAATCACTTGGGCATACGATCCTCAGAGAAAAGGTTCGCTCAATAAACTGACTTCCAGCTAGTTGTGCTTTTAACTGATACTCTCCTTGCAACTCAACCTTATCTGCATGGACATCTACTAATCTAATATTCGGATAGGCCGAGAGAAACGCCTCTAGGCCTATAGCCTTCCAGTGCTTCATCTATTGCTTAAACCATGGTTTTGGATCAGATGGTTGAATTGCGAACGTCGGTTTATCTGTCACCGCTGGAATACCTAAAATTCTCGCTACCGAATTTGAATCAAGCTTCAGATCCAAACCATTTTGCGCCGCATTTACAACTCGTTGCGTATCATCACTTGAGCACAGGGCACTAAAATCAGCTCTTGCTTGATACAGCCACTTATAAAAATTTTCTTGCAGTCGGTATTGAACTGATTTTTCGTCATACCACTTGTCTGCGAAGTCTTCAGCTGGATTGACGGGATTCGGTATTAGTGGAGCTTGAGAGGCAATATGATCATCCATCTCGGAAAGTACCGTATTTAACGCTGAAGCCAAATCACTTTCACCTTTATATGATTTAGCAGCCAATGTGGTGATGATTACCGATATTGGCTTACTATCCTCATTGCTCTTAAACATGGTGTCACGATGACGCTTCAGTAATTGGATAACCTGCTGTAATGGTGTCTTCCATTGGTAGTATGGCAGATTATCTATACTGGCTTTAAATCGCATTTCACGTTCGTTTATTATTAAACGTGCCGTCTTCATGCGCGTTTCAAACCATCGAGCATATCCTTCAGGATTACTAATACGCCAGTTTTCATTTGCAACTGCGTAATCGCATTAATTTGACCAACCATTCTTATTGAGCTTGACCATTTAATCGCGTTGGTATGACCATACTTTAAAAATGTATATATATTCGTCATTTAAGGGCACGGCATCCCCCCTAAGAAGACCTAAGAACTGTGTGACAGTTTTCCAGTAGGCTACTCACGCATCTCACGGTCTTCCGTCAGTCGGTTAGCTCCGAATTTGGCTAAATTTGCCCATCCCCTCGAAAAGGTAAAATTAGAAAAAGGGTGAGATGTGATGCTCATCGTAATTTGTATTTCTCGCGTTTGACCACCTCTGTAGATTTACACATTCAATGAACTATTAGTTATCTACCCCTGCGGTTTGCATACATAAAGCGGTAAAAATTGCCGCAACGGCAAAAAAACGGATCCAAAAGAGTTTATTTTGCCATGGTAAATGGTGTATGGTTCCACTCGGTTCTTTGTAAAATAACGTAAATGAATGTGAGGTCTACAATGGCTAAATTTTCTAAAAAATGTGCAGTTTTAGTATGTGCAACCTTAGGTCTTTTCGGTCTAACCAGCGCTCATGCTGCGGGCGGGGCTTATGTATCTAATGCTGTGTTGAAAAATATTACGATTAAAAATACCGATTTCGTAACTGATTTCGCGATAGTCGGTGTGCCACCATCAACCGGCAAAATTACTGTGGTAAATTACACGTGGTCTTATGCAACTAAACCTACCGGTTTAGCTGTTTATCTCTGCCAGTATGGTGCTGGTTGTTTCGATGTGACCACTAAATCTACTGGTTCATTGAGTGGTTTTTCAAACAAAAGCCCTACTAATAAATTCTATATAAGAGCCAGAGTTAATGGTACTGGCAGTATGGCTACAGTTGGTGGTCAAAATTCCCAAGTCATTGTAAATTGGCAATAATTTTTATTAGGTCTGCATCAGCAGACCTAATGTCCCCACCCAGTCATCTTTTTGTACTCTTCTGGTTGCGCATCGTTATAAGCAAGGATCATATCCATAATATCCGCTTCAGATGTACCTTTTGCTTTCTCGGCATTATAAATAGATATTTTTTCTGACGTTGTTTTGTCTTTCATTTGATTAAAGTATTTAATGCTTTCAGGTGTAACGACCTCTTTTGATGCCCAATATCTTAGGGGAGGATTGCTTATACTGTCGGGATCATATTCTATTTCATTGGATGAGTTTGAGGCAAATTCATAGGTGTACTTAGCTGCCGTACTTGGGTCAGCGTGACATGCGTCAGATAACCATTTGTAATTGCTATTAGCAGATAAAACATATTTGCTGCCATTGGCACTGCTTGGTGATGTTTGGCTGGTTTGAAGTAGTTGCTGCGCTTCGGAAGAAATCGAAACAACATCGGCACTACTGGTTGCATTTGCAGTAGAACCCGTGGTGGTCGCTGCATCCGTTTTAGCATTATTTGCTGCAATTGCATTATACGCATTCAGGTAGTTCAGGCTTTGACTTTGAATTTGCATGGTATTTATCCTGCCGCTTTCTTAACACAAACTTACTAAAGCAGGAACTGTGCCATTTAAATCCGTCAATCAAATGGCTGGGGCTTTTTTCACATGCAGGTGAGCTTTGAAAGCAATGATCGACGTTGCTATAAAAAATATATCGATCAGAAAATTTGATTTGTCACTTTTTAGGTGATTTAAGGTCAAGGATCTTTACACATCTTTATAGAAACAATATCTTACAATGACATGAGATATTAATGAGTCTGATAAGGAAGCCGCCTTTCACCGACAACAAGGGATAGCGAACGAGCCATAGGATAGACCGATATCCATGTATTGACTCAGATATTCTTTTGTTCTTGGTGTTTGCTCGTCCCAACATGAGTAACCAATCTGAAAATGGCTCGAATGCCATCCTTACTTTGACTCATTTAAACCAGTCTTATCATATTGGAGAACGTGTCGTTCCCGTTTTAAAAAATGTATCCCTCCAGTTCTGCCGAGGAAAAACATACGCGATCCTCGGTGCTTCAGGTTCTGGTAAAAGTACATTACTTAATATTATCGGCTTATTAGATCGCCCTCTATCTGGTCAATTTCATTTTGCTGATAAAGATATGTTGAACGCCAGTGTGGATGAACTAGCGGCGATCCGTAATCGTGAAATCGGCTTTGTTTTTCAGTCGTTCAATTTATTGCCGCAGCTAACTGCATTAGACAATGTAGCCTTGCCGCTTACATATCGTGGTGTTTCTCGTCATGAGGCCCGAGTACAGGCATTAACTCAAATACAACAGGTTGGGATGGCAAACTATGCAGCCCACAAACCATCTGAATTATCAGGCGGGCAGTGTCAGCGCATAGCGATAGCTCGCGCATTGATCGGCAAACCATCTATCATTCTGGCGGATGAACCAACCGGCAGTCTTGATAAAGCAACCGCCACTCACATTATGGACTTATTACTATCACTGAATCGAGAGCGTGGTGTCACGCTGATCATGGTGACACATGATGTCTCACTCGCAAGTCAGCTCGACTATCAAATTAAGGTTATTGATGGGGAAGTACACGAAATCCCAACATTGGAAATAGTAAAAAATGGATAGCTCCGTTACCTCTCAAAACGGCCCTTCGCTATTTCAATTATTCGTAGATGCTATACATAGCCTCCGTCTGCTTGGGCGAAGATCCCTGCTGGCCTTATTGGGAATAATTGTTGGGAGTGCGTCCATTGTGGCACTTCTTCATATAGGGCGTAATGCTGCCGATGAATCTCTACGTTCATTTAAGGATTTGGGCTCTGATATTCTGGTTGTCAGCTTTCCAGATCCTGCACAACCCAATAAGCGCCCATTACCCTCCACTCTCAATACAGTGGCACTGAAACAAGCGATACCTTCTATTAAATTCATAGCACCAATGACATTAGATTCGGCCAGTGTGAACCTGAACGGCCATACAACAGGTTCTACACTGGTTGGCGCAACAGCAGATCTTGCACCTGCGTTGGGATTAAAAATCAAGGAAGGTCGTTTCCTATCCGATTTTGACTATCGGGAAACATTTGTGGTCGTCGGCGCTCGTGTTGCTCGCGATCTCAGCATCAATGGCAAACCGTTGCAGATCGGTCATATGTTACAAATAGAAAATTATCTGTTTCGTGTGATTGGGATCATCAATACCTTACCAACCAATGCATTGATCCCTGTTGCTGTCGATGAGTCCGTCATATTGCCAATCAATGGTATGCGTCGTTTAAGACCCTCTCCAGAAATTACTAATGTGATTGGTAAAGTGGTTTCAACGGCAGATCTGCCAACAACAGCCAACGAGTTACATCGCTACATGTCGGAACGGCTAAATGGCCGTGATGTCGATGTACAAATACCACAATATTTATTAGATGGTCTCAAGCGGCAAGCCAATACATTTTCTTATTTACTCGCGGGATTAGGTGGTATTTCTCTATTAGCTGGCGGTGTTGGCGTGATGAATGTGATGCTGATGAACGTCTCAGAACGCCGCCGCGAGATTGGAATTCGAATGGCGTTGGGGGCGAGACCGCGTGATATTCGGGATTTATTTTTACTTGAAGCTGGGATCTTATGTGCCATAGGTTCATTAGTCGGTGGAATATTCGGTGTTGTGATTGCTTATGTTTTTACACAATTTACGGGATGGATATTCTCGTTTACACCTGAATCATTGGCATTAGGATGCGGTAGTTCATTGCTGATTGGATTGTTTTTTGGCTTATATCCAGCCATTTCAGCCGCGCAACTGCAACCCGTACAGGCGTTACGTCATGTATAAGCAAAACTGGATCGCTATTTTCCTATTCATTGTCTGTTGTTCTTCAGCGTGGGCATCGGATCTCCCTGACTTATCCCGAGCAACAATGCCTCGTAAATTATCTCTGTCACTGAATGATCCAATTATTGACCTCAGTTTAACTGATGCTGTGTTTTTGGGATTACGTGATAACCGATCAATTCGAAGTGCTTACTTGCAACGTATTGCCCAGAAATTTGATTTAAGGGTTGCAGAAGAACAATTTGCGCCTAAATTAACTTTAAGTGGTAATGCTATCACTGGGCGAAATCAGGATGATCACTACCGTTCCAGTGAAGTTACACCAACGACAACACTATTAAATGAATTGGGAACTCGTACCAGTTTGTCATGGACTAACCAACTCAATCAAACCAACCGTACAGGAAACAACCAGAGTAATGGCGTCACATTTAGCATCATTCAGCCGTTATTGCGTGATGCTGGTACTGATGTAACAACCGCACCAGTCCGTTTAGCTCGCTTGGCTGAGCAAGTGAATGAACTTAGCCTCAGATCTACGGTGTCTCACACCGTCACCGAGATTGTAATTGCATATCGAGAATTGCTTCGCGCTCAGGAACAACTCCAGATAGCTCGTGATGGATTGGCTCGTTCTCAACAACTGATGGCGGTGAACAAAGCCTTGATTACTGCTGGACGAATGGCTGAATTTGATATTGTACAAACAGAAGCGGATGCAGCAACACAAGAGCTGGGCGTAGAAGAAGCTACCAACCAACTTGACTCAAACCGCCGCGCATTATTGAGACTTCTGGCATACGATCTCAATTCTCCAGTGAGAGCCAGTGACACCTTAGCAGTAAAACGTGTTGATCTGAATGCAACAGAGGCATTACGTATTGCATATGAACATCAACCCGAATATTTGATGCAACTGATTTCGAGTGAACAGGCTTCGATTAATTTGCTGGTTGCTAAAAATCAACGTCTTTGGGATGTTTCATTAGTCGGTAAAGCAAGTCAATTACGTGACAGCACTCTGAGTGAGACTGACAGCAGTTCAGATAAACAATGGGATAAGTATGTCGGTATTCAATTCAATATTCCCATCAGTAACTCAGAAGCACGACAGAATGAAACTCGGGCAAGCGTTAATGTTAAAAACACGGCAATTCAACTGGAAGAAGTGAAACAATTAACGGAACGTGATGTCGGTGATGCAGTCCGTGATGTTGGGACTCGTTATCGTCAATTCGAGATAGCTAAGCGAGCCAAAGAACTATCAAAACGCAAACTGGAAATTGAACGAGAAAAATTGCAAGTGGGTCGTTCCAGTAACTTTCAGGTCTTAAGTTTCGAGACCGATCTCCGTAATGCCGAAAATGCACAGTTAAATGCATTGATCGCCTTCCTGAATTCACAAACATTATTAGATGAAAAACTAGGCATGACCTTAGAGAGCTGGGATATTGCACTCAATGACTAAACTGAAGTTTCTATCCAGACCTCGCTTTAAAATGCTATTGATTTCCGGCGTAATATTTCTGGTTTTAGGTGGCATGGTTATCACTCATCAGACCAACGAGATCCCGCCAGTCAATCCATCGGAACAACAATGGCAGCGGGTGGATGTCAGTCCGCTGATTATTCGCTTAGGATTGGTAGGACACATTGAGTCTGCATCCTCTATAACTTTTACCGCGCCATTTGATGGAATAATACAAGAACTACATGCAGAGGAAGGTCAGCGGATTGAGCGCGGGCAGAAACTGTTGCAGTTTGATACGGCACAACTGGACATCCAAATCCGTGAGGCAATGACTGAGTTATTGAAAGCGAAACGAGCCGAACGTGATATTGCCAACTGGTCTCAGAGTCAGGATGTGGGGCGAGCACGCCGATCCATTTCAGCACTCCAAATGAATTTAGCTGATTCTGAACGTAAACTGGCTGAATCTACATCGTTATTCACACGGGGGATTTTACCTCGAATTGAAGTGGATGCATTGAAACAACAGGTCAACACACAACGTTTAGATTTAGCAGCAGCCAATGCCGAATTGAAAGTGCTTCTAGACAAGGGAAGTAGTGAAGAGCGCCAAATCGCAGAGATGGCGCTAACCAACGCGACTGAAAAATACAACGAACTTTGTACTTTGAAAACGCGACGCAAACTTGTGACCCCATTTACAGGGATTGTTATGCGCGTACCAAGCAGCATGTCAGACCGATCACTTACGCAACCAGTACAACTTGGTACTCGTGTTAGTAATGGACAACCGCTTTTAAACCTAGTGAGTTTAGAACAGCTCAAAGTCGTTGCGAAGGTACAAGAAGTTGATATCAACCAATTGCATGAGGGCCAACAGGTTGATATCACCGGTGATGGATTTGAAAGCCTAACTTTGAATGGGGTCGTAACTTCAGTTGGCGATCAGACTACAACATCAGATGCAGCTACAGATTTAGGTGCGACCTATGAAGTAATTGTTAGCATACCAAAACTAAGTTCTGAGCAACAAAAACGTCTCAAACTAGGCATGAGTGCCAAGTTATCAATCATTACCTATCAAAACAATAATGCGATTATTATTCCTCATGATTCAATTCAAAAAGAAGGAAATCAGCTATTCGTAGAATACCGTGACAAGGATGGTGCGCCCCAAAAGCGTACAGCGATAAAAGTGGGTCGAACCACGGCTGAAGGCGTAGAGGTATTTGGGCTTAAATCTGGGTACGTATTGAAAAATAACGCAGCCTAAAATGACAAAGCTCGGTTTTGATCCCGAGCCTTCATAATATAAATAACTCTTATTTCATTGTGAACTCAACAGCCCATTCATATGTGGTCGGATTGGCTGTAGTAATGGTAGCGGCACAAACAGCTCCACCACTAGGCGTTGCTGTTTTAGTCCATTGTGGAATTTTGTTCCCAACTGATACCAACTTATTTAAGAAAGTGGTCTTGAACTCACATGTCTTGGCTCCGATGCTATACCTTACGTAAGCATAGTTAATATCTGTACTAAGTGTACTGGTAACCGTGTATGTGTTGATAGAACCTGCCGGAACATTTGCAGCTGGTTTTGGTGATGCAAATGAATAGGTGCTTATCTCATTATTGGTCGTCATTTTATAGACTGCTGTCGCTGTGCCTAGATTTTTAAAGGTAACCGTGACTGGAGGACCAGCCAATACACTCGTAGCAGTGAAAATTGAAGTAATAGCAAGTAGTTTAGTAAATAATTTCATTGTTAACCCTCATGTTTATGAATCGTTGTCAGTTTGTTGTTTGGAAAAATTATTATTTTTCTGTTGGTTTTGCTTGAGTAACATATCGATCAAACTTGAAGGCATTTTTTCATTGTCATCTGCTTGATTGGTTCGATAGTTGAAATCTAGATTAATCCTAGACTGCAAGTTGCTCGCATATTCTTGGGGATATTGAGCTTGCTCAATCGCTGGCAATTTATTGAAATGATCAAGGATGCTAGTAAAAAAATTGGTCAACTTGCCTGAATTTCTATATTCAGCAACTGCTTGCGCGGCAACCTTTTCGCCCCATGCTTCTTCTTGGTCATATGATTCCCTCCAAGCTGCTTGTCGCTCATTGACTGTAAAAGTATCGCTATCATCGTAGATAATGTTAGATAATTGCTCATGGGACAAACCTGAAAATGGATTTTTTACTGAATGCCCCCCTTTTGATGAGTCATTTACAAACGAGGTAGCCTGTTTTGCTCTGGCTAATAAAGCTGGATCGCTAGTATTCGGAATCTCATTGTCGTTGATAGTTTTTTTTGCATCATATTCATTTCCAATAATAGTATTTAAAATATTTTTAGCTTTATCTGCCAACTCTGTGCGGGTTAGGGATTTGTCTCGTTCATCTGCTCTTTTGGCACTTGCTGCGAGTTGACTGGACAAAGTGGATATAGTCAGTGTATTGCCAAGTTGATTATTTGATGCGTTATTGTTTTTTAATGAATCCGAAATTTCATTATCCGCTGAGGTCGTAGTCGTCTTGAGGTTCGTCCCGCCTCCGGTGAGTGTTACAGAATACAAACCAACAGAATTAATCATTATTTTCTCCACTTAAATCTAGAATTTATGCTTTCAATCAAATGACGTCTTAATGTCGTAAATAATTTAGATCTGTCCATATAACCATGTTGAATTTAAATGTCATTTCTCGGTTGTTTTCTTAACATAAATTAACAGATGAGGTATTCATACCAGAAAGACTCATGAAGGTCCACACGTTTCGCTTTAAGGGTCTATTTCACGAAGGACTTCTTTTTGTTCGTGTCTGTAGTGCAATAACGGTTATGCTAAAGAATGGTGAATTGATTGAGGTCCGTGTGGATGATAAACGTTAGAGGAACTTCCCCTAAATTTGGGTGGGGTTAGGGGAAATGGTTTTATTTTTTTACTATTGCTCCTGTACTGGTCAGAATCCGCCAAGGCGCAATATATGTCTTATATAAAAACCGAGTCGTGATAATAAATCCGATACAAATCAATAACTCGGCAATAACGCACTTCCAGACAAATGCATTTGAAAGGTGAACTAGCAAGAATAAAAACGCGCACATCACTGTTGTGATCATTATCAGTATGATTCCAGTCGCGAACTCAAAAGGATACACTTTGAGTTGAACATGATCCCGATTGATACGTAGGTTTCCTGTTTTATATAGATCACGAACCTCTTGATCGGACCAATCATGTTTGCATTGCAGTTTGATAATTTTCTGTCTGGCTAAAGAGGTTGGCTCAAAACCAAAACGATATTTAAACATATAACCATTGTTAAGGGCCATTCGATCCAGCTCCTCTTTTGTGCTCATTAACAACAACTGTTTCATCGAGCCTGGCAAGATATATTCATAATAATCTCTTGCAGCATTTCGCTGCGAATTGGCCAGATTGAATTGAATGTTTCTATTAACTCGGTCATCATTTGTCATCATGCTATCTCCTGATATTTATACTATTTTTCGTAATAATCGCGACCCGCATTGCGCTGTGACGTCCCCACATTGATTTGCACATTGCTGCCTGACGCACGCCCCAAAGCGGCCATTTTATTTAACGGTTTTCGGGTTTCAAAATGCGCGATTGCCGCAGCCAGCAGATTTCGCTGCTGAGCAGGAGAACCACTGCTCCATATATGACCGTTGTACAATTCAACGGCCAGCTCCATTTCGCTGTCACCGGATGATGAGATCTGATCCAAAAAATAGGTTAAAACGGGATCTCGTTCAATATCGTTTAATCGTCCATCACGGATCAATAGCAGCAATGCTTTCGCTGTCGGATCGGCATCCATGATGGCTGACCTCGCGATCGCTATTTGCAGACGGATAGTCCGCAGCAATTCCAAATCAATGCCGATCCCGCCATTGAGCGTCCCTTCACCGGTTAACAACCAATCAACGGAAAAGCCAAACGTCATCTTAACGGCATACAGAAACTCAGCACCGGGTTTTTTTTGACCACGCACGACATCACTGACAAACCCCGCAGAGACACCCAGCTGGCGAGAGAATTCAGATTGGTTTAATCCGGTTTGTGCAATGGCTTGTGCAAGCCGGGAGGCTAAACCTTCCAGAGCGGATGCATTTATGTCTGGAGCATCTTGATTGCCAGTTCTCATACGAATAATATTATCTCCATTGAGAATATTTAATTCCTAACTAGATATAGATTACTCATCTGGAGGGCGTATGTCACCTGAGTTAAATCGTGATGCGATGGCGATCAATTATCAACTGCGCTTAATGGGTAAAACTCAGGCTCAGATCGCCCAAGAAATCGGGGTGTCCAATGGTGTGGTGTGCAATGTGATCCACAGCCGAATTACTGCTCACGCTGTTGCCAGCTATATCGCCACATTATTGGGAACCAAGGCAGAAATATTATGGCCGGAACGTTATGTATTTAAACCACGTCAACGTCGCCGCGAAACATCTGGGGGAAACAACATCATGAGTTAATGAAATACTCGTGTTATCTGCGAAAAAATTATGAGAGGAGAAAAGACTCGGAGTGGAGTCCGAGTCTTTTCTGAGTGGCGTCAAATATTGATCATTGACGTGTAAATTCTCCTTGCCCGCTTTACCGACGTCAAGTCGGCAGGCCTCTATTTATTCAAATTTATGAATAGTTTTTCCTCTGTACATAGATAGGAGGAAAAATAGCCTGGAGTTATAAATCTTTATGCAAACATCTATTTCCATTCAGCGTGAAATCGTTCGTTTTTTGGAACAACGGCAATTCAGTAATAGGGCTATTGCCAGACAATTATCAATCTCCCACAACACGGTGGCCATTATCCGTTCGCGCCTAGTTGAAACTGGACTTTCACATACTGAATTAGCCTTACTGACGGATACGGTATTCGCTCAGGTACTGGGAACCGCTAAAAAAATGAGTCAGCCCGACAAATGCTTACCCGAGTGGACGGTTCTGCAAAATGAGCTACAAAAACGAGATATCACCCTCGCGCTTTTATGGGAGGAATACCGGTTAGAACATCAAACACAGCTGGAGCGATGTCTCTCCTATTCTCAGTTTGCAAGACGCTATCGACAATGGTTGAAACAACAACGGATCAGTATGCGTCAATTCCACAAACCCGGTGACAAGGTCTTTGTTGATTTTTGTGGCAGAACGATGCCTATCACCGATCAATCCACGGGTGAATGTCAATCCGTTCAAATTTTTGTGGGTGTACTAGGCGGTTCTGGCCTGACGTTTGCTTATGCTGTTCCTTCTCAAAAAATTCAGGATTGGATTGAATGCCATATTCAAATGTTTGAGTTTTTTGGGGGGATCCCACAGCAAATCATCCCGGATAATCTTAAGTCTGCGGTGATAAAACATACCCGTGACAATGTGGCCGTCAATGCAGCATATAGCGACTTTGCGGAACATTATGATGTGCTGATAAATCCAGCACGCAGTCGTAAACCTAAAGATAAATCGCTAGCGGAAGTGGGCGTTCAAATAGTACAACGCTGGGTGTTAGCACCGCTACGTAAGCAGACTTTTTTTACCATTGACGAACTGAATGCGCATATCAAACCTCGCATTCAACAATTAAATGATAAAGTCTCAAAGCAGTATCAAAAAAGCCGAAGTCAGCGTTTTATTGAGATAGACCAACCCGCATTACGTCCACTGCCGGTACAACGCTATGAATGCGTCGCCTGGAAATACAAATTCCGAGTACCAAATGATTATCACATCGAATTTGCAGGCAGTTATTACTCAGTTCCCTATCAGTATCGAGGTTGTTTAGTGGATTTGCGTGCAACCAGAAATACACTCGAAGTATTGTTAAATCGTCAGCGAATTGCCAGTCATTTGCTTTGTTTAACGATAGGACGTTCCACCCTGATAGATCATATGCCATTGGAACATCAACGCCAAAGCGAACAGGATCCAGAAGTCTTGCTGGCATGGGCTGAAAGTATGGGAACGCATGTATTGGCATGGGTTCGCAGCAATCTTCAACAACGACGTGATTTCGCTAATGGGTTGAAATCGGTGGGATGCCTGCGTCGATGGGTCCGGGAGGAACAAAACCACGCACGGTTAGATCCTGCCTGCGAATTTGCCTTGAAACTGGGTGCATTATCATTTTCTCGTTTGAAATCCATCATTAACCATAACAGCGATTTGCGGGTATCAACAGAGTCAACCACCTGGGTGCAGCAACACAGTAATTTACGGGGGCCGGAATATTTTATGCCTAAAGGAGCAACATCATGCTGAACAACTTAACACACAGCAGACTGCATGAACTTGGACTCAATGGCATGGCTAAAGCGTTGGAGCTACAGCAGGAACAACCACAAATACAACGCCTGGTATTTGAGGAGCGGCTAGGCTTGTTACTGGATGCAGAGATCAGTGCTCGTGATACAAGGCGAATTGAGCGATTACTCAAAGCGGCACGGCTCAGACAATCCACCGCATGTCTCGAAGATGTGGATTATCGTCCGATACGAAATTTAGATCCCGCTATCGTGATGTCATTGGCCGATTGTACTTGGATACAGCGCAGACAAAATTTGATCTTAACAGGAGCCACTGGCACAGGGAAATCCTGGTTAGCGTGCGCATTTGGACGGCAAGCCTGCCGTCAGGGTTATACCGTAAGCTATACGACTGCAACCCAGCTTTTTGAAAATTTACTGTTGGCTCAAGTTGAAGGCTATTTACCAAAACTGCGTCGACAACTGGTTCGGACGGAGTTGTTAATTATAGATGACCTCGGGATTGGTGGTATTGATGTCAATCTGGGCCCGATCTTGTTGGAAATCATAGACCAGCAATCGGCTCAAGGTTCATTAATCATTACGAGCCAATTTCCACCAAGCAAATGGTATGACTTGTTTAATGATCCAACGATAGCCGATGCGATCCTGGATCGAGTAGTTCACCGAGCGCATTTTATGGAACTCAAAGGAGAGTCGATTAGAAAACTCCAAGCGAAGGATCTGTAAAAATAAAGCGTATGACCACCCTGAACTATAGGGTGGTCAAAGTGATAAGAATGCGTGGTCAAACCTAATAAGAATCATTGGTCAAGTACAATGCGATTGGGTGGTCAGATCGGGTGCGATTTCGCATTTTGGCATCATATCCATTACCGATAATAGTATTTAAAATATGTTCAGCTTTGTCTGCTAACTCTGTACGGGTCAGAGATTTATCTCGTTCATCAGCTCTCTTAGCACTTGCCGCAAGTTGACTAGATAGCGTTGATATTG
>RRZU012639956.1_pt1 | contig 14222 bp, 10 predicted proteins | sample 2165561 | NCBI WGS metagenome assembly RRZU01 (sample SAMN10456909, study PRJNA506462) | wastewater metagenome | isolation source: wastewater sludge | place: USA: Moscow, Idaho
ACAGAACACTACATTTAGTTCCTGCAAAGCCACATCGTGTATCACATTGTCGTACGCACGTTGCATAAACGATGAGTAGATATTACAAAACGGCATCATGCCTTCAATGGCCAGTCCGGCCGAGAAAGTGACTGCATGTCCTTCGGCAATTCCCACGTCGAAAACACGATTTGGAATTTCACGTTGCATAATGTTCATGCAGCAGCCCGATGGCATTGCCGGAGTTATTGCAACGATTTTCTCATTTGCTTTGGCCAGTTCCAATAAGGTTTCGCCAAATACATCCTGAAATAATGGTGGGGTAGGTGTAGTAACTTTGGCTGTTTTGCGCTCGCCGGTTTCTACGTTGAACTTTCCGGGTGCATGCCACTCAGTTACCGAGTTTTCAGCGGGTTCGTATCCTTTCCCCTTTTGGGTAATGCAATGCAATACCTTGGGGCCTTTGAAATCTTTAATGTCGCAAAGTATTCTCACCAATCCATCCACGTCATGCCCGTCTACCGGTCCAAAGTAACGAATGTTGAGACCTTCGAAAATATTGTTTTGATTGGTGAGCGTAGCTTTAACGCTGTTATTGAATTGAATGATACGCTTCTTATTTACATCCGAAATGATGTTTAGTTTTTTCAGAACGCGATAAGCATTGAAGCGTAACTTGTTGTAAGCTTGCGAAGTTGTTATATCTACCAAGTATTGCGTGAAACCACCATGAATAGGGTCGATGGCCATTTGATTATCGTTGAGAATAATCAACAGATTGTTCTCGTCCATCGAAGCATTGTTCAGCCCTTCGAAAGCCAACCCACCTGTCATAGCTCCATCGCCGATTATGGCCACCACATTGCGGTTTTTCTCATCCTTCAATAAAGAAGCCACCGACATACCCAGCGCAGCCGAAATAGCTGTAGAGGAATGACCTACCCCAAAAGCATCGTATTCACTTTCTTTGGGGGTTGGGAAACCGCATAAACCTTTAAACAGTCTGTTTGTGTGGAATTTTTCGCGTCGACCTGTAAGAATTTTATGGCCATACGCCTGATGACCCACATCCCAAACCAAGCGGTCGTAGGGTGCATTAAATACATAATGAAGCGCCACTGTGAGTTCAACAACTCCCAGATTGGAGCCCAAATGTCCGGGATTTTGCGAAACCTCATCGATGATAAATTGCCTTAATTCAGCGCAAACACTGATAAGATCATTTTTATTAATGGCTTTTAAATCAATGGGGGAATCTATATTATTAAGGTACTTATATGTTCTTTCTGTCATGGTTTGATTGTAATTGCTTGCAAAAATAATACAAATTCCGTCTCTTTACCTATTTTGTCTTGCATATCTTTCAACGAAATATATAATATTTTAATAATGCTTGTTCACTGGTGTTTGTGATTAATTCCCGATTTGAGGTGCTTCGTCGTGTAGCCTCAACCCGAAACACATTTTCATATAACGCTTTTTGATGTAATTTGCTCATTTTTGAAAGAAATCTATTTCTTTTCTATTTTTTGCGGCTTAAATCTATCAAATCGAATAAATATCACATTTTTTTCTTCCAAACTATTTGTTGATTCGATTTCTTGCCTTATCTTTGCAGCCGAAATAAGAAATAATATATGACTTTTCAACGCATTTATACTATTCTCGTGCTCGTCGTGGTGCTTTTGGTGCAAAATCAGAGGTGAGGAGGACTGTGTTATTATAAATGTATGTGAATATACAGAAAACCTTTCTCACCATAACGGAGAAAGGTTTTTTTAATGCCCCTAATCCCGTTCGACTTAGTTCACATCGAAGTCAGAAGGGGGATAGGTAAATAAAACAATAATACTAACTAATAAAAATCCCCTTTAGGGGTTTGGGGTTATGAAAATAGATTTACGTAGTTTAACCAGTACCGGTGGGCGTAGAATGGCTGGTGCCCGCTCACTTTGGCGTGCCAACGGAATGACGGATAAGCAAATGGGAAAACCAATTATTGCTATTGTCAATTCATTTACTCAATTTGTTCCGGGTCACGTTCATTTACATGAAATTGGTCAGAAAGTAAAAGCCGAAGTTGAAAAACTAGGCTGTTTTGCAGCTGAATTTAATACTATTGCCATTGATGATGGTATAGCTATGGGGCATGACGGAATGCTATATTCATTGCCATCGCGCGATTTGATTGCCGATAGTGTAGAATATATGGTGAATGCTCACAAAGCTGATGCCATGATTTGTATCAGTAATTGCGATAAAATAACGCCGGGTATGCTTATGGCTGCCATGCGACTGAATATTCCTACAGTTTTTGTTTCGGGTGGTCCGATGGAAGCTGGTGAATTGGACGGGAAACATCTTGATTTGATTGACGCCATGGTTCAGGCTGCCGACGAGAATGTGTCGGACGAACAAGTGAAAAAAGTAGAAAATGCAGCTTGTCCTACTTGTGGTTCTTGTTCAGGAATGTTTACAGCCAATTCGATGAATTGTTTGAACGAAGCTATCGGTTTGGCGTTGCCAGGCAATGGAACTATCGTTGCTACTCATGCTAACCGCACGCAACTTTTTATCGATGCAGCCAAACTGATTGTTGATAATGCCCATAAATATTACTTCGAAGGCGATGATACCGTTTTACCACGAAGCATTGCTACCCGCGAAGCATTTCTTAATGCTATGACGCTGGATATTGCCATGGGCGGATCGACAAATACTGTTTTGCACATTTTGGCCATTGCCCATGAAGCTGAAGTGGAATTGACAATGGACGACATGGATAAACTTTCTCGTGTAACTCCGTGTTTATGCAAAGTGGCTCCTAATTCTCCGAAATACCATATTCAGGACGTGAACCGTGCCGGTGGAATTTTAGGCATTCTGACTGAATTGAGTAAAGGTGGTTTGCTGGATACATCGGTATATCGTGTTGATGGATTGACATTGGGCGAAGCCATTCAACAATTTGACATTAATGCTTCTACAGTTACCGAAGAGGCTATCAATAAATATAAAAGTGCGCCTGCACACCGTTTTAATCTGGTAATGGGCTCACAAAACGTACAATATCCCGAGTTGGATGGCGACCGAGTCAACGGTTGTATTCGTAGTGTGGAACATGCCTACACAAAAGATGGTGGACTTGGAATTCTTAAAGGGAACATTGCACAAGATGGATGCGTTATTAAGACCGCCGGTGTAGATGAAAGCATTTGGAAATTTACCGGCCCTGCTAAAGTATTTACTTCGCAAGATTGTGCTTGTACTGCTATCCTGAGTGGCAAAGTGGTTTCGGGCGATGTGCTGGTGATTACGCACGAAGGACCAAAAGGTGGACCGGGAATGCAGGAAATGCTTTATCCAACTTCTTATATCAAATCCAAACATCTTGGAACAGAATGTGCCTTGATAACTGATGGACGTTTTTCAGGCGGAACTTCAGGACTATCAATTGGTCACGTTTCACCCGAAGCTGCTTCGGGTGGTAATATCGGACTGATTGAAGATGGTGATATTATTGAAATAGATATTCCAAACCGTTCGATAAATGTAAAAGTGAGTGAAGAAGTTTTATTGCAACGTCGTCAGGCTGAAGAAGCACGTGGCAAAGATGCATTTAAACCAAAAGATAGAAACCGTATTGTTTCCAAAGCGTTACGAGCATACGCAAGTATGGTGAGTTCGGCCGATAAAGGTGCAGTAAGGATGATAGATTGACCCCACCCCCTAAAGGGGCTTATTGTTTGGGGTTTATATTTTGATAATTTTGTGATTTGTGAATAATTTTATTAATTCACTTTTTAAGTCCCGTCAGCTGACGGAGATTTAGGGGTTATTATATTATGGAAAACAAAAAAATAACAGGAGCTCATGCATTTATGCAGTCGCTCGTACAAGAAGGCGTAGATACCATCTTCGGTTATCCGGGTGGTGCAATTATGCCTGTTTTCGATGCGCTTTACGATTACGATAAACATATAAATCATATTCTTACCCGCCACGAACAAGGTGCAACACATGCTGCGCAGGGTTATGCGCGTGTTTCGGGTAAAGTGGGTGTTTGTTTGGTTACTTCGGGACCGGCAGCTACCAATACCATTACCGGAATTGGAGATGCGATGTTGGACAGTACCCCGATGGTGGTTATCACCGGTCAGGTTGCTGCTCCCTTGTTAGGAACCGACGCTTTTCAGGAAATCGATGTAGTTGGTATCACGCAACCAATTACCAAATGGGCATATCAGATTCGTCGTGCAGAAGATATTGCGTGGGCGGTAGCTCGTGCGTTTTATATTGCCCGAAGTGGTCGCCCAGGACCGGTAGTGCTCGATTTTGCAAAGAGTGCTCAAGTTCAGGAAGTGGAATTTGATTATAAACCATGTACTTTCATTCGCAGTTATTTGCCTATCCCGGAAGTTCAACCTTCTCAGATAGATGCTGCTGTGGCATTGATAAACGGAGCTAAGAAACCGTTTGCATTGGTTGGTCAGGGCGTAGTGTTGTCGAATGCTGAAGAGGAGTTGAAAGCATTTTTAGAAAAAGGAAATATTCCGGCAGCATGGACGCTGCTTGGTGCTTCGGCTATGGCAACTGATTTTCCATTAAATAAAGGATTTCTGGGAATGCATGGAAACGTGGCTCCGAACATGAAAACCAATGAATGTGATGTGTTGATTGCTATCGGTATGCGTTTTGATGACCGTGTAACCGGTGACTTGAAAACCTATGCTAAGCAAGCTAAAATTATACATTTAGACATTGATCCGGCTGAAATTGGAAAGAATGTTATTCCGGATGCACCAGTGTTGGGGTCGGCTAAAGATACATTGCCAGCATTGACTGCTAAAATAAATGTAGCCAAGCATACTGAATGGATTGCTTCGTTTGAAGAATACCAAAAACTCGAATATGATAAAGTAATCCAACGTGAAGTTTATCCGGAATCAGGTGAAATGACAATGGGTGAAGTGATTCATAAAATATCGGAAGCTACCGATAATAAAGCCGTTTTGGTAACTGATGTAGGTCAAAACCAAATGATGGCTGCCCGCTATTTCAACTACTCGCAAACCCGCAGTTTGGTAACTTCAGGTGGTTTGGGTACGATGGGATTTGGTATTCCGGCAGCTATGGGTGCTAAAATGGGTGCTCCCGACCGGACTGTTTGTATGTTTAGCGGCGATGGCGGTTTCCAAATGACAATCCAGGAATTGGGTACTATCATGCAGGAGCAAATCGGTGTAAAAATGATTATTCTGAACAATCATTTTCTGGGTATGGTACGTCAATGGCAGGAGATGTTCTTCGAAGAACGTTATTCGTTTACCAATATGGTAAATCCTGACTTTGTAGCCATTGCCAAAGCGTATCGGATTGACGGAACCGAAGTTCATGAGCGTGCGGAATTAGATGCGGCAATTGCTGATATGTTGAAAGACGACAAGCCATATTTGTTGGTTGTAAATGTTGAGAAGAAAGGTATGGTATTTCCTATGATTCCTGCCGGCGCTTGTGTTACTAACATTTTATTGGGAGACTAAAAATCATGGAAACTAAATTATATACGATTACCGTTTTTTCGGAAAATACGGTAGGTTTATTGGGACAGATAACTATTATCTTTACTCGCCGTGCCATCAATATTGAAACTCTTTCTGTTTCTCCTTCTGCTATAAAAGGCATACATAAGTTTACTATTACTCTTTTTGCCACAGAAGATGTTGTTTCTAAAGTGGTGAAACAGATTGACAAACGAATTGATATTCTGAAAGCTTATTACAATACCGATGAAGATTTGGTATTTCAGGAAATTGCTTTGTATAAAGTGGCCACCGAAAAATTGTTGGAAAAGGGATCTATGGAAGATTTAATCCGTAGATACCATATTCGGATTTTGGAAATGAACAGCGATTTTGTGGTTCTTCAAAAGGCAGGACATTACGATGAAACTCAACGTTTGTTCGATGAGTTAAGCGAAACAGTTGGTGTATTGCAATTTATCCGTTCGGGTAGAGTGGCTATCACTAAGTCAAAAGTGGAACGATTGAGTGATATGCTTGAAGGTATTCAGGAAAAATACGGAAACTTATAATCGATAAAATCGGTAGATATGTCGTTAAAAAAAGCTTATTCGTTTAAGATTCAACCTCAATACGTAGATTTTCAGTTTCGGGTTACGATGGCTGCTTTAGGTGATATTTTACTTACTACAGCGGGATTAAATGCCGACGATAACGGTTTCGGATTACGTCGATTGCATGAAATGAATAGCGCATGGGTACTTTCGCGCATGGCCATTGAAATGACTCGTTTTCCGGAGCAGTACGAAACTATTCAGGTGGAGACCTGGGTGGAAGAAGTGGGAAGGGCTAACACCACACGTAACTTCTGTATTCGTGATGAGAAAAACGAAATCATCGGAAATGCGTGTTCTGTTTGGGTATTTTTTGATATGACTACCCGTCGTGCAAAAGACTTACAAACGCTTGATGGCATTCACGATTTTGCTTCGGGGGAACTCGGTAAGATAGAAAAGCCTATCAAGCTTCATGCAGTTGATGGCGAAGAATTTGATGGGTTTAAAGTAAAATACAGTGACATTGATATAAATGGTCACGTGAACAGTATTCGATACATTCAATGGATTAGCGATTGCTTTACGCTTAACTGCTATCGAAAAAAGCAAGTAAAACGTTTTGAAATAAACTACATGACTGAAATGCTTTTCGATGATTATGTGGATATTGTGCGATCAGAAGTTGAACCTCTCGATTTTCGTTTCGAAATTAGAAAAGACGACAAGGTTACCTGTAGAGCAAGAGTTGTATTGACCCCTAACCACTAAAGGGGAGGAACTGATATGTGCTGAAAATTAAAAATAAATAAAACAAATATAAACCAAATTGGTAATGCTTAAACATAAGCGTGTGCTTATATAGAGCTTTAAAATTAGAAAAAATGGCAAATTATTTTAACTCACTTCCTCACCGTCTGAAAGTTCAGGAACTAGGAAAATGTGATTTTATGCAAAACAGCGAATTCGCTGATGGTGTCAAAAAATTGATTGGCAAGAAAATCGTGATTATCGGTTGTGGTGCACAAGGGTTGGCTCAAGGTCAAAACATGCGCGACAGTGGTTTGGACGTTTCTTACGCCTTGCGTCAGGAAGCTATTGATAACAAAAGAGCATCTTTTGTAAATGCTACTGAGAATGGTTTTGTTGTGGGTACTTTCGAAGAATTGATTCCTACAGCCGATTTAGTTTCAAATTTGGCTCCGGACAAACAACACACTTCTGTTGTTAACGCTGTGGTGCCATTGATGAAAAAAGGTGCTACTTTGTCTTATTCTCACGGTTTCAATATCGTGGAAGAAGGTACACAAATCCGCAAAGACCTTACAGTAGTGATGATTGCTCCTAAATCACCGGCTTCTGAAGTTCGTGCTGAATACCTTCGCGGTTTCGGTGTTCCTACGCTTATTGCAGTGCATGCTGACAATGATCCTAATGGTGATGGACTGGAAATTGCCAAAGCATATTGTGTTGGTACAGGTGGTCACAAAGCAGGTGTATTGCTTTCTTCATTCGTAGCTGAGGTAAAATCAGATTTGATGGGTGAACAAACAATTCTTTGCGGTTTGTTGCAAACTGGTTCTATTCTTTCTTTCAACAAAATGGTTGAAAAAGGTATTGACAAAGGCTATGCTTCTAAATTGGTTCAATACGGTTGGGAAGTCATCACCGAAGCATTGAAGATTGGTGGTATCACTCACATGATGGACCGTTTGTCAAACCCAGCTAAAGTGGAAGCTTTCAAATGGGCTGAAGAGTTGAAAGACATTATGCGTCCTTTGTTCCTGAAACACATGGATGATATTTTGTCGGGTGAATTCTCACGCATCATGATGGAAGACTGGGCTGCAGGCGACAAAAACCTATTAGCTTGGCGTGCTGCTACAGGCGAAACTGAATTCGAAAAAACTCCTGCCGGAGCAGTTGAGATTTCAGAACAAGAATACTTCGACAACGCTACTTTGATGGTTGCTTTTGTAAAAGCAGGTGTTGAGTCGGCTTACGAATCGATGACTTGCTCAGGTATCAAAAACGAATCGGCTTACTATGAGTCATTGCACGAAACTCCACTTATTGCTAACACCATTGCCCGCAAGAAATTGTATGAAATGAACCGTGTAATTTCTGATACTGCAGAGTACGGTTGTTATTTGTTCGATCACGCATGTAAACCGCTATTGGCTGACTTTATGAAGAAAGTGGATACTAACATTATCGGTAAAAACTACAATGCTACCAGCAATGGTCGTGTTGACAACTTCGAATTGGTAAAAGTAAATGCTGCCATTCGTAATCACTCGGTAGAAGTATGTGGTGCCGAACTTCGTGCTGCCATGACTGCCATGAAGAAAATTGTAGAATAATATTGTAAAGACGCAAGGCATTGCGTCTACTTAATCAGCGATGCAAGGCATTGCGTCTCCACGTAACAATAATAAACAAGAGCTGCTTCTTTACCGAGGCAGCTCTTGTTGTATCTAGTTCTTTGTGTTTTCTATCTCCGCTCTTATCTCATTGATTATTTGAATAAGTGGGATATTTGTTTTCTCTGCAATCAGGCGACACTCTTCGTATTCGGGTGTGAACTTCAGGAACTTTCCGTTTCTAAAGGCATATTTTATGGTAACGATACCATATTTTGTGTTGACTTTATCGAATTTCCGTTCAAGTTCTTCGCGTTCCACTTTGTATTTTCGAATACCCAGTGTACTTGTTTCTGTAAAAAGAATTTCTTCTAATTGTTCTACCGTCTCTTCATTGCACAATACGCTCAGAATATTTGCCGGTCGGTTTTTCTTCATCAGTATTGGCGTAACAAATACATCCAATGCCTTGTTGTCGAGTAACTTTGGAAATAAATACGAGTAAATCTCCGGATTCATATTGTCGATATTTGTTTCCAGCATAGTCAGTGTGCTAGGACTTTTTTTTTTACCTACAATTACTCTTAATACGTTGGGCGTTTCCATGTCTCGTTTGCCCAAACCGTATCCTATTTTTTCTATAACAAACTCGGGTAAGCTTCCAAATTCACTACAAAGAGCTTTTAGAATGGCGGCACCGGTAGGAGTGGTGAGTTCTTTTTTTGCATTTTTGCTATAGACAGGTACACCTTTTAGTATTTCCAGTGTAGCAGGAGCGGGAACGGGAAAAACTCCATGTTCGCAATGTACGAATCCGCTACCCAGGTTAATCTCCGAACATTGAATCTCATCTATTTGCAACATCTCCACACAAATGGCCGCACCGATAATATCCACAATCGAATCCACTGCACCCACTTCGTGAAAATGAACTTCATCTATCGTTTTTGCATGGATTTTAGCTTCAGCCTCTGCCACAATGAGAAAAATCTTTTTACTGGCTATTTTTACGTATTCACTTAAATCGCTGCTATCAATTATTTTGTAAATGTCCGATAAGTTGCGGGTGTGCGCATGATCATGCGGTTTTTCGGTGTGATGATGCTCGTGCGTATGTTCATGTTCGTGCGAATGATCGTGATGGTGCTCATGCGTGTGTTCATGATGATTGTGATCATCTTCGTGTTCATGAGTATGTTCTTCGTGACTGTGTTCTTGATGTGTGAGATGCACCGTGAAGTCAGTTCCCGATATGCCTTTTTTCAAACCTCTTTTTATCTCAATTTCGAATTCGTCGAGATGTATTTTGTTTAGTTCGGCTAAGAATAGATCTTGGTCAATACCCAGATCCAGTAATGCTCCGATGGTCATGTCACCACTTATGCCCGAGAAACAGTCGAAATATAGAATGCGTTTTTCCATTGTATGTGTAGATGAATTCATAATTATGAATTGTGAATTATGAATTGTTTAAGTCTATTTGTCTGATAATGGTCGAAGCCATAAATCCCGCACCAAATCCATTGTCGATATTTACCACAGACACTCCGCTGGCGCAACTGTTGAGCATAGCCAGTAAAGCAGCCAATCCGCCAAAGTTAGCACCGTAACCAATGCTGGTGGGAACTGCGATTACAGGTTTATCGGTCAGGCCACCCAATACACTCGGTAAGGCACCTTCCATGCCCGCTACCGCAATAATGACCTGTGCGCTATCCAATCGGTGCAAGTTGGCAAGCAAACGGTGAATGCCAGCTACACCTACATCATAGAGTCGCTCCACCGTGCAGCCCAGTTTTTCGGCAGTGATCACCGCCTCTTCAGCCACCGGAATGTCCGATGTGCCACCAGTTACTACCAATATGCGCGATTTACTTTTAGCGATTTCTTTTTGTTGAATAAAAATGGTGCGCGCTTCGGGATAGTACTCCATGTTAGGATGCAAGTCTTTGATGGCTTCGTAGACCGATTTCTCAGCTCTGCTGGCCATAATATTAGTACCCTTAGCCAACAAGCGTTCCACTATGCCACGTATTTGATCATTGGTTTTTCCCGGGCAAAAAATCACTTCGGGATAGCCTGTTCGAATCTCGCGATGATGATCCACCTTGGCGTATCCCAAGTCTTCGAACGGAAGCTGTTTGAGCTGATCCACAGCTTGTCCAAGTTCCAGATTTCCGTCTTTTACATTTTTGAGTAATTCAAGGATTTGATTTTCGGTCATACTGTTACTTCTTTTCAATTACACGATTTAAACTTCCTGTTATATATCCTTCCATTTCAAGACAAACATATTGATAACCATATGATTTCAATTGTTTGGAAATAGTATCGAGTAGTTTCTCATCAAACAGTTTAGTACGTTCTTCGGGACTCACCTCAATACGCGCCATATCGCCGTGACTTCGCACCCGGAACTGAATAAATCCCAGCGTGCGCATATAGTCTTCCGATTTATCAATTCGTGTCAATTTTTCGATGGTGATACGTTCGCCGTAAGGAATGCGTGAACCCAGACAGGCCAGTGCCGGTTTGTTCCAGGTACGCAATCCAAGCTCGTGCGACAGTTCGCGAATATCACTTTTTGTCAAACCGGCCAATCTCAGCGGACTTATTACTTTTAATTCCGATAAGGCCTGCAATCCGGGGCGGTAGTCGGACATATCATCCACATTTGAACCATCAAAAACAATTGTTATCTTTTCTTCATGCGCTTTTTCGAGTATTCGGGTAAACTCCACTTTTTTGCAGTGGTAGCATCTGTTTACAGGGTTAGCCAGCACTTCATCTTCAATCTCATCGTCATTAATCATATAATGAGTAATGCCTATTTCTTTAGCCAAATCCTCGGCGTCTTTCATTTCCGATTGCGCGTTCATTGGCGAAACCAGTGTAATGGCTATTGAATTTTCCTTCAGCACGTCGAAAGCCACTTTAGAAAGTAAGGTGCTGTCCACACCGCCCGAGTACGCCACCGCCGCTTTGCCGGTTTCGGCTATGATTGTTTTTAGTTTTTCGTATTTATCTTGTAATTCCATGATTGTTTATTTTAAAACTTATTGTATAGAGAATGATTGTTGAACCCTGAGGTTGATTTATAATCCCATAAACTGTATGCCCATTCCACTAAAAAAAAGAGCGCTTCCGGCCAACGCATGAGTGTATTTTTCTAATTTTTCGAGTTTCACAATACTTATTCCGGTAGTAGTCAATAACACAATAGTGGTCATAGTGGCAATGGTTACAAGACTAAAAACAGCTGTAACACTTACTACGCCCAGCACGCTGTGTTGTAGAGCCGGGAACATGAGTAAGGGGATAAGCGGTTCGCAGGGGCCAAAAACAAAGATGACAAAAAGTATCCAGGGCGTTAGATTCTTATATTTTACTTTCTCGTTGTTTTCTGTTTCTTCATCGGTGTGAAGATGAGTATGTTCTACAGAATGAGTATGTTCGTGAACGTGTTTCTTGCCATTGAGATGAAAGTGTGCGTGGGTATGAGGCTTATTGTTCAAAGCTCGTCTCAATCCCCAAACTGCATACGCCAATCCGAAGCCAATAAAAAGCCATCCGGCAATGTTCCCTCTGAATGACTCAAAGGCTTCCAGTTTTGAAAGTGCTACTCCGGCAGCAATTCCTATAAATCCAATAAGTACCGAACTTCCTACATGCCCGATACCGCAAAGAATAGTAATCCAGATTGTTTTGATCTTGCTCCATTTCCGAGCTTTGGAAAGCACTACGAATGGTAAATAATGATCGGGACCTAAAAGCGTATGCATAAAGCCGAGCGATGCAGCAGTGAGGCTTAGAATGGCAATTTCTGAATTCATATTTATTGAGTTGACAGTTGATAATTGACAGTTGATAGTGAAAATGCTATGTTTTATCTTGCTCTCTCCTCGGGCAGATAATAATCAGTGAGTTATTCTGCTTTACTCATAATTAATTTTCCATGTTCAATGCCTTTGATACTGATCAGACTATCCGATAGTTCGGTCAATTGGTAGGAAGCACCTTTTACAGCTATAATTTCGAGAATTTTATCGGCAGTGATGTAGAAATACTGAACAGAAAGAATGACATCAATATAGCTTTTCTGAATTTCAGAAAGTTTGTTCCTGATATCATTTTTGTTCGAATCGTATCTGAGAATGATGGCACCTGCTACTATGTGGTTGCATTTCCATTTGCTCTCCACAATATTTTTTTCAATCAAGTATCTGATAGCTTGTGATCTGTTTGGAAATTTATTTTCCTGAACATATTCATCCAATGCCTCTAATAAATCGCTTTCAAGCGAAACTCCAAAACGTGTTACCGACATCGTGTTACTTTTTTATAAATTAGTGGCACAAATATACATAAATAGTTGTGGGTTTAGATGTTTTGGATAGAAATATTAGACCATTTCTTATAAACAAAGAGCCACTTCCAATTTGGAGGTGGCTCTTGTTTAATATTTACAGTGGCTAATTATGAATTATGTATTCTCAATTATGCATTTTAATCAATCTCCAGATTCAGTCCATCGCGCAGTTTAGTTAAAGCGGGATTTTGTTCGGCCATCATTCTGAATCTGTCTTCTGGCGAAGTGCCGCGTGTTCTCTCGGTTTCCTCCATTACTTTTATATTCATGGATAGTTCAGAATTTTGAAGTCCGAATCGCATGAACTCTATAATGTCGGGTTTCAGTCGATTAAATTCTCTTTCTTGTAAAATATTGCTTACTGTAATTTCGAAAGTTGTTTCTGTAAGTAAAGCAGGTCTGGTGCTCAAAATAAAGCTGGTAATCCGGGTTTGTTCAGGGATAGTATCAGCAAATTTTCTCCATGCCATTTCCAATTCATCCTCTGTAAACGATTTGTTTTGAATTACTTTTGGCTCTACTTTTACTTCGCTCGTTTCGGAAGTTTGAGTTGTGTTTACGACCACTGGGGCAGTAATGGAAATACTTCCCGGACGTTGAAATGATGGACGAGGTTCAGCAACGGCCGTTGCTTTTGCCGGCTGACTAACTGTAATAGTAGGAGCAGGGATGGGAGCAGTTGTTACCGGAGTTGTTGAGATAGGAGCATTCGGCACGTCAACGGATATTTTTTGTATCGGTGCCGGACGTTCATCGTCATTTATAGATTTTTTTTTTTCATCCGTCAGTTGGCACAGACGAATTAAAGCGAGCTCCACAAGAAGCCGTTTATTTTTACTTAGTCGATAATCAATATCACAGTCGTTAGAAATTTTCAATGCTTGAAACAGGAATTCGGGCGTACAGCCTTGCGCCTGCGTTTTATAACGTTCGCCAATACCTGCACCTACTTCGAGCAGTTCTATTGTTTGTGGATCTTTGCTTACCAATACGTCGCGCAAGTGCGAACTCAGACCGGTAATGAAATGATGCGCATCGAAACCTTTGTTCAAAACTTCGTTGAAAATAAGGAGCGATTGACTCACTTCTCCTTTCAAAAAGCCCTCTACCAAACGGAAATAGTATTCGTAGTCAAGTACGTTCAGGTTGTCGATTACGCGCTGATAAGTAATGTTATTGCCACAAAAACTAACCAGCTGGTCGAAAATAGACAAAGCATCGCGCATTCCACCATCGCTTTTTTGCGCTACCACGCTTAAACCGTTCGGGTCTACAGTTACGCCTTCTTTTTCGGCTACCATTTGCAAATGTTTTACCGTGTCGGCCACAGTAATACGGTTGAAATCGTAAATCTGACAGCGCGAAAGTATGGTGGGGATGATTTTATGTTTTTCGGTAGTTGCCAAAATGAAAATGGCATGTGCCGGTGGTTCCT
>RRZU010295430.1_pt1 | contig 14216 bp, 13 predicted proteins | sample 2165561 | NCBI WGS metagenome assembly RRZU01 (sample SAMN10456909, study PRJNA506462) | wastewater metagenome | isolation source: wastewater sludge | place: USA: Moscow, Idaho
CAACTGGGTAATTGGCTATATACGTTTGAAATAATTCTCGAGCGGATCTGGAAGTAGAAAGGGTTACTCCCATATGAGCAAGTGCTTTACGCATATCTGCACCATCAGTTTGCAGAGTTTCCATAGGTAAAGCCCATTTGTGCTCTACATTTGCATCATCTACCCATTTAAGCAATCGTCCCCAATCGTTTGAGGTCTGATCTCGTGTTTTAGCTAAAATTAAAACAGGTGTAGATAACCAAAAGCATTCCAATTCATCATCGCGCATTCTTAGATAATGTACACCATCTGAGGTAATCTCAAACTGACCATTCTTATGAAGCATAGGGGCGGCTAGAACCTCACTTTTCTTATGCAGCTCAGCTTCATTATTTTTTTCAACTTGTTTAAATTCAGTCGATTTGTATGGAACTATTGTAAGATTTTGGACATCCTTGATTGATGTTTCCAGTCCAATAACCGCACGTTTCTCTACCCAATCGATGACATCATCTTTGCTTTCTAAATTAAGTTCATCCAGTTTAATTACAGAAACCAACGTATTTTTTTCATGAACAGCTTCATTCAAAGTAGACAAAAATTTTAATCCTGGTTCATCATTATCAGGCCATACAATAATTGAGCGACCAAATAAAGGACTCAAATCTGTTTTGCTGACACTTTGACAACCACCAGTTGTGGTCGCATATAGACCAAGTTTATTTAAATAATCAGCTTTCTGCTCACCTTCTACCACATAGATCGGCTGATCTTTTGAGACTGAGATCCGATATAATGCATATAATGGTTTGCTACCATTACCTTGTGGGAAGACCTCACGAAAGTCAGGCTCTTTCAATACAAATGCGCTACCTTCCAATGAAAATGAACGTATAAATTTCTGTCCATTATTTGGATTTTTAGCCCTCAATTTCCAGTAAATCACATCGCCATTTTCATGAGTATATTGAACGACAGCTTCAAATTTAAAACCGTTTTGTTTTTCAACAATTGATTGTGCAAAAACTTCAGCCTGCTCATGCATTAATTGTGTATTTTTCATTTGCATTCTTCCCAAGCACCTAAATCTTTACATGCATCGATAAAACTTATTTTTTTAAATTTCATATGAAACGCAATCAAGTCACCGCCTTTGGTTCCACATGCAAAACAATTGAAACAACCGATATTCAAATTGATACCCAGACTCGGATTCGTATCATCATGAAAAGGGCAAAGTATCATTGACCAAGTTTTTGATCTGTCATGATCAAAACCATGCTCAGATAAATACTCAGGCACTCTTGGGAGCAGATCTTTATTCAGTCTAAATTTATATTTTTGATTTTTATGCTTTGGATAGGACATTATTTAGCCCCCCATATTTTTGAATCGTAATTTTTAGTGATACGTTCTTCAATCCATAAATCTACTTCGGATTCAATCCAAGCAACCCTGCGTATGGATAAATGTATGGGGTGGGGGAATTTACCCTGTTTCATAAGGGCATAAATTGATGAAGCACACAAACCAGTCTTGGTCTGTACTTCTTTACGACGGATTAAACGATTTTTTTGAGTCAGAATAATATTATTCATCTGGATCATCTCTTGATTAAGGGTAGATACAGACAAATTTCAAGTTTTAATTTTCAACCAGTTTTATAAGGTTGCATATGCCTTTTGGGCTTAAAAATAAACTCAATTCTCCGCTACAAGAATTGACAAATAAGGTACGAGCATTAAAGACAAAAAATCTGTCATTAAATTCAGCAGTTTATAAAACTGCTACGATTATCGATTTAACATCAAATCAATAAGGACAATTTAGGGGGTAATTTAAAAAATGCAATATTTTTTTTAAATTATCGTGTACATACATCAGTTTTTAAGTTTAGAAATTCAGTAAAACTGATAAATTTAAAAATTATTGAACTAAAGGTATATTACCAATGATACCGTAAATGTAATCACTCCATTTTTGAAGCATATCAATCCGTTGTTGTTTATATGAAGCTTTATTATAAACTCCCCGAATACCCTTGACTGTATGATTCAAGCTTGCCTCAATTACATCACTATTAAAGCCTTGCTCATGTAAGTGGGTGCTCGCTGTTCTCCTAAGATCGTGAATGGTAAAAGGCGACAAAGTGGTAAATTCCAAAACATTTTTTTGTGCTGTATTAAATGCATTGTGGCTAATATGTGTTCCTGATTTCCGTCCAACAAAAATATAAGGCTCATTACCACCAATAATTTTTAACTCGTTTAATATTGAAATGATTTGATCAGACATATATACAATCATTTCACGAGAATGACCTGAATTACCATCCCTTTTAGTCTCTGGTATCAACCAAGTTTTATTAACGAAGTCAATATGTTCCCATTTCGCTTTTAATAATTCTGATTTTCGTACCAAGGTTAATAGCGATAATAATAGACCGTATTTCCGAGGCTTATAAATTCTTGAAGTGAATACTGCTGTGTAAAAAGTCTTAATTTCTACCTCAGTTAAAAATCGATCTCTTGGTTTGGCTTTACAAACATGTCTAGTAGGTATGGATAAAACAGGATTAAATTGAATCATGCCTAATGTTACTGCGTAATCAAGCATTCTTTTTAACAAGCCTCGTACTTGACTAGCCGCAGAATCATAACCTTGATCTTTTTTACGCCATATTACTTTTCTGACCTCATCAATAGTAATCTGCTTTAAAGACAATCCCCCAATAAACGGATAAATATCGTTCTTTAAGCACAGAATCATATTGTAGGGATTTTTTCTATCTTTTCTGATCACTTCATTTAAGTAACGCTCACCATAATCTTTAAATAATATGCTGTTACTGTTGCCTAATTTTTTGTCATCTTTTTCTTTTTTTGGAGATATACCTTTAGCCACCATTGAAGCAGACTCATCTCTAATTTGCCGCGCCTCCTTTAATGACAGATCCGGATACCGTCCTATAACCAATCGTTCTTGTTTACCGTTTAGGGTATATCTGTAGTGCCAAGATTTTATACCTGATTCTTTGACTTCAATGAATAAGCCATTATTCAGTTTATCTTTGACAGTAAAACGCTTTGCTTGTGCTTTTAGATTTTGAATTTCTCTATCAGTTGAAAAAAATGTATTCGTTTTAATCGGCACTTTTAGTCACTCATTTTTTTCCTTACAGTTATATTATTATGCACCTAATAGGTGACTAAAAAAACAATAGCACCAGTTGATTTAAATAAATACACTGGAATAATAAAAATATAAAAAATAGCAATAAGTCATTAAAAATTATTGCTATTAATTTTTGTCTTGGAATTAACTGTAACTTACTAGAATAATGGCTTAAATTGAAATTACTTTCCAATACAAAACGATCCAAAAATCTTACCCAACAAATCATCTGCAGAAAAATCACCTGTAATCTCACCCAAAGCATTCTGCGCAAGACGTAACGACTCAGCCACTAATTCCCCCGCATGATAGACCACCAACTGCTCACGTGCTTCAGCCAAATACTGCTGCGTGCGCTTCATTGCGTCTAAATGACGGGTACGTGCAATAAAGGTATCTTCTTCAGGCTGAAAGCCTGCATGCGCTGTAATCGCCTCTATGAGCGATTGAACACCTGTTTCTTGTTTGGCCGACACAGTAATATGTCTAAACCCTTTAAAATCTGAAATTGCAGCTTGTACACCAGTTAAATCACATTTATTGCCAATCAACATCAAACGCTTCGGTTCAATATGTTCCGCAAAATAATGCTGTGCCAATTGCAACGGATCTTCGTTTTGGCTCAAGTCATAGACCAATAACAATAAATCTGCCTGTTCAATTTCTTTAATCGCACGGCGAATCCCTTCCTGTTCCACAATATCCCCTGTTTCACGCAAGCCTGCAGTATCAGTCAGGGTAATTGGTAAGCCATTCAGGGTAATTTTTTCATGCAATACGTCACGAGTAGTCCCTGCAATATCGGTCACAATCGCACGTTCAATACCCGCCAAGGCATTGAGTAAGGAAGATTTACCTGCATTCGGTTTGCCCGCAATCACCACCTGCAGACCTTCACGCAACAATTGTCCCTGACGCGCAGATTGTTGCACAGCAGTCACCGAAGCAGCCACTTCATCCAGCAAATTAAGGATTTTCCCATCAGCCAAAAAGTCAATTTCTTCTTCAGGAAAATCAATAGCAGCTTCAACATGCAGACGTAAGTGAATTAACTGTTCCAGCACAGTATTCACTTTGGTGGAAAAAGCCCCTTGCAGGGAACGTACAGCAGAACGCGCAGCGGCTTGTGAAGTGGCATCAATTAAATCAGCAATGGCTTCGGCCTGTACCAAATCTAGCTTGCCATTTTCAAAGGCGCGCATCGAAAATTCACCCGCTTTGGCAGCCGTTGCACCGAGTTCCAGTAAACGTGCCAACAGCGCATTTTGAATCACTGGGCCACCATGCCCTTGTAGTTCCACCACATCTTCGCCAGTAAATGAATGAGGATTGGGGAAACAAATCACCAAACCTTCATCCATGACTTCATTGGCTGCATCGTAAAACTGGCGAAAACCTGCATAACGCGCTTTGGGTAAGTCTTTTTGGGTCAATGCTGCGGCAATCGCATAGGCTTTTGGTCCCGACAGGCGAATCACCCCCACACCACCACGGCCAGGTGGAGTCGCGATTGCGGCAATGGTGCTGCGGTTATACATAAAATTCACCTAAAACTTTCAAAATATATGCAAAGAAAAATCCGCCTAAGATTACCATCTTAAGCGGATTTATTCAGCAGCTCAGCCATACTTAATTGACTGGAGTTGCCTCTTCTCGTTTAGCGCGGTCTTTTTCAACACTTTTGTTGATCAAGCTTTGCTGCAAAATCGTAATCAAGTTGTTGACAATCCAGTACAGAACTAGACCTGCAGGGAAGAACAATAAGAATACGGTAAATACCACAGGCATAATGCGGAAGATTTTTGCCTGCATTGGATCTGTTGGCTGTGGGTTCAACATTTGTTGAACATACATGGTCACACCCATCAACAATGGTAAGATAAACCAAGGGTCCATTGCCGATAAGTCTTGAATCCAACCTAACCACGGTGCATGGCGTAACTCTACCGATTCCATCAATACCCAGTACAAGGCAAGGAAAATTGGCATTTGTAATAACAATGGCAAACAACCAGACAGTGGATTTACTTGTTCACGTTTATAAAGTGCCATCATTTCTTGCGAGAAACGCATCCGGTCTTCGCCAAATTCCTCTTTCATGCGCTGCATTTCTGGTGCAATCACACGCATTTTCGCCATAGAACGATAACTCTTAGACGATAACGGCCAAAGAATCAGTTTGACAAGAATGGTTAATAAGATGATTGACCAACCCCAGTTGCCCACTAAGCCATGGAAAAATTGCAAACCAATAAACAATAATTTTGCAATTGGCCATAACCAGCCATAATCCACAGTTTGGTTCAAACCTGTAGCCAAATCTTTCAATTCAGACTGAATTTTTGGACCAGAGTAGAAGGTCGCATCAACTTCTGCCACCGTACCTGCAGGCACATTAATGGTTGGCGAGGTAAAGCCAATAATGTTCATTTCATCGCTAGATTTACGTGATTCCAACTTTGCTGCATACGGTTGACCATCAGCCTGTGTCAATTTTAACTGACCCGGAACCCAAGCACTCACAAAGTAATGCTGAACTATTGCCACCCAACCGCCAGTCGCTTCAACATTCAATTTTTCATCATTAAAATTTTCAAATTTCAACTTGTTGTAGTGTTCTTCAGGTGTTCCCCATGCGCCGCCAAGGAAAGTCCCCAAGGTAAAAATACCTTGATCTGACTTGCCAGGATCGTCTGAATTATCCCGTTTTAGCTGACCAAACATCTGACCTTGCCAGTTTTGGCTGCTGCGGTTAATCACCTTGTGATTCACCAGCACAGGATATTCACCTTCAGTAAAACTAAAGGTTTTGATGATTTCTACACCATCGGCAGTTTTATATACCATTGGGACAGTTAAAGTTTTAACTGTTTCACCCGCTTTATTTTTGCTTTCTTTGGCATCGGCTAAGCTATAAGTCGATTTTTCAATTTCATAGCTTGGGCGGCCATTACGGCTACTGTCTGGACCATTCAGCCCGATTAACCCAGATTGCGCGACATAGGTGCGCTTAGCATCGCTTTCCAGCATGACGAAAGGATCGTCACTGTCTTTATTTTTGTCATGATTGAGTAATTCAACACGAACAATATCACCACCTTTCGGATTGATCCAAAGATGATAAAGGTCAGTTTGTACTGAAATAAGCTGCTGACTTACAGGTGCTGTGGCATCGGTTGTTTGCTGTGCAGGAATATTTGCTTGCGGTACATCAGAAGCTGCTGTAGCCGTTTGGGCATTCGGCAAATCTGCAGACACTTCATGTGAAACAACGGCAGTTTTTTGCTGCGGTGCTGTTTCAGCATTTCCATAATCTTTTTGCCACGCCAAAATGAGCAAATATGCGACGACAAACATGGCCCCGAGAATTGCAAACCTGGCCCATTGTTGCATATCTATTACCCCAAGTGGTTAGAGTGATTTTGGTTCAATAAACGATCACGAAAGGGTACATGAATGTGATGCGTTTGAGAATCTATTTGCTGAAATGAAATAAAACGAATGACTTTTGGCGGGACTGGATCATAGCCCGAACCACCCCACGGATGACAACGACAAATACGTTTTGTAGCCAGCCACACACCACGTACAGCACCATGCGTATGCACTGCTTCCAAAGAATATTGAGAACATGTTGGAATATAGCGACAGCGTGGTCCCAATAAAGGACTAATCGCGATCTGATAGAAACGTATCAACCAATGCAGTAAACGTACCATTGGCCATCTCTACTTTTGTGGGGAGGGAGCTATTTTTGAATGCTTTTTGGCAAGACGTTGTAACTTCTGCCAAGCAAATTGTAATTGCTGATGCAATTCCGCATTAGATACCGTATCTATCCCAACTTTGGGCATTACCACAATATCTAAGTCATTTAATTGCTGTTGGTGTAAGCGAAAACTTTCGCGAGCAAGTCGTTTTACTCGATTTCGTTCGTGTGCGCGGCGCACTTTTTTCTTGGCAACAACAATACCCAAACGGCTATTCTGCAGTTCGGAATGTTTTGCAAGAAATAAGAAATGGGGCTGATGCACTTTAAAAAGCGCACCATCGAAGACACTTTTATAATCGGCAGCACAGTGTATGCGTACATCTGTGCTGAAGCCATAAAGTGCTGTCATAACGCCCAAGTCGCTATAGCGCTAACTGATTAAATTAAACAGTTAAGCTATGACGGCCTTTAGCACGGCGGCGAGCCAATACTTGACGGCCAGCTTTTGTAGCCATACGGGCACGGAAACCGTGAACACGTTTACGTTTCAATTCAGAAGGCTGGAAAGTACGTTTCATGTCGAAACTCCAAAAAGTGATCTTTCTATAAAGGTTCGCGATTTTAGTGCTCATTGCTTGAGCTGTCAATGAAAAACAAGCTTTCTTTCAAAATTAAGCCTAAATTGTAATTTATGTCTTTCTATACCAATTAAACCCAAAAAAGTTACACACAAAGTAAGATGCTGTTTATAATAAGTTAATAACTTATCATCAAGTTTACCAACAAGGTTATCCACAATAGGTGCCTGACTTTGAATTTGCATTGCGGTTTAAATTTGAATTTAATCTGCAACTCAAGTTATCCCCAAAAACAGATGCTGTTATTATTAAATTCAAATTTAAAAATTTAAATTTATTATTATTAAGAGCCATTTTTTCTGTGGAAATCGGTAATAAGCCTATAAATAACAAAACAGTATATTGTGAATAACTCTGTTTTTATAATTTTGATACATTGTGGATAACTTTATGGTATATTTTATCCACAGCCTGTGGGTAAGGTTATCCACACTGGGTTTTAAATTTAAATTTAGACTGAATTGCGATTTTTTAGCCAAAAAGCACTGAATTAACCATGACAGATGTGGATAACTTGGTTAGAATGGCGGCCCGCTTGGGCGGGCAGAACGTATTTTTTTATGCACAATGGATTGAAATAGGGGTTTCACATGCTTTGGACAGATTGCTTAACTCGTTTGCGCCAAGAGTTATCCGGCAATGTCTTTACAATGTGGATCCGGCCATTAGTGGCAGAAGAAGCAGAAGACACGTTACGTCTATTTGCGCCGAATCCTTATTGGACACGCTATATTCAAGAGCATCATTTAGAGCTGATTTCAATTTTAGCGGAACAGCTGTCTGAAGGCCGCGTGCGCAAAGTTGAAATTTTGGTCGATTCAAGGCCGGGCGCAATTTTGTCTGCAAATGAACAGCCTGCAACCACCACTGCTGCATTGGAATCTGTTCCTGCACCTATGGCGAAGCCTAGAAAAGAGAAAGAGGAAACAGCAGGAAAAAACAGCCGTAAGCGCCAGCTGAATCCTTTATTTACCTTCTCTTTATTTGTTGAAGGCCGTTCTAACCAAATGGCTGCTGAAACTTGCCGAAAAGTGCTTACTCAGCTAGGCGCATCACAGCATAATCCGCTGTTTTTGTATGGTCCGACAGGCTTAGGTAAAACACATTTAATGCAGGCCGTCGGAAATGCCCTGCTGCAGGCAAAACCTAATGCCCGCGTGATGTATATGACTGCAGAAAGTTTTGTTCAAGACTTTGTCAGTTCGCTTCAGCAGGGGAAAGTTGAGGAATTCAAGAAAAATTGCCGCTCATTGGATCTGCTTTTGGTTGATGATATTCACTTGCTTGCCGGTAAAGAGGCGAGCTTGGTGGAGTTTTTCTATACGTTTAATGCGCTGCTCGATGAATCAAAGCAAATTATTTTGACTTCAGACCGTTATCCAAAGGAATTGACTGAACTTGACCCGCGTTTGGTGTCCCGTTTTTCATGGGGCTTGTCGGTGGGTGTGGAACCTCCTGATATTGAAACCCGGATTGAAATTTTACTGAAGAAAGCTGAAAGCAATAATGTGGAATTGCCGCGCAACTGCGCGCTGTTTATTGCGCAGCAAGTGGTTGCAAACGTCCGTGAATTGGAAGGCGCGCTCAATAAAGTTGTTGCAATTTCGCGTTTCAAAGGCACACCGATTGATTTAGAAGTGGTGCGTGAGTCTTTGAAAGATGTTTTGGCGATCCGCGCGCGCACAATCAGTACGGAGAATATCCAGCGTGTGGTCAGCGAATACTTTAGAATTCCTTTAAAGGAACTGATTGGCCCGAAACGCACCCGTATTTATGCCCGTCCGCGCCAGCTCGCCATGGGGCTTGCCCGTGAGCTGACAGGTGACAGTTTTCCTGAAATCGGCATGGCATTTGGCGGCCGCGATCACAGTACGGTCATGCATGCCTGTGAAAAAGTGCAGAGCTTGCGTGAAGAGGATCCGATCTTCAATGAAGACTACAAAAACCTGCTCCGTTTACTGCAAAGCTGATTGTATTTTTGCTTAAATTCTGTTCTTGCAATGCGGCATATTCTGCCGCATAGTACACTGTTAAAAATCAATTTATCTGTTCATAATCTTCATTTTTAGAGGAAAGTATCGTGCGTTTAAAAATCGCGAAAGAAAACTTACTGAATGTTCTATCACATGTCGTAGGAGCGGTTGAACGTCGCCATACCTTAAACATTTTATCTAACGTGAAGGTTCAGGTTACTGAGCAGGCGCTGACCATTACCGGTTCAGATTTGGAAGTTGAATTGGTTGCCAGCACACCGCTTGCAGAAGGCGCTTGCCTGCAGGCTGGCGAAACGACTGTGCCTGCGCGGAAATTAATGGATATTTGCAAATCTTTGCCTTCAGCAGCGCTGATTGATTTGCAGATTACTGAAGATATGCGCTGTATCTTAAAGTCAGGCAATAGCCGTTTTGTTTTGGGCACTTTGCCGGCAGAAGATTACCCTTTGCTGAATACAGAAAATACGCAGGGCACGCAGGTAACAGTGACGCAGCGTGAATTAAAGCGTTTATTTGAAAAAACCTCTTTTGCTATGGCTGTGCAGGATGTGCGTTTCTACCTCACGGGCACTTTGCTGGAAATTGATCAAAATCAGCTGCGCGCAGTGACGACTGATGGCCACCGTTTGGCGCTGTGTGAAACTGCCGCATCTTCCAATTCCTCTCAGCTGGTTCAAGCGATTGCGCCGCGTAAGGCGGTGGGTGAGCTGCAGCGCTTGCTCAGCGTTGAAGATGAACAGTTATCTTTGCTGATTGGCCGTGAACTGCTGAATGTGACCATCCGCATTCCAAACCGTGATAAAGAGCAGGGTGACATTACCGTGCGTTTCACGACTAAATTGATTGACGGAAAATTTCCGGATTACCGCCGCGTTATTCCCCGCGGCGGCGATAAAAATGTGGTGATTGCGCATGATGTGTTTAAGCAGTCTTTGCAGCGTGTGGCAATTCTGAGTAATGAAAAATTGCGCGGCGTGTTTTTGAATTTTGATGCTGATACATTGCAGTTGCGCGCCAATAACCCTGAGCAAGATGAGGCGATTGAGGATTTGGCGATCCAATATGCTGATGCGCCAATGGAAATGTCATTCAATGCGCAGTATCTGCTGGATGTGCTGAGCGTGCTGGATGGCGATGATGTTTCAATGACCATGACGGAAGCCAACCAGTCAGTATTGGTGCAGGATCCGACAAAGCAGGATCAAACCTATGTTGTGATGCCGATGCGCGTTTAATTTTTTTATAAAATATTATGCATATTGCGCGTTTACATGTAGAACGTGTTCGTAATTTAAAAACGGTTGCACTCTCTGAGCTGCAGCCGTTTAATGTCTTTTACGGGCAAAACGGTTCAGGCAAGACTTCTATTCTTGAGGCAGTGCATTTACTGGCGACAGGGCGTTCTTTCCGGACACACATTCCGAAGCATTATATTCAAACTGATGCAGCGGATGCGATTGTATTTGCCCAGTCTGCAACTGACAAAATCGGCATGCAGAAAATGCAGTCTGGCGAACAGCTGATTAAAGTGAACGGCGATTTGGTCGCGACACAGGGGCAGCTGGCAAAAATCCTGCCCCTGCAGCTGATTGATCCTCAAAGCACAGATATTATCGACCATGGCGCAAAGCCGCGGAGGCAGATGCTGGATTGGATGATGTTCCACGTGGAACCGGAGTTCTATCATGCCTGGCAGTATTATTCACGGGCATTAAAGCAGCGCAACAGCCTGCTGAAAACCCGCCGCAATCTCAGCCTGTCGGATTTGGAACCGTGGAACAAAATGCTCAGTGATTATGGCGAGGTGCTGCATATGCAGCGCGCCGGCGCTGTTGAGCAATGGCAGGTTTTTTTTGAACAGGATTTAAAGCGGCTTTTGCCGGATTTGGCAATTGCTTTAGAATACAGCCCAGGCTTTCACAGCGGCACAGGTTTGCTGAATGATCTTACCAATAGCCATTATAAGGACATCGAGCGGCGCTACACTGAATATGGCCCTCACCGTGCAGACCTGCGCTTAAAAACCCCTCTGGGCGATGCCGAAGCCGTGCTTTCCCGCGGTCAGAAAAAGCTCTTGATTATGGCCTTAAAACTGTCACAGATTGCAATGCTGCATGCGTGCAACAGGGAAACTGTGGTATTATTAGATGATCTGACAGCAGAATTAGATTTAACCGCACAACAACGTTTAATTGATCGCTTGAGCCAACTTGGCAGCCAGGTTTTTGTAACCACTTTAGACCGTGAATCTGTACAGAATCACTTGCGTGATTTGTCTATTTCCTATCAATTATTCAAAGTCGAAAACGGTCAAATTCAGGCTGTCGCACAATTATTTTATATTTTACCCGTCTTGGGATAGACCTATTTTTCCACTAGGGAGAAACCATGAGTTCAGAAGATCAACAAGCTGCTTCTCAAACAGAACAAACCACTGAAAAAGCTTATGATTCCTCTAGCATCAAAGTATTGCGTGGTTTGGATGCAGTTCGTAAGCGTCCAGGCATGTATATTGGCGATACGGATGATGGTTCAGGCTTGCACCACATGGTGTTTGAGGTGGTGGATAATGCCATTGATGAAGCGCTTGCAGGCCACTGTGATGAAATTTTGGTGACTATTCACGAAGATGAGTCGGTCAGTGTTTCAGATAATGGCCGCGGTATTCCAACCGATATTCACCCGGAAGAAGGTGTGTCCGCAGCGGAAGTGATTCTGACTATTCTGCATGCCGGCGGCAAGTTTGACGACAACAGCTATAAAGTATCCGGCGGCTTGCATGGTGTGGGCGTGTCAGTTGTAAACGCGCTTTCAAGCAAACTGGAACTGACTATTCAGCGCGCCGGGCATATCCATCAGCAGGAATATAAGCACGGCGATCCTGTGTATCCGCTGAAAATTGTGGGCAATACTGACGAGACTGGGACGACTGTCCGTTTCTGGCCAAGTGCGGAAACTTTCAGCCAGACCATTTTTAACGTGGACATTTTGGCGCGCCGCTTGCGTGAGCTTTCATTCCTGAATGCCGGTGTACGCATTGTTTTGCGCGATGAGCGCATCAATGCAGAGCATGTCTTTGATTATGAAGGCGGTTTATCTGAGTTTGTAAAATACATCAATCAGGGCAAAACGCATCTGAATGAAATTTTCCATTTTACAACCCAGGCTGAAAACGGAATCGGCGTTGAAGTGGCGCTGCAATGGAATGATACCTATCAGGAAAATGTCCGCTGCTTTACCAACAATATTCCTCAAAAAGATGGCGGCACGCATTTGGCCGGATTCCGCGCAGCGTTGACCCGCGGTTTAAACAATTACATGGAAAGCGAAAACTTGCTCAAAAAAGAGAAAGTGGCGGTTTCCGGTGATGACGCCCGTGAAGGCTTAACTGCGATTGTCTCGGTAAAAGTGCCTGATCCTAAATTCTCTTCGCAAACCAAAGAAAAACTGGTGTCCAGCGAAGTGAAGCCTGCGGTTGAACAGGCCATGAATAAAGCGTTCTCTGAGTATTTATTGGAAAATCCCGCCGCTGCCAAGTCTATCGCAGGCAAGATCATTGATGCCGCGCGTGCCCGTGATGCAGCGCGCAAGGCGCGTGAAATGACCCGCCGCAAAAGCGCCTTGGACATTGCAGGCTTGCCGGGCAAGCTGGCGGACTGCCAGGAAAAAGATCCTGCACTGTCTGAATTGTATCTGGTCGAAGGTGACTCCGCCGGCGGTTCTGCAAAACAGGGCCGTAACCGCAAGATGCAGGCAATTTTGCCGCTGAAAGGCAAAATCCTGAACGTGGAGCGTGCGCGCTTTGACAAAATGATTTCTTCACAGGAAGTCGGCACCTTAATTACAGCTTTGGGCTGCGGTATTGGCCGTGAAGAGTACAATCCGGACAAACTGCGTTATCACAAAATCATCATCATGACCGATGCTGACGTGGATGGTTCGCATATCCGTACCCTGCTGCTGACTTTCTTCTTCCGTCAGATGCCGGAGCTGGTCGAGCGCGGCCACATCTACATCGCGCAGCCGCCGCTCTACAAGGTCAAGCACGGCAAGCAGGAGCAGTACCTGAAGGACGCCGCCGCGCTGGACGAGTACCTGGTGCGGGTGGCGCTGGACGGCGCGGTAGTCGAGCCGGGCGAGGGCCGCGAGGCCCTGCGCGGCGAGGCGCTGGACCGGCTCGCCGGCCAGTACGTCAAGGCCGCCAACGTCATCGACCGGCTGTCGAACTGGATGGACGTCGAGGCGCTGCGCGCGATCAGCGACGGCCTGACGCTGGACCTGGAGGACGCCACGCGCGCCGCCGCCAGCGCCGAGGCGCTGAAGGCCGCGCTGCACGACGCCGAGGTCAGCGCCGACATCGACCCGCGCAGCGACAGGCGCGCAGCCGACGTCATTGTCTCAGCCGCTGGAACAGTCTCCGGTGACCGCCGTCATGGCCGGTTGTCCGGATCGGAAGACCTCGTCACGCAGCGGCGGAGCGATCGCATGCAACGAGAGCAGGCGATACCGTGCTCCCCACTCCAACTGTTCGTCGCTGAAGATAAAGCGTCCGCCCTTCTCATCGGCATAAAAGAGATTCCGATCTGCGGCAAATGCGCCGACCTGTCCCGCTAGCTCGATAGCAAGTGGCAGAAGGTCGCCAAAGCCGGCGACCGCCGCCAATGGGACCTGCGGCGCCATAGGCACCAGACGCGCAGTGGAAAGATCGGCAAGCTGATA
>RRZU011105387.1_pt1 | contig 14214 bp, 11 predicted proteins | sample 2165561 | NCBI WGS metagenome assembly RRZU01 (sample SAMN10456909, study PRJNA506462) | wastewater metagenome | isolation source: wastewater sludge | place: USA: Moscow, Idaho
CTGGACGGGACCTCGATCTATCTGACCATGGCGGCGGTGTTCATCGCTCAGGCCACCAACACGCCGCTGACGCTGATCCAAGAGATCACGCTGCTGGCCATCTTGCTGTTGACCTCGAAAGGCGCGGCGGGCGTCACCGGCAGCGGTTTCATCGTGCTGGCCGCGACCTTGTCGGCGGTGGGTAACGTGCCGGTGGCGGGATTGGCGCTGATTCTGGGCGTCGACCGCTTCATGTCCGAGGCCCGCGCGCTCACCAACCTGATCGGCAACGGCGTGGCCACCGTGGTGGTCGGCAAGTGGACCAACGACCTGAACGCGGATCGCATGCGCGCCGTTCTCGACAACGAAGTGGTCACGCTTGCCGAGGAGCCCGAGCAGCTGCTCGATGCGGTCGATCGGCGCATGCCGGTGGAATCCAAGGCCTGAGCGCGAGCGCCGCCTTATCCGCTCGCGCGGGCGGTTCGTGCTTGCTGACGCTCCGCTCGGGCTGCTCTGGCGAGTCCCCGTCCCGGCAGTCCCACGAGTTGGCGCGGTAAGTCCCGATACGGTTTTCGGCGCGCTGGGCGGCGGTTCGCGATGGGGAGAGCCGGCTTGTCAACCGTCGATGCGAACGCCCAGCGTCCGGCCGTCCTTCACTTGCTGGTAAAGAATATCCAGGTACCGTAGGCGCCTCGTTTCGTCATCGAGGCCGTACTTTCGCCGGTGGAGGTGCTTGGCGTCGATCCACGCATCGCCGCCTTTCATGTTGCCGTATTTGAGGACCTCTTGAAGAATGGCGGCTTGACCCAGTTGCTCGACTGCCGAGAGCGCGTCGTTGGCTTTGGTGCCACCCTCCACGTAGAGCGTTCCATACCGGTATAAATACCCCTTCCAATCGAGATTCTTGAGCGTTCCATAGCCGCTGAGGTCGGGGTCTGTCGAGGTCAAGTTGGCGAGCATGGCCGCATAGCCGTTGCTGAATTTGTACGAGACGGCCTGACCGCGCCCGGTCAGGAGCGCCTCGCCCGCTTGAAAGAGGCCGGCGCTCAAAGCGTAGACCGCCACGGTCCCCACGGCCTTTGCGGCGTCGAGAATTCCTTTCACGATCTCCCCGGCGCTGATCCAAACTCCCACAACCCCGATGGCTCCTGCAGATGTCGGCGCTTTGAGTCCTTTCGCGCCCGGTTTGCTGCCCTTTTCGCCCAGCACGCCCAATCCATCGTTGCTCTGATTGATGAATAACGTGGCGTTTCTCCCCTTGGCGGAGAAATCGGGGATGATTCCGGCGCTGGCGTACAACCGGCTGTAACCGAGCCCGAAAATGCTGGCCCCGGCGGACCCTATGGCTCCTGAAGATAGGTGCAGTTCGTTCGCGCTGAAAGGTCGGGTACAAGTGATCTTCGACCAGCTCAAATCGATTTCGGTGAAACTGGGAAGGGAGACCTCGACCGATACGCCGGGCGTGCCGGCGCCCGCGCCCACCATGACAAAATCTTCCCAGTGGTTGGCGGCTTTACTGCGAAAGGTGAACAACCACCCGCCGGCCGCGACCACCGCGCTCGCCGTTGTCGATAGAATGCCCGCGAATTCCCAGTCCGATGCCTTGGTATCTCTGCCCATAGTGTGGATACCCCCCCTCAATTTTTTTATTGTCGTCGGCGTCAGGCGGATAACGCGGCGCGGTTACCCGGCCAGTCCCACAGTTCGCGCGGAAAATCGCGGTACAGCTCCCGGAACGCCTGATCGTAGCGCCGTTCGGCGGTGATCGCCCGCGCCAGCTCCCAAGGGCGGATGGGATGGCGCTCGACCCGCAGCGGGTTGCGGCGGGACGCTTCGCGCACTTGGCGGGCGAACAGTTCGCTGAATTCGCGCAATGGCAGCGTCGTCGGCGTCAGCGGGTGCATGCAGTCGTGCAGATCGTAGGCGTCGCCGGCCCAGAACGAGGGTCGGGCGGCTTCGTAGTCGGCGGTGCCGGGCGAGGGGGTGCAGACCGTGAAGCTGCACTGCACCGGGGGCATCGCGTTGACATAGTCGCGCAGGCGCTGGAATTCGGGGTAGCCGTATTCCGGGCGGACCATGAACGCGGCGTGGCAGGCGATGCCCAGCCGGCGCAGGGTTTCGTGGGCGCGCTCGTTGTGCGAAACGGTGCCGCCCTTGTGCACCGCTTTCAATTCCTGGTTGGTGGTGAACTCGAAGCCGACGAACACGCCGTCCAGGCCGATTTCTTTCCAGCGGCGCATCAGGTCCGGGTAGCGCAGGATGGTGGTGGCGCGCGCCCAGGCGAAATAGCGTTTCTTGATCCCCCGCTTCTCTATGGCGTCGGCCAGCTCGAAACCAAATTGCTCGTCGATGAAATTCTCGTCGTCGGCAAAATAGACGTGATCGACGCCGATGCGCGAGATGTCCTCGGCCACCACATCGGCCAGTCTCGGCATGTGGGTGGTGCCGCTCAAAAATGGCACGATGCAGAACGAGCAGGTCATCTTGCAGCCGTAGGAGGTGCGCGCCATCGCCACGCTGGGAAAGAGCACCTGCCAGTCGCGCGGATTCTCGCAGACCCAGACGCAGTAGTAGGATCGGCTGTCCCACAAATCGCGGCGCGGGATCGGGATGGTGCGCGGATCGGGATAGCGGGGCCATATTTTGGATGCCGCTTCGTCGAAGCGGTCGCCGGCGAACAGCAAGTTGGCGACGCCTTCGGGTTCGTCGCCTTTAGCCAGCGCCGCCACCAGGGCGCCGAACGGCGCGCAGCCTTCGCCGCGCACGATGTAGTCGATGTCCGGGATGTTGCAATCGCCGGGCGCGACGGTGGCGTGATGGCCGCCGACCACGATCCGCGTTTTCGGCAGCAGGCGGCGCACCGTGCCGGCCAGCCGCTTCATGCGGCCCGATTCGTGGCTGTAGGCGGTGAAACCCACCAGATCGGGGCGGAACCGGGCCAGCTCGCGCTCGAACGCCGACTCGGCGAAGCGGTACAACCGCAAATCGAGCACCCGCACTTCGTGTTCGGGCGGGATCGCGGCGGCCAGATAGCCGAACTCCAGCGGTTCCAGGCACTGAAAGCGCTGGAGGCCGAGCACGGTCTTGAGATGGGCTTGGGGTTTGACGAGCAGAATCCGCATCGGTCGTCCTCAAGATGGGAAGTACAGCCGTCAAATATAACCGAATCCCGAGCGATTCTCTCGGGATATCTCCGCAGCGTGGTGGGGGGGTTAACGGGCTCGCAACAGCAAATGGCGGGGCCGGATGCCCACCGCCAGCACCGCCAGCAGATAGCTCGCCCCGCCGGCGGCGACCAGCCAAAGGAGATGCCACAGTCGCGCTTTGGCGCTGGCGCGAATCCAGCTTTCGAGATCGCCCACGCCGTACCAGAGCACCAAGCCCATCGCCAGATTAGCGACGAGGAGTTGCGCCAGGAATTTCGGCCAACCGGAACGTGGCCGATAGATGTCGCGTCGCTTGAGGTTGAAAAACAGCAGCCCGGCGTTGAGGAAGGCGGCGAGCGAGGTGGCCAGCGCCAGCCCGGCATGGGCCAGCGGCCAGATCAGGATCAACACCAGCGCGGTGTTGGCGCCCATCGCGATCAGTCCGTACTTGACCGGGCTGCGGGTGTCCTTGCGGGCGTAGAAACCGGGGGCCAGCACCTTGATCAGCATGAACGCGACCAAGCCGAGGGCGAAAGCCATCAAGCTCCGGGTGGACATGGCGACATCGCGAGCGTCGAACTCGCCGTACTGGAATAGCGCCGATAGGATGGGACCGGAGAGCAGAATCAGCGCGATGGTGGCCGGAACGCCGATCAGCAGCGCCCAGCGCAGCGCCCAATCCAGCGTCTGGGAAAAACCGTCCGTCTCCGCGCTGGCGTGCTGGCGGGACAGTTTGGGCAGGATCACCGTGCCCAGCGCCACGCCGAAGATGCCGAGCGGAAATTCCACCAGCCGGTCGGAGTAGTACAGCCAACTGACGCTGCCGGAAACCAGAAACGAGGCCAGCAAGGTGTCGATCAGCAGATTGACCTGCGCTACCGAGGAACCAAAGATTGCTGGCAGCATCAGTTTCAACACCTGCTGAACGCCTCGGGACGCCCAACCCCAGCGCGGGCGCGGCAGCAGTTTGACCTGTCGCAAGAAGGGAATCTGGAAACCCAACTGGATGATGCCGGCGATGAACACCCCCCAGGCCAGCCCGACTACCGGCCGCTCCATCCGGGGAGCCAGCCACAAGGCGGCGGCGATCATGGTCAGGTTCAGCAGCACCGGGGTGACGGCGGGAATCGCGAACTTGCCGCAACTGTTCAGCACCCCGCCAGCGAAGGCGGTCAGGGAGATGAACAGCAGATAGGGAAAGGTGATCCGCAGCATCTCCACCGTCAGTTCGTACTTGCCGGCGTCGGCGGTGAAACCGGGCGCGAACAGCAGGATCAGCACCGGCGCGGCCAGTACCCCGATGGCCGAAATGAGCACCAGAATCGCCCCCAGCGTGCCGGCGACCTGATCCACTAATTCCTGGAGTTCGGCCCGCGACCGCTGGGTCTGGTATTCCGAAAACACCGGCACGAAGGCTTGCGAGAACGCGCCCTCGGCAAACAGTCGGCGCAGGAAGTTGGGGATGCGGAAGGCCACGAAGAAGGCGTCGGTGCCGGCCCCGGCCCCGAACATCTGGGCGTACACCATGTCCCGGACGAAGCCGGTGACCCGGGACAGCGAGGTCATGGCGCTGACGATGCCGGTGGATTTCAGAAGAGCCTTGCTCATGGGGGGTGCGGTCTCGCGCCGTGCGATTGGGAAGGCGCGGATGATAGCGGGATTGGCCGAGGCTGTCAGCGATAGCGCGGGGCGGGGATTGACAGAACGGTGGGAACTGTCATTATTATCACCCTTTTTTGAACCCGAATATTGCTACGTTTATCCTGTTGTGTGGTAAGGAGTATCGATTTTGGCCAACACCGCTCAAGCGAAGAAGCGCGCCCGTCAGGCGGAGAAGCACCGCCAGCACAATGCCAGCATGCGTTCCATGTTGCGCACCTATATCAAACGGGTGATCAAAGCCATTCAGACCGGCGACAAGATCAAGGCCGAGTCCGAATACCAGACCGCCGTGCCGGTGATCGACCGCATGGCCCGCAAGGGCTTGATCCACGCCAACAAGGCCGCCCGCCACAAAAGCAGGCTGACCCATCACATCCGCGATATGCAGTCCTGAACCGCCCGCGCCACCGTTTCCCTCGCGATGGGCTTCGCGGCTGATCGCGCAACACTCGCCTTCAAACGGGATTCGCCTTAACCGCCCCGCCAGCCTCCATGCGCGCAGCGGTCCTGGTTCCAAACGCCCCGCCAGGAGAGAGTCATTCCTCGCGGGGGTTTCGCTCTAACCCCGCCGCAACCCAAACTCTGCTCTATCTGGCTAAATTTAGCAGCGCGCGCTCGGCGTCGTTGTCGGTCGAACGGCGCATTCCTGTTATGCCCACGGCGCAGGCGCCGTCCGCCGGAGCGCTGAGGCCCATCAGCGCGTAGTAAGACGCATCGTCGCTGCCGTTATGCAGGCTGATCGGCCCAAGCGAGGGGCTGTTCGCCACCAGCCAACCCAGCGCGAAGCCATCTTGCACCTCCCGATGCAGCGTCATGGCCGCTTCGGGCGTCAGCAACAGGCCGGCCTCGCCCCGCAGCGCGCGCAAGTGTAGCTGGAGGTAGCGGCCGAGACCGAGCGGCGCGATTTTGAGCAATCCCGCCGGATTCAACGCTTCGGGAACCTGCGCGGCGGATTCGGCGGGCGCGAGCGGTTGCCAGTGCCGGCCCACGCGCCGGTGGCCCCAAGGTTCGGTGCCTCCGGCACTGCCCGGCGCGCCAAATTCGGCGTCCATGCCGAGCGGATCGAACAGCCGCGAGCGCATGAGCGATTCGTAATCCTCGCCGGCGAGGCGTTCGAGCAGTGCCGCCGCGACGACGTAACCGCCATTCGAGTAGTCGGCCTGCGTGCCCGGTGGTGTGGTAGGCGTCTGCATGAGCGCCCAACTGCTGTATTGCGCGCGCTGCTCGCGCAGCGTCCCCGAGATCGGCGGCAGTTCCTCCAGCGACTCGGGCGTGACGATCCCGCCGCGATGCGCCAGCAGGTCGCGCAATGTCACCTCGGCGTATTCGGGGCGCGCCGTCGCGGCGAGTTCCGGCATCGCGTCGAGCAGCTTGGTGTCCCAGTCGATGACTTGGTCTTGCACGAGCAGGGCCGCGAGAGTCGCCGTCATCGATTTCGTCATGGAGCCGATCGGAAAACGGTCGGTGGGCCGCACCGGCTCACCGCCGATTCGGCTCACCCCGGCGACGTTGGCCGATATCTCGCTCGTGGTCGCGCAGACCTCGAAAGCGGCGGGGTAACCCTTGTTCTGCACGAGCCGCTGGGCGACCGATCCTGTCGCGCGGTCATCCTGATTTGAGATTTGAGTGTCTGGGTCGGCGTTGGCGTCTCCGGCGAACGCCAGCGGGGCCGTGCAGAGATTTCCGATCAGCGCCAGAACCAGAGTTTTCATCAATCGAGCGTTTGGCATGGGACCCTCCTCGGGGCGGATGTGTGAAACCCGCAGCCAAGGTAAAGCGGGTCGGCCCGAGCGTCGCCCGCTGTAACTGGAGCGGACCGCGCCAATCGGCGCGGTCCGCTCCCATCCCGAGGCGGAATCCCGATACGCGGCTTGGACTTGATCGGAACGGGGCTCAACCTGTTGGCGGCGAACGTAGCCGTCGCCGATACTCGCTTGGGCTGAGGCCGGTCAAACGGCGAAAGGTGTCGTTAAACGTGGATTTGGACCGAAAGCCGCATTCGAGCGCGATTTCGAGCAACGGCCGATCACGCGAATTCGCCCGTTCGAGCGTGGCCTTGACCGCCTCGACACGGTGGCGATTCACGTAGTCGTAGAAAGTTTCCCCGAGGTGCTGCGAGAAGAACTGCGAGAGTTGGTGCGGCTTGGTATCGACATAACGAGCGAGTTCGGCGAGAGTGAGGTCGTTTTCGAGATAGGGTTTATCGCTCAGCATGATATGCCGTAGCCGCTCATGAAGTGCGGCCACGGAATGCAGGGGTAGCGCCGAGCGCGCGTACTTGGGTGGCGCGGCAACGTCCGCAACCTCATTGATCGGTGCGGAATCCGGGCTTGTGCCGCCGCTGGCGGCGACCGCTGGCTCGGCGCCGGCCGCAGGGTCGAGCCGCGCGAATACGTTGCGCTGGCGTACCCCGTAGACTCCAACGAGGGTCAGCGCGATGATCGTCACCATGGCCGTCAGCGGTTGGGCGAAGGCCATTTCGGCGGCGGAACTCGTGACCCATATCACGACCACGAGACCGACCAGCGCGACCACGACCAGCAGCCAGTCGAGCGTGCGGCCATCGAGCGTCGAACATTCGTCTTTGAGCTTTTCGCGGATTTGGCGCACGCGCGCCACGGCGAGGAACAGGTAGAGGCCGATATGCGCCGCAATTACCACGAGCGTTGGTAGATCACCCTGTTGAGGTTCGCGCGGCATGTCCTCAAGACCGATGGTGAGCACCTCTATTGCCAACAGCACGATCAGCAGCGCGGCCGGCAGGAAATGCAGCGCGGCGCGGCGCGGCAAATTCCCGCGCTCTGACAGCGCGCGGGCATAGAGCCACAGCGCGGGTCCCATGACGAATAGCGCGCCCGACGCCGCCGGAGCGAGCCATTCGAACGATTTCCAGAGCCGAAGCTGTTCGACGGCATCGCCGGCGCTGTTCAATGCGATCGCGATGAGCGCCAGAATGAGCCAGCCGTGCGCGCTCCGCTCGATCCGATCTGCCGCGAGCAGGACAGCCAACATCAGCGCTTGGCCAACGATCAGCGCGCTCAGCAGCGCGAAAGTTGCGTCGGAGAGATGCATTGCCGCCATGCGTGATGAGACTATCTTTCCGGAGCGCTCGCCAACACGTTCAGGACGGCCCAAGCGATTTCGGGTCGAGGAAAGGGCGTGCTATGCGAGCCAGCGGACTTGCCGGTAGCCGCTCGGTTGTGGCGTTCATTCTACTGAGCGGATGCTCTGGCGATAATGCGAATCACGCGTTTTGCGGCCGGTCGTTCGACAGGAACAGGGCGGCGGCGAGCCGGGCGAAAACGTGGACCAGGAGACCCCGAAAGGAGCGAACCTTGCCGGCGCCCTCGATGCCGGTCTTCTCCCGAATCCAGTTGCACAGCGATTCGACCGGCTGACGAAGGCGCGAGACCGCAGCGGAGTAGGCTACAACTCCCCCTTCCACGGCCGATACCGTTCCGCGATCAGCGCCATCAGTTGTTGCCCGAGCAGCGTCTTGTCCGCCAGCGGCAGCACCCGTTCCCCGCCTTCCCAGAGGACGTGCAGTTCGTTCTGTTCGCTCTCGAAGCCGCTGCCTTCCACTCCGACCTGATTGGCGGCGATCAGATCCAAGTTTTTGCGGCGGCGCTTGTCCTCGGCGTAGCGCAACACGTCGTGGGTTTCGGCAGCGAAGCCCACCGTGAACGGCCGGTGCGAGCGCAATGCGGCCACTTCCGCCAGAATGTCGGGATTGCGCACCAGCTCCAAAGTCAGCGCGTCGCGGGTTTTCTTGATCTTCTGTTCGGCGGGATTGGCGGCGCGATAATCGGCGACGGCGGCGGTGGCGATGAAAATGTCGGCTTGATGGGCTCGCTCCATGACCGCCTCGCGCATTTCGACCGCACTTTCCACGTCGATCCGCTCCACGCCGGCCGGCGTTTTCAGCATGACCGGACCGCTGACCAGAACCACCCGCGCGCCCGCCGCCGCTGCCGCTTCGGCGACGGCAAAACCCATCCGGCCGGTGCTGCGGTTGCTGATGAACCGCACCGGGTCGAGCGCCTCGCGGGTGGGGCCGGCGGTGAGCAGCACGGTCAACCCTCGCAGGTCGTGGGGTGTGAGCGGCGAAGTCGGGGACCGCTCCACGATAGGTAATTCAGCCTGAAACTCCGCCGCATCGTCCCGCGCGCCGATCTGCGCGACGACGTGGTTGCACAACTCGACGGGTTCCAGCATCCGCCCGGCGCCGATTTCGCCGCACGCCTGCTCGCCGACGCCCGGACCCCAGATTTTCACGCCGCGCCGCGCCAGCAGCCGGCAATTGTCCTGGGTCGCGATGTTTTGCCACATCAGCCGATTCATCGCGGGCGCGACGGCGATGGGCTGATCGGTGGCCAAGCACAAGGTACTGAGCAGGTCGTTGGCCATGCCGTGCGCCAACCGGGCGAGGAAATCGGCGGTGGCGGGGGCGACGAGGATCAAATCGGCCCAGCGGGCCAGCTCGATATGGCCCATGCCGGCTTCGGCGTTCGCGTCCAACAGCTCGGTATGCACCGGCCGGCCGGATACCGCCTGAAACGTGAGCGGGGCGACGAAGGCGGTCGCTGCCGGGGTCATCGCCACCTGTATCTCGGCGCCGATCTCGCGCAAGCGACGAACCAGATCGGCGCTTTTGTAAGCGGCGATACCGCCGGTAACGCCCAATAGAATGCGTTTCTTGGTCAGGGGTTGCGGCATGGCGAAACTCCGCGCGAGAAGGGGATTTCGCGGCAAGCTTAGCGCAGGTTGGATAGAGGCAACAGCAGGGAGTTTGAGGGGAGTGACGGGAGACTTTCGGAGAGCGGAATAAAAAGGGCGTCCGATCACGCATCAGGGCGATGCGTGATCGGACGCCATTGTCCGCGACGGCGGCCCCCGTTAGCCGCCGGGAATTCGCCCTCTCGGCGGGCTAACTTGAGCCGGCGAGCGCGAATCCTTGCTCCCGATAAAGCAATTGGCTTGCCAATCGCTATAAAGCGATGTTTGTTAAAATATAAATAATTATGAGTGGCGGAAGACCGGGATTCGATGTCGGAATTTAGCCGGTTTCGCGCCTCATGGTAGTGCTCCAGACGGTGAGATTGCCACATAACGGGGCGCGGAAATCGGCTATGGTTGAAGCGTCGGGCGAGCCGAGTCGGCTGGATTCCTGGATTGCTGGCTCGCGCCCACCGCTCTCGAACACGCTTTATGTGGCTATCCAGGCAGGGGAGATACCGATGTCCATCCGCGACTGGCCCAACGACGAACGCCCTCGGGAAAAATTGCTGCAACGCGGGGCGTTCGCGCTGTCGGATGCCGAATTGTTGGCGATCTTTCTGCGGGTGGGCGTGCCGGGCCGCAGCGCCGTCGATCTGGCTCGCGACATGCTCAAGGAACACGGTGGGCTGCGAGCTTTGCTGGAACTGGATCAAGCCGCGTTCTGCGCGACGCCGGGCTTGGGTCCGGCCAAGTACGTCCAGTTGCAGGCCGTGCTGGAATTGGCCCGCCGCTATTTGGAGGAAACCCTGCAGCGCGGCGACGCGATTCAAAGCGCGGTCGAAACCCGCCGCTATTTGACGGCCAAAATGCGGCATCACCCGCACGAGGTGTTCGCTGCCCTGTTCCTGGATAACAAGCATCGCGTGATCCAGTACGAGGAGCTGTTTTACGGCACCATCGACAGCGCTTCGGTGCATCCTCGGCAGGTGGTGAAGCGCGCGCTCTACCATAACGCCGCCGCCGTCATCGTGGCGCATAACCATCCTTCCGGCATCGCCGAGCCCAGCCGCGCCGACGAAACGATCACCCTGCGGCTGAAAGAGGCGCTGGCCTTGATCGACGTTCGCTTGCTCGATCACATCGTGATCGGCGACGGCCAGACCGTGTCCTTGGCCGAGCGGGGTGTGTTGTAGCGATGCGGCGAGCGGCTTGCGATAGGGCGGCGCTCAAAACCCGCGCGCTTCCCGGATACGCTCGTAGGCGGCGGTGATTTCCCGGGTCTTGTCGGTGGCCCGCTTCAAGTCCGCCGCCGAGGCGTTGCTGGCCGCCAGTTTGTCCGGGTGATGCCGCTTGAGCAGGCGGCGGTAAGCCAGTTTGATTTCGGCCGGGCTGGCGTCTTTCTGCAACCCGAGCACTTGATAGGCTTGTCCGAGCGAGTTGACGGCGGTGGCGGGCCGGTAACCGTGCGCTCCCGGATCGTGGTATTGCCCGTCGCCGCTTCCCTTGTCGCCATTTTGGCGGCGTTGCTGCGCCCAGTGCTGAGCGCGAAACAGATTGTGCAGGGCGTCGAACTGCAAGCGGGGGATGCCCAGCCGCTCGGCGATGAAAACCAGCCGGGCTTGGGTTTTTGGATGGGGGTTGCCGTCGGCATAGGCGACGTTCAGCAGCATCTCCAGGGTTTGTTGCAGCGGCGCGAAACGGCCGGCGCAGTGCCGTTGGAGCGTTGCGAGCGAGGCGTCCACGGCGAAATCCGGCTGCTTGCCCGCGGTGAAGCTCTCGATGGCGCTGCGCCGCTGCTCGGCGTTCAGCCGCAGGTGATCCATGACGGCGCGAGCGGTGGCGATTTCCTTTTCCGATACCCGGCCGTCGGCTTTGGCGACATGGCCCATCAACCGGAAGGCGGCGTGGAGAAATTGGTCTTGATCGGGGTCGCGACCGTCCTTGGCGCTCGTCTCCGCGCCTATTTTCCAAAGCCCTTGGTCGAAGTTATGGCCGACCGCCGCGCCCAGCAGCGCGCCCAAGGGTCCGCCGACCATGAAACCGAACGCTCCGCCGAACAGTTTGCCCAACACGTATGACTTGAAACCTCGTCCGAACAATCCTGGGTGCCCATTTTGAACCAGATTTGGGTATTTCAAAACCGGATTCCGGCTCGCTCGCGAATCAGCGCGCTAAATAGTCTTCATCATCGTAGGTCATCAGCCAATCGGGTTGCAGGACGATCAGAACCGTGGTCACCATGCCGTTCAACATGCCCTCCGGAAACAGGTAGAGCGGCACGAAAGGCAGATACTCGCCACTGATGCGGGCGAAGGAGTAGATTTCGGTCAGGACCAGCATCGCCACCAGCGCCAGGACGACCGCGCCAGCGGCCAGCATGGCGTTGAAGAAAGCGCACAGAAAGATGTAGATAAACAGGTGGTGGGGCAGATGGCGATGCACGAGATAGTAAACGCCGTAACTGGTCGATACCGGCAGCACGCCCAACAGCAAGGCATTCATGCCCAGCGCCGCCCAGTCGCCGCCGGTCAGCGTCACCCCCACCGCGACGACGCTGACGCCGATCGCGCTCAGCGACCAGCCGAACATCAGCGTATACGTGGTCACGCCCAAAAAGTGGAACCCCAGCGCCGGCCGGATGCCCGCCTCGAAAATCCACATCAGGTAGAGCGCCAGCGAGGCGCCCAGGAAGACGTGCTGCAATCGGGAACGGGCCAGCAACGGCCGCCAGGGCGCTCCCCGCAACGCCTGCAGCAGCACCAGCAGCCAGACGAAATCGGCGATGAGCAGCAGATCGGCGGGAAGGAGGGCGTCGGTGAGATTCATGCCGCGAGAATACCGTATCGGTGCGATGGGCAACACCCGAAGGTCGCTCGAACCGCAGGGCGGGCAACCGCGTTCTCCGCCGCCGGTCGGGAGGCTACAATGCGCGACACCGATCCCGTTCCATTTCAGGAGTTGCCCCCTCATGCCCACGCCCGCCGCCGCCCCGTCGCCCGAGATCAAGAGCTTGCCGCCGGTTTATCGCGGCAAGGTGCGCGATTTGTACGCGGTGGACGACCGGCATCTGCTGATGGTGGCCAGCGACCGGCTCTCGGCTTTTGACGTTATTTTGCCGACCGCAATTCCCGGCAAGGGCGCGGTATTGACGACCGTGTCCAACTTTTGGTTCGAGCGCACCCGCTCGATCGTTCCCAATCACCTGCAACTCGCCGAAAAGACGCTGGAGGAAGCGTTGCCCGATCCCGCCGAACGCGCCAGTGTCGCGGATCGGGCGGTGGTGGCGCGGCGGTTGAAGGGTTTGCCGGTCGAAGCCATCGTGCGCGGTTACCTGATCGGCTCGGGCTGGAAGGATTACCGGCGCGACGGCGCGGTGTGCGGCGTTCCCCTGCCGGCGGGCTTGCGGCTGGCGGATCGGTTGCCGGAGCCGATTTTTACCCCTTCCACCAAGGCGGCGCTGGGCGCGCACGACGAAAACGTCAGTTTCGATCACATCGCCGACGCCATCGGGCGGGAACTGGCGGAGCGGGTGCGGACGGTCAGCCTGGAAATTTATCGGGAGGCCGCCGAGTACGCCCTGCAACGGGGCATCATCATCGCCGACACCAAATTCGAGTTCGGGCTGGACGAGCAAGATCGGCTGGTGCTGATGGATGAGGTGCTGACCCCCGATTCCTCGCGGTTCTGGCCGGCGGTCGAGTATCGGCCCGGCGCCAGTCCGCCCAGCTTCGACAAACAGTTCGTGCGCGATTATCTGGAAACGCTGGATTGGGACAAACGGCCGCCGGGACCGGAATTGCCGCCCGAAATCATCGCCCGGACCGTCGCCAAATACCGCGAGGCGCTGGAGCGGCTGACGGGTGCGGTGTGAGCGCTTCGATCGCTCCCGCGCAGAGCATTACCCTCGCACGGAAACATTTTTTCACGGCTTCTCGCGAGTCAATCGGCGGCGCCGGCCAACGCGGTTCCCAGATCACCGATGATGGCGGTCGCCCGCTCCAGCGGCAGCCGGGCCGCATCGAAATTGACGTGAAGGGTCATCCGGTCGTGGAAGGTGCCGACGGCGGTGAACAGCACATGGCTGAACATCGGACACAGGGCGAAGGACAGCGCTTCGACCTGAAACGGGGTGGCGGCCGACAAGGGCGCCAACCGCCCGACATTGCTGACCATGGACACTTGCGGCGCGTTCGCCATCATCTGCCCGAAAGCGGCGATGCCTTCCGGCGTGGCCGGAAATTCGGCCGGCGGTGGAAACAGGGAGAAGAACAGATGGCCGTCACCGCGCTGCAACTGGCGTTTGAGGTCGCCGGACACCGCGCGGGCCAGCGCCCAGAAATCCCCGTCCGCTTCGAGCCGGTAGACGCTGGTGACCAGGGTCGCGCACAGCAGCGGCGACTCGTCGTCCAGCGGCTCCCGCAGATGCGCCCGCAGATCGGCGGGCGTGGTCAGGCCCAGAGTGCGGGGTTCGGCGTCGCCGAACGCCCGATGCAGGGCCAGCAGTTGCGCGGCGCCGATCACGCCGTGGATCGTCGCTCCCGCGTTGCGGCAGTGCTCCGTCAAGCGCTTGGTCTGCTCCGGCTCCAACCGCAGGGTCTGAAAGCGCGGCCGCGTCGTCGGCGCATGGCGGTCGAAGCCGGGAAATTCGTCGAACTTGCCGTAGCGTTGCAGTTCGTCCTTGCGCCGCGCCTTGAAAGTCTGGGTAGCC
>RRZU012273098.1_pt1 | contig 14214 bp, 17 predicted proteins | sample 2165561 | NCBI WGS metagenome assembly RRZU01 (sample SAMN10456909, study PRJNA506462) | wastewater metagenome | isolation source: wastewater sludge | place: USA: Moscow, Idaho
ATATCAAAAGCTTCATCATCTTCTAAATAGACAGATGGCCACAATTTATCTACGGGTAATTCAAGCACCTCTGTGATAAATTCCCAACCGTATTTTATCGAACCTTCTTTAAAGTAATCCCCAAAAGAAAAGTTTCCTAACATTTCAAAAAATGTCGCATGTCTTGCAGTTACACCTACATTGTCAATGTCACCTGTTCTAATACACTTTTGACAGGTCGCCATCGTCGATTTAGGAGGTACTTCAGTTCCTGTAAAGTAATTTTTAAGAGGCTGCATACCCGCATTAACCAATAGCAAACTCTTGTCATTTAAAGGAACCAGTGGGTAACTTGAAGTAACATAGTGACCTTTTGACTCATAGAATTCTAAAAAAGCTTTTCTGATTTCGTTTAAACCCATTTTTTTCATATGAAAATCCTCCCTTATGATTTGCTTTTTTCAGATACAAAAAAACCTTCAAAGCGCTGTAGGGACGACGTTATCGCGGTACCACCCTACTTATCGGAAATCCCGATCTCTTTGAAGGTTAAAAATGCATATTAACGTTTGCAAAACGCATAATCTTACTTAATTTCAGAATATGGGCTCAGAAGCTGCTTCGATCACTTACATCTCTTTCACCAAACGGATGCTCTCTAAAGGTGTGATTTACTCCTCTTCATCTTAGCCAATCGTATATTTACTTGCTTATAGCCTTATAACATTCTAGCATAGAATAATTTAAAGGACAATTTCTTTTTTATAGAAAAGACATCCTATTGATTAAAACTCAATTTCGACCACATCGTGATGATCGTGATCATCATGTGGATCAAACCCTTCAAGCCCATCATAGTGCTTACCATTTTTTGTCGCATAATCGTAGATGGCCGCTTTTAATGCTTGTTCTGCTAACACGGAACAGTGTACCTTCACTGCCGGCAAACCACCCAGGGCTTCCACGACTTGTTTGTTGGTAACTCTCAGTGCTTCTTCTATGGTTAATCCTTTAATTAAAACGGTGGCCATAGACGATGCTGCGATGGCAGAACCGCATCCAAATGTTTTAAACTTGATATCCTCGATGATTTCACCATTAACTTTAATATAAATCCTCATGATATCTCCACACTTAACGTTGCCCACTTCTCCGATACCGTCTGCGTTTTCAATCTCGCCAACATTTCTAGGATTCATAAAATGATCCATTACGATTTCTGTATACATTATTGCTTTCCTCCCTTAATCCTGTCGTAAAGTGGAGACATCTGTCTCAATTTTTCCACCACTTCTACCAATGCATTCACTGTATAATCTACGTCTTCTTCAGTGGTAAAATCGCCAATGGTGAGTCTTAAAGAACCGTGAGCTATTTCATGTGGTAATCCGATTGCCAATAAGACATGGGATGGATCTAAAGAACCAGAAGTACAAGCCGATCCACTTGATCCAGCAATGCCTTTTGCATTCAAGCTCAAAAGCAACGCTTCGCCTTCGATAAACTCGAAACACACATTCACATTTCCAGGGTGTCTCAAAGTTGGGTGACCATTATGCTTAACATATGGCACACTGGCTAAGATGCCTTTTAACAATCTGTCTCTCAAGACGGTTAGGTGGTTGATGTGCTCATCTAGATTTTCATATGCAAGCTCTGCCGCTTTAGCGAACCCGATAATACCAGGGATATTTTCAGTGCCAGCACGTCTTTTCTTTTCTTGAGCACCCCCTTCTATTAAGTTTTGAATCCTAATCCCTTTCTTAATATAAAGTGCGCCAACGCCTTTCGGTCCGTAAATTTTATGACTGGACACACTCATTAAATCGATGCCTAAAGCATTTACATCGATGTCTATATTGCCATAGGCTTGAACAGCATCTGTGTGAAAGAGAACTTGATGCTTGTGTGCGATATCAGAAATAGCTTTAATCGGTTGCATGGTTCCAATTTCATTATTGATAAACATAATAGAAATCAAAACAGTAGAAGGTTTAATCGCTGCTTCTAATGCGTCTAAACTGATCATACCTTCAGCATCAACATCTAAATAAGTCACTTCAAACCCTTGCTTCTCAAGTGCTTCGCAGGTATGCAATATACCGTGATGCTCTATCTTGCTCGTTATGATGTGGTTTCCTTTTGAAATGTTTGCTTGCATAACACCTTTTAAAGCCCAGTTATCAGCCTCTGATCCACCACCTGTAAAATAAATGGTGTCCGGTGTGGTATGCATCGTCTTAGCGATGATGCCACGTGCTTTTTCTAAAGCTTTCTTTGCTTCTTGACCAAATCCATGTATACTCGATGCATTGCCATATACTTCTGTGAAATAGGGCAGCATTTCTTTTAAAACCAAGTCCTTAACTGGGGTTGTTGCCGAATAGTCCAAATATACTTTTCTCAACTTCTTACCTCCAAAACATTATTTACATTCGCAAATGCTGGTAATAATCAAACTTTCTTCGTTATTCTTAAAATCATCAATCATATGCTGTAGTGTAATAGAGTTGACGACACTGGTGATACTTTCATATATTTTTTCATATATGACTTTTGTTACGCAGTATCCAGAATGATCACACGTCTCTTCGTCTCCATCGACCACGACACAATCCGTCGGTGCCAAAGGCCCCTCTAACGTGGTTAAAATGATGCCCACGGTTATGTCTTCGGGATTCTTAGAGAGCATATACCCGCCCTGCGCCCCTCTTACGCTTTTTACCAAAGAAGCTTTTTTCAGAGGAGAGATCAATTGTTCTAAATAGTTAACAGAAATAGCTTGTCTTTCTGCTATACTGGTAAGTGAAATTGGCCCATCGCCATAATTGAGCGCAAGATCAAACATCGCTTTAAGGCCATATCGGCCTCTAGTAGATAATTTCAAAATGACACACTCCTTCAATCCCTAGTTATTTACTAAGAAATCATACTCATTATAATATATCCTATTAAATGAGTCAACTTTAAACACCTGTATATGTATAAAGAAATTGTTAACATTTTGCCGATTTCTTCCGATAACTTATATAGCTTATAAAATGAGGTGAATCATGTCTGAAAGAATGAACGAACTATTTACACTTACACAAAAAGCACAGAAGATGGAGATGATCAACGAAGAAATCGCACTTAATCTCTATTTGGAAATTTTCGAAAAATACACACCTAAAATCTCAAAGACTTATGACAGCGCTATTCGACTTTTAGAGAAACGTCATCGATTTACTGAGGCACTACAGATTTGCACACAAGCCATCGAACTCATCAAAGCTTCGGAAATATCTGGCACAGTAGAAAAGTTTGATGCCATTAAAATACGCTTGGAAAGAAAAATCGCAGAACTTGAACCTTCTCAACAAGAACCTAGCAAGAAAAAATTCAAACTCAGATGGCAACATGTGGTCATCGGCATCATCATCTTGTTTGGCTTTTATCTGTTACTTCGGTTTACGACACCATTTGGCGATTTAAATGTCAATCTCGATGGCAAAGAATCTTTAGGGAACGGTGAAGGTTTCGAAACTGAAACAGATGAGAAACCTGAAAAAACATTTCCCATCACGGATGATATGATCGAGCATGCTACAAACGCACTGCTTAAAAACACTGAAGTCAGAGATGCCGACATCATACCACAGGAAGACACCCTGGGTATCGCCATCATCGTTTACGGAGGTACTTCAGAAACCAGATCTAAAGAACTGGCAGAACAGTACATTAAAGATTTATCTGGCGTCGCGTCTGTCACTTATGACGAACTGAAAGCACCATCAAAAGATGATTTAGGTGAACTTTTTGATTACTACAACCTCGTTATTTCAGTTGGGACAAGCACCAAAGCCGAAGATGCTGTCGCAAACGGGCAAATGAACAAAGGCGCATCAAGCATCTATTGGCAGCCATAATCATGTCAGTTAAAACAACTAAAAAGACTCTATTTCACTTTTAATGGTGAAATAGAGTCTTTATTTATTCCATTTATTTTATGATCATCGCCAGGCTTAAATCTTCACTGACTTTATGCCCTTTGATAATCTCTACGAGTTTCAAACCAAATGCCAATGCTGCCCCTGGACCTTTACCTGTAATAAGCTTACCATCGTGGACGACGAGTTCATCAGTATGAACACAATCCTTGAGTTGTTTCTCAAAACCTGGATAACAAGTCACTTTTCGTCCCTTAATTAAACCATGTTCAGATAAAACCATAGGCGCTGCGCAAATCGCAGCGATAAACATATCAGAAATATAGGCTTCAATAAGTAAATTTTTTAAAGGACCACTTTCAAGTAAATGTTTGGCTCCTGGCATGCCACCAGGTAGAACCAACATAGTCGCATCGGATAAATTCGTAATTTCTTTGATGGTTTCATCGGTCTCAACCGTGATACCATGTGAACCCGTAACCAACTTTCCAGTGACACCTACCATATGCGTTCTAATCTCTGCACGTCTCAATATATCTACGACAGCTAAGGCCTCAATTTCTTCAAAACCCTCTGCTAAAAAAACGTATACCATAAGCCCTCCTGATTAATACTCATTCACTTTTGTATAGTATTTTGTGCTTTTAACCATAGTTAAGCCAGTGGTAGAGCCTTTCCAAGTACTGTCTACAGTATTGTCTATGATCACCCATTTTCCATCAATATACACTTCGTTCCAAGCATGATACCCCTCTACGTATTTAGAATATCCTTTAACGAGCTTGGTTGGAATGCCATGATTTCTTTGGATAGACGCGAAAAGGGCAGAATAGTCATAACAAATCCCTTTAAGCTGTTCAAAGGTGTCCTCCACGCTCGGAATATAATCCGATGTCAATGTTGGTATTTTATCATAATCATATTCCATATTTTTTACAAGGTAGCCATATAGGGCACTGGTTCTTTTATTTGATGTTTTTAGTTTGGCCAGTAAATCCTTACCAAAATCTATGGCTTCCATATCTTCATCCCATTTGACAGTTTGTGTAGAATTAAGGAATACCACATTGGGATCATCTAGCTTGAGTTCAATGGTTTTTTGCGCTACATATACATATTTTGTACCGCTGACATTTTTAAGCAAACCCACTTTATAAGTTCCATTTCCAAGTTGCAACGGAAAGTTTTCTCGACTTCCGTCTGCCTTAAATGGATACGCGATTTTTTGATCGTCTTTCGTCACCAACACTTTGTATTTTAGACTATCGTTAGAATCATACCCAATACTGACGATGCCTTTATTGAGTCCAGACGTATCGATGACTTCTGTAGTCTCAGCGTATGACACTACCGGTACAAGAAATAACAATACCATTAGAAAACCTATGATTTTACTTTTCATAATAGGCTCCTTTCAATCCATCACTCTGTTTCTCCTAAATATCTTTTAATTGTATCATAATTTATACAGTGTAGCAAAGCGTCGTCTTTAGAGATTAAACCTTCGTTATATAAGTCTGCTAGACTTGCGTCCATACTGATCATGCCTACGCTTTTACCCGAATGAATGGCCGCTTCGATTTGTGGAATTTTACCATCTCTGATCATGTTTCTTATGGCGTGATTCATCGACATAATTTCAAAGGCAGGTACACGCCCCATCGTTTCTGATGGAATCAGCTGTTGTGAGATAACGCCCTGTAATACTGTGGATAACTGAATTCGAATTTGTTGCTGCTGATTCGGTGGAAATACATCTATGATTCTATCTATGGTTTTCGCCGCTCCAACGGTGTGAAGGGTAGAAAAAACCAAGTGGCCTGTTTCAGCAGCTGTTAAAGCGATTGATATCGTTTCATAGTCTCTCATCTCTCCGATTAAAATAACATCGGGAGCTTGCCTTAATGCAGATCTTAAACCGTCCGCATAACTTCTTGTATCTATACCAATTTCTCTTTGGTCAACGATGCTTTTGTCGTGTTTGTGTATATACTCAATTGGATCTTCCAATGTTAATATGTGACACGCGCGTTCTTTGTTAATAAGGTCGATAATGCAAGATAAAGTGGTCGACTTCCCACTTCCAGTTGGACCAGTAATTAAGACCAAACCTTTGGATTTTTTTCTTACATTCAAGATGGTATCTGGAATTCTAAGCTTATCAACATCTAATTTATCAAACTTCAGTACACGTATGGCTGCAGCATGTGAACCCCGTTGCGTATAAGCATCCACTCTAAACCTACCAACATTGCTCATGGAAAACGAAAAGTCTTTTTCACCTTTATCTAAGAACTCAAGGTAGTGTTCATGCTTGCGAAACAGTTGTTTAACTAAACTTTCAGTATCATCTGGCTTCAGCTTATCTTCACCAAGACTGATAAACTGTCCATGAACCTTTATCGTTGGGGGAACACCTACAGTGATAAACAAATCTGATGCGTCTTTTTCTACGGCCATTTCGAGTAAGTTGTCTAAAGAATACATGCTATTCTCCCTTCGGGTCTCCAAATTCTAGTGGTGCTTCATAAACAAAATCTGTAGGAACTTCTCTCCACTGAATGATTTCGTAATCTGTATCCTTGAAAGCATTTTGATTTATGATAATCTGTACACTGACCTTCATTTGTCTATTGGTCTCTGAATCGATAAACACATAGTCAAATACACGATCTGCATAAGATATGTTAACCAATTCGTCTTTTTGTTGAAATAATTTTTGATTTAAAATATGGATAAATAAATCTTCTTCTAGCTCAGACCATTTTTGAACGTTGCGTTTTAAAGTCAACGGATCTTCGATGATGGCTTTACTTAAGTCTGTTGGGAGCTGTGCCAAAAAATCCGGATTCACTTGATCTAGCTCACTCATTTGAATTAGCTCATTCAATGAGTTTTCAAACGAAACCTTGAAATGTATCATTCCTTCTTCAGCGATGCTCTCTAATTTGTAATAATCTTTCGTCCATTCGGCTTTCTTCTGCGCAATTTTTAAATTTGAATAGGAAGACATCATCGCAAGAACGCCAAAAGTGATCAAAAGCAACATGATCATGATGACCAAAACAGATGAAGAACCGCTTGTTCGTTTGGTTTTAATCATATTTTTGCATTCCGATTTCATATAACATCTCCGTCTCAGATTGATCTAACTTCAAAACTGTAATCTGATAATCCACTTTTTCATACTCAAGTGCTTGTACGCGAACCTCTTTGAGATAGAGTATATAACCATTATCTTGTATCGTCTTCACAGGCTGCCAATCCATGTTGAAATACAGCTCTGTCAAATCGGTATCGTCTACGACACTTTCTTTAAAGTACTTAAAAAATGTACTTTGATGTAGATTTGAAAGAGTAGGATCAAGCTCTATCGACTCAAAAATGGACTCACTAATGAGAACACTTTGATCGATTGCCTCAGCCTTATGGTTGAGGTTGCTAGAGGTGATAAACATCTGTATAACATACACACTTAAGATGGATAACACTGCAATTGATAGGATAATCTCTACCAGTGATAGCCCACTTGCTTTATTATTTACACGCATATGACACCCCGTAACTTTATCTTAGGTCTGATTTTAAAGTGACTTGAAACTCTGGTATCGTTCGGTCTCCTTTTTCTAAAGCAATATAAACCGATTGATCACTGACTCGAATCGCCATTTCATCAACTTTGGCTATCTCAAAACTCAAGTCGTCACTGGGTTCTACCCCTTCTAAAACAGTAACTTCTCTGAGTACCCCATCACTGATGTAAATCCAAGTAATATAAGTTTCATCTCCTATGACTTCTCGAATCGTTAAGGCTTCACTGTCAAATAGAAGATTTGATTCTAAGGAAATAGCTTCTTTTTGGTCATTTTGTCTTAACTTCGTCACCAGATACGAACTGGCAACACGTAACTCTTCAGATGTATTTTTATCATCAACTAGTTTTTCGTAGGTGGTGGTCGACGATGCAGCTAACATAAAAACTGCCAATCCAAATATGACCAAAAGCAGCATGGCAATCGTCATTTCAATTAAACTATATCCTGACTCTGAAACCCATTTATCTTTCATATGACCCTACCATTTCTTATAAACAGCGATGACCGGCATGATGTTTGAAGCGATAATTTCATAGTGATAATAGTACTCTTCTTCATTTAAAATCAAACCGTAATGTTCTTCTAGATAAGATAAATCAGGATAACTTCCTTCGATGGCATAACATTGAACTGCAGCATTTTGAATCGCCTCTTCGACTGTCTTGACGCGTTCCATCTCTGCCGTTTTAGAAAAACCATCTACCCCAACAGAGGATTGAACTAAAAACACGACGAGAAAACCTATTAATATAACATATATATATTTACTATAGCGACTCATAAGCGTTCTCCTAACCTATGGAAGACATGATATTGATGAGCGGTAACATCACCAACAATAAGATGGCTCCTACGATGACCGATAAAACGATGACCAGTGTTGGTTCTATAGAAACTGTCATACGGTGTAGTGTACGACTCAGCTCTTTATCATAAACATCTGAAACCTTTTCAAGCATTTGATCTAACTCTCCCGTTTTAATCCCTAAGGTTACCATTTTTAAGAATAATTCTGGAAACAACTCTGTTTCTCTTAAAGCAACTTCAAATGCTACGCCCTCTTCAATTTTCTGATTAACACCCATTAACTTTTCAGCCACTATACTATTTCCCATCAAAGGAATTACTAAATCTAAACTGGTCTGAATGGACATCCCGCTCTTTGTTAAAATAGAAAGTGCATTTGAAAACTTAACCAAAATGGATTTCTTATAGACTTTTTTCAAAATAGGCCAGGATAACAAGGCCTTGTCTTTAGAGCTTAAAAGAAAATCCGTTTTAAACAGCAAAACCATATAACAAGCTAAAATCAAAATAATGCCTATGATAATCATAAAACTGTTTTGTAACACTTGGCTAAAATCAAGCACAAATTGAGTGGCTGATGGAACACTTCCCCCAACTGACTTTAAAATATCATGGAAAATTGGCAGTACTTTAAGAATTAACAACAATATCACTGCAGTCATAAGACCGATTAAAACCACGGGGTACGTAAATGCATTTCTAACTTTTTGTCTCAATTGATCATTTTGTTCATAGTAATTGGAAAGTTGTTCGAAAACATCCCCCACTCTACCCGTGTTTTCTGCGATTTTCAACATCGATACCATGTACTCTGGAAACACATTTCGGTTCGCGATAGCTTCATAAAGAAGTTTACCCGAATCCACATCTTTAGAGATATCAACGACCACTCGTTTCATCCTACCATCAAAAACATCACCAGCAAGTAACTGAAGTCCTTCCAGATAAGGAATACCTGCTTTAAAAACAACTGAAAACTGATAACAAAAAATTGATAACTCTGCTGAAGTTAAACTTTGATTTTGCATTTTATTATCCATAATTGAACCACCTTATCAACTGACCTCTGATAGATATATTTTTTCTATGTATACCCTATCGATTTAACTTTAAACCTTTATGCTACTATATTCATATTACCATAAACATATTTGGCAAACCAATTAAAATATGATATGGTCAATTTATATCATTCAATACTGATTGTTCGTTTTAGTTTGGGGTATATGAAAAGTGGAGGAAATGCATATGAAAAACAAAGAAAAAGAACTCAGAGTTCGTAAACGCCGCTTTTGTGAAGGTATATTCATCGGACTCACCGTAGGCTGTTTTATCGGCTATTTGACCTTTAAGTACTTTTCTAAAGATAAGCAAAAAAGATTGGAAGAGAAAAAGTTTTATCGCGATCGACTGAGTGAAATCAAATCGGCATTATATCAAATAAAAACCAGATTTAACTTAAATGATGATGCTTTAGACGCAGTGGATGAAGTAGATGATCTTATCACACAAGAAATCGTTCTTTAATCAAAAGAACTGAAGCACTAAAGCAAACTTACTAAAAGACAAACTTCCTCCCTGATAAAGGATACATGCCAGAGAGGAAGTTTGTCTTTTTGGTTATTCTGGTGCATACTTGGTTTTCTTAAGGTATTGCTCGATGGTTTTTTCATAGCCCAACTGTGTCGGACGATAAAAACGCATATCTTTTATCTCATCTGGCAAATCCTGTTGTTTGACGTAATGATTTTCAAAATCATGTGGATACTCATACCTTTTAGCCTGCTCGCCTTTCACGTACTTTCTTTCAAGTGACAGTGACGTTCCATCTTTCAGGTAGTAAGGAATTTGACCTGAATGATGATTTTCGAGCTGCTGAAGGACTTCATTTATGCCCATATAAGACGCATTGGATTTAGGTGCAGTCGCCACATAAGTTACCGCTTGAGCCAAAAGGATTCTCCCCTCAGGCATGCCGATGAAATCGACTGCTTGTGCAGCGCTATTCGCAAGAACGAGAGCCATGGGGTCTGCATTGCCCACATCTTCACTGGCACAGATGACGATACGTCTTGCGATAAACCTAGGATCTTCTCCTCCAGCGATCATTTTTCCAAGATAAAATAGGGCCGCATCTGGGTCTGAACCACGCATGCTTTTGATAAAAGCCGAAGTGATATCGTAGTGGTTATCCCCATTTTTATCATAATCCACGGCTTTCATCTGAATACAATCTTCAACATCCTCAAGTGTAATTAACATCTCATCAGATAAGTCCGATTTAGAAATCACAGTGAGTTCCAAAATATTTAGCGCTCTACGTGCATCACCAGAAGCCACATCAGAGATATAATCTAGAATGTCATCCTCGATTTTAATCGGGTAAGTCCCCAGTCCTTTTTCTCGATCTGCTAATGCGTTTATTAGAATACTTTTTATCTGCTGACTAGATAATGGCGTTAACCTAAACACAGAAGAACGAGAGATCAGTGCACTGTTCACTTCAAAATATGGATTTTCTGTGGTCGCACCGATTAGAATAAATGTACCATCTTCGACGAATGGCAAAAGGGCATCTTGCTGGCTTTTATTAAATCTATGAATTTCATCGATAAACAAAACGCTTCTTTTTTGATACATCGACAAATTGTCTTTTGCTTGCTCGACAGCTTCTCTGATGTCTTTGACACCAGATGTAACCGCATTCATGCTGATAAACAAAGCTTGGGTGGTCTTGGCGATGACTCTGGCTAAAGAGGTTTTACCACTGCCAGGAGGTCCGTATAAGATAATCGATGTCAAACGATCTGACTTAATCAGCTTAGGAAGGAGTTTGCCTTCTCCCATGATGTTTTCTTGGCCGATGAAAGCCTCTAAAGTTTCTGGTTTCATACGTTCTGCCAAAGGGGCATTGCTTTTAAGTTGTTTTTCTGCCATGAGATCGAACAAATCCATCTTATGCCTCCTTTGTGAGTAAGTTGATTCTGATGAGTATATCATCATAATAGATGGCCGCATCCTGAGTTGCCAGCGCTTTTATAAACCCTTCGCACGACTCCAAGAATGGGTTTAATGCTCGATTTAAATGTTCATTCAAAATAGGATAATCCATAACACGCAATGCACGTAAATACGATTGATGCACGATTTTTAACATTCTGTATCTAAACTCTAATCCCCTATATTCGGCGATTTGCTCACAGAGGGCAAAAATGCCTTCGACAAAAGTCATGAGACAACCTTTTTTTAAGTTAAGTTGGTTTAACATGTCGGACTGTTGTTCCCACGAGAGCTGTGAAAAACATGAAAGGGCTTCTAGATCAAAGTCACGTGTCATCTTTTCGATTTCACTGAACGCCTCTTTTAAGTCTATGAATTCTAATCCTAGGGCTTCGTATGAAAACCCTGGTATATCAGAGACAAACGTTCCGATGCCCCTCTTTACAGTTAAGATGTTTTTACTGATTAGAATTTTAAAGGCTTCTCTCAAAGTCGCTCTAGAAACTTTAAACTCTTCAGCCAGTTGTATTTCATTTGGCATTTGGTCACCAGGTCTATAAAATTCACGGCGAATGCCGTCCATAATGCTATCTGCTATTTTTTCGGATAACAACGTTTTAGGATACATGTTGACTTCCTTTCAAAAGAACTAAAGTTTTATGACTTCTTTGCCGATAATATTATCGCAAGGAAGCAGTTGTCTCTAATTCAATAGTAACATGAATTGGTTCAAGGAGGAATACTATGATTAATAACCCTGTCAATCTGAATACGAACCTCAATAAAGTTGCTGCACCTCAAAATGAAGCTTATCATGCTTCAGATAGAGCAAAAGAAGTTGCTTCAGAAAAGTCTGCAGTACAGCAATTTGACACATTGAGTCTTGGAAATGAGTCTCAATCCGACTTTGGTACATACAAAGTGGATCGTAAAAAGTTAAATGATTTAAAAATGGATTTAAAAAACAACATTTCTTCATTCCAAGAAATGGTTAGATCCATGGTTGAGAAACAAGGGCTGAAATATAACGACGTCCTGAAAGCACTCAAAAATGGAGAAGAACCGGTCATTACCATTGACGCCAAAACCAAGGCTAAAGCCACTGAAGCCATCTCAGAAAATGGCTATTGGGGCGTAAATAAAACCTCTGAAAGAATGTTAGAATTCGCTAAAACACTTTCTGGTGGGGATCCATCCAAAATAGAAACGCTCAGAGAAGCCTTTAAACAGGGCTTTGAAAAAGCAAAGGAAGCATTCGGTGGCGAGTTGCCAGATATATCGCAAAAAACATACGATAAAGTCATGGAAGGCTTTGACGCATGGGCCGCTGAAGGTTCAAACGCCTCTACAGATTCGTAATCAACTCACAACCAGATAGACATTATTTCGAAACAAAGGGAGTATCCACATGGCATACTCCCTTTTCTTTGCTTAAACACTTAACGCCTCAACGGGCTTTGATTTTACTGGCATCAGCACCTCCATCTTAATCAACTGATCCACTTCAAAAGAGGAATACTTTCCTCCCAATATCTTGATCACAGACTCAACGAACTTTTCTTGAATCTGTAAGACTTCTCTTAATTTTTGACTCATCCCTGCCTCAAAGGAAAACCTAATCACATCACCCGTCTGAGTTTTTTCCACCTTAATCTTGAGATCGAAAAAACCAGAGCTATTGATATGAAGCACTTCCAAACGGTCTATGACGATACTTGAGAGCATTCTAAAGTTGTCGTAGAACACCATCTCTGCCTGTTTGGCATCCACGATGATTTGATCGCTGGCTATGTTCAATTTTTGAACACCTTTGTAAAGTGTATCTTTCAACTCATTTAAATCGAACGTTTTTAAAGTATATCGACTCATCTCAAAAATACGATTTACATAATGAACGCGTTCATTCATATGCTGAATCGAATGACTTAAAACATCCATGTCCTTCACAGCTCGAAGTTGCTGAACCGTAATAAGGTGATGCTGGTTGAGAACTTTAATCAGTTCATCATATAGCTTTAATATATAATCTACTTTTTCATAACTTTCAGAGAGCATTTTATGATAGAGGACACCTTTCTTCTCACTGGAAATCAATCGGTTTTCCTCTAGCATTCTAAATTCGTATTCTTCTATTGCTGCCTTCAGAGTGGACTTCAACTCCAACTCTAAATCCCACGGCTTTGTCATGAATTTAAATATATCGACGCTGTTTACAGTTGCTAAAATTTGGGGGAGTTGCGTATAGCCTGTTAAGACGATTTTAACAATCCTCGGGTTGATTTGATCGATGAGCTTAAGTAGCTCGAGGCCATTCATGCCCGGCATCCTCATGTCCGTTAATATGACGCTGATATTTTGATCTTTTTTGATCGCATCGATGGCTTGTGCGCCACTGGATACGAATATTTTATCATAAGGTTCAGAATGCAATCCACGATTCAAAGATTTTAGTATTTCTATTTCATCATCTACGATTAATACAGTATGTTTTGAATAATCTATCATATTCATCACCTCTAATGGTATTGGCCTAAGAAACAGGATGGTATTTTAAAGTGATTTCTTTAGTAAACTCTTCACCAATCCCAAGTAAATCCATGGCATAATGGTAATTTTCGTTTTGCTCCAAATGTTCGTTCATCTCAATCTGAGAAGCAATACACATCAACGCGACGATTTTACGGTTCGATATCCCTGGATCGTTCGGCGTATGATGGAAAAGCGTCACTTCGATGATATCCAGTGGAAACGTCCACCAGTTTAAAAAATAGCCGCCAATCATGGAATGATCGATTTTAAAAAGTTCTCTTTCTTTTGATAAAAGCGCGTCATCGCGATAAGCATGTTTTGAAATTTCATCGTAATATCGATCGCCGAAGATTTGCAACATGATGATTTTACCG
>RRZU012324522.1_pt1 | contig 14214 bp, 9 predicted proteins | sample 2165561 | NCBI WGS metagenome assembly RRZU01 (sample SAMN10456909, study PRJNA506462) | wastewater metagenome | isolation source: wastewater sludge | place: USA: Moscow, Idaho
CCTCAGGGGCCTCGACCCATTCCTGCCTCACCCCCGACCCGGCGAGTTGTGCTCACCCCACACTCATCGGTGAAGAGCCGTATTACGCGCGCGCTACAACCTCGATCTCGATCTCATCACCCGTGGCTCCGGCTTCGGCTATTACGGCTCGGTGCTGACGAACATCATCTTCGCGACGTTCACCTTCATCTTCTTCGCGCTCGAGGGCTTGATCATGGCCCAGGGCCTGCAGCTCGGGCTCGGCGTGCCGCTGTGGCTCGGCTATCTCGTCTCGAGCGTCATCGTCATCCCGCTCGTCATCTACGGGATGCGCGCCCTCTCCCAGCTCCAGGTGTGGACGACGCCGCTGTGGCTTCTGCTCATGGGCGCGACCCTGGTGTTCCTGCTGGTCACCGACCCGGGCTCGGTGTCGACGTTCCTGGCCTACCAGGGCGAGAACGGCACGAGCGGGGTCTCCTTCCCGGCCGTCATGCTCGCCGCCGGCGTGTGCCTCTCGCTCATCGCGCAGATCGCTGAGCAGATCGACTACCTGCGCTTCATGCCGCCCAAGACGCCGGAGAACTCGCGTCGCTGGTGGGCCGCCGTCCTCACCGCCGGGCCGGGCTGGGTCGTCTTCGGAGCGCTCAAGCAGGCGATCGGCCTCTTCCTCGCCGTTTACCTCATCACGAACATCGCGGGCGGCGCCGGTTTCGCGAACGAGCCCGTCCACCAGTTCCTCGGCGTCTACGACCAGATGATGCCCGGGTGGCTCGCGATGAGCCTGTCCGTCGTCCTCGTGGTGCTGAGCCAGATCAAGATCAACGTGACGAACGCCTATTCCGGATCGCTGGCCTGGACCAATTCCTACGCTCGGGTGACGAAGCACTACCCGGGGCGCCTCGTCTTCGTCTTCGTCAATGTCGGCATCGCGCTCGCGCTCATGGAATTCAACATGTTCGACGTGCTCAACACGATCCTCGGCTTCTACGCCAACATGGGCATCGCGTGGATCGTCGTCGTCGCCGTCGACATCGCGGTCAACAAGTACCTGCTCAAGCTCTCGCCGAAGGTTCCCGAATTCCGCCGCGGCATGCTCTACGCCGTCAATCCTGTCGGCTTCGTCTCGGTCATCGCGGCCGGCGGACTGTCGATCATCGCCTTCTTCGGCGGGCTCGGCGCGACCCTGCAGCCGTACAGCCCGGTCATCGCGGTCGTCCTCGCCGCGGTGCTCCCGCCGGTGCTCGCCATTGCGACGAAGGGCCGCTATTACCTGCGTCGCGGTCACGACGGGATCGAGCTGTACCCCTTCGATGTGCACGGCAACCCGAGCGCGGCCGTGATCGACTGCATCGTCTGCGCCCAGACCTTCGAGCGCCCCGACGTGACGGCCTCCGGCACGGGGGACGGCGCCATCTGCTCGCTGTGCCTCACGACCGACCGCAGGGGTGAGCACGTGCTGCCCGCTCAGGGCTGACAGCTGCGCCGACGGCCCCGCCGTTCGTCGGTTTCGGACCCGACTCGTCACGCAGGATCGACGAGCCGAGTCGGGAATCGCCGAACGGCGGGGCCGTCGTGCTGTCGGCGCGGGAGTGTCATGCAGAAGGCGCGCTATGGCGCGCGATCTACATGACGGGTCGGCGCCTCAGCCGAGGCGGGCGCGACGATCCCGGGCGATCGCGGGGTCGGACAGGGCCCAGCGGACGAGGCCTGCCGAGACCTTCCCCAGCGGTCGTCCCACCACCGGTCCGGCCACGCCGTCGAGCGGGCCGGGCAGCCGCAGGTCGAGGGCGTGTCGGGCCCATTCGGGCAGGTCGGCGACCGCGCCGGCGGCGAGCGTCGCGTAGCCCGGGCGGGCTGACAGGGGGAGCGGGGGCTCGTAGAGGAGGAAGCGGGCCGCCTCGAGCGCGGCGGGGGTCGCCTCCAGCTCGGGGCGGTAGGCCGCCAGCGCCTCGGCGAGTTCCGCGGCCGTCGTGGGCGGGTCGAGCACCCCGAGCGCCGAGGCGGTGATCGCGCTCTGAGCGACGTACTCGTCGCACTCGGCGGGTGTGAGGCGGCCCGGCCCGTAGGCCTGGTAGGTCGAGAGGAAGCTGTCGGCCTCGGCGACGTGGACCCACGCGAGCAGGTGCGGGTCGCCCGCGCGATAGGGCCGCCCGTCCGGCGCCTTCCCGCGCACCCGGTCGTGGATCGAGCGGACCCGCGCGATCGCCGCCTCCGCGTTCGCCGTCGTCGAGAAGGTCGTCGTCGCCAGGAAATTGCTCGTCCGCTGCAGGCGGCCCCACGGGTCGGACTTGTAGCCCGAGTGCCCCGCCACCCCGGCCATCGCCAGCGGGTGGAGCGACTGGAGCAGCAGGGCGCGGATCCCGCCGACGAACATCGAGGCATCCGCGTGGACCCGCCAGATCGCGTCCTGCGGCCCGAACCACCGCGGCCCGGTCGCGCCCCAGATCCGCCCCGCCTCCGCGTCGGCGTCCTCCCCGGCGACCCGTGATCGCAGCGCGTGCGCCAGCTGAGTGCGGATCGGCGCCAGGGGCGCCTCGAAGAGCGTGGTCAGGGAGCGAGTCACCCCTTCAGTCTGCGCCGGACGGGCGGTCAGGCCCGGGGCGGTAGGCGGATCGGACCCCTCCACCGCCGCAACGACCCCCCGGGGCGACGAAACACGATGTTTACACGCAGGGCGGCGCGGTTGACCGCCCCGTAACGCGGAGGGCGCGATCGCGAAACGGGCCCCCGTGACGCTGAGTCACATGGAAATCAACAGTGGCGACACCGCCTGGGTGCTCGTGAGCGCCGGACTGGTGATGCTCATGACACCAGGCCTGGCCTTCTTCTACGGCGGCATGGTCCGCGCAAAATCCGTCCTCAACATGATGATGATGAGCTTCGGCTCGATGGCGACCGTCGGCGTCATCTGGGCCCTCTGGGGCTACAGCGAGACGTTCGGCGCGAGCTACGCCGGCCTCGTCGGCAATCCCCTCGAATACTTCGGCCTCAGTGCGCTCATGTCGCCCGAGGCCGTGTCGGGCACGATCCCGACGCTGGCGTTCGTCGCCTTCCAGGCGATGTTCGCGATCATCGCCGTCGCGCTCATCAGCGGCGCGATCGCCGACCGCGCGAAGTTCTCGACGTGGCTCGTCTTCACCGGGGTCTGGGCGACGATCGTCTACTTCCCGATCGCGCACTGGGTGTTCGCCTTCGATGCCAAGGACGCGGCGGGCAATGTCGTCACGCACGGCGGGTGGATCGCCAACCAGCTCAAGGCGATCGACTTCGCCGGGGGAACGGCGATACACATCAACGCCGGCGCCGCGGCCCTCGCGCTCGTGCTCGTCATCGGCAACCGACACGGCTTCGGCAAGGAGCCGATGCGCCCGCACAACCTCACGCTCGTCATGCTCGGCGCCGCGCTCCTGTGGTTCGGGTGGTTCGGCTTCAATGCCGGCTCCGCCCTGTCGGCCGGGACGATGGCCGCCGTCGCGTTCGTCAACACGCTCCTCGCCCCGGCCGCCGCGATCCTCGGCTGGCTCGCCGTCGAGCGGGTCCGCGACGGGCACGCCACCTCGCTCGGCGCCGCCTCCGGGCTCGTCGCCGGCCTCGTCGGCATCACCCCGGCCGCCCACTCGGTGAGCCCCGTCGGCGCGATCGTCCTGGGTCTCATCACCGGCGCGTGCTGCGCGCTCGCGGTCGGCCTCAAGTCCCGCTTCGGCTACGACGACTCCCTCGACGTCGTCGGGGTCCACCTCGTCGGCGGTCTCGTCGGCACCCTGCTCGTCGGCTTCCTCGCCACGGCGCAGGCCCCCGCGGGCGTCGACGGGCTCCTCTACGGCGGCGGCGTCGACCAGCTGTGGCGCCAGGCCGTGGGCGCCTTCACCGTGCTCGTCGTGTCCTTCGTCGTCACCTACGCCATCGGGCTCGCGCTGCACAAGACCCTCGGCTTCCGCATCGACCGCGACCACGAGCTCGAGGGGATCGACCTCACCCAGCACGCGGAGACCGCCTACGAGCTGCTCGGTCAGCGCGGTGTGCGCGCGATGAGCATGACGCGAGCCACCACCTCCACCTCAACCAGCACTGGCGATCGTCACGACACGTCCGCCGCCCAGACCGAAGGGGCTCACCCGTGAAGCTCGTCACCGCCATCATCAAGCCGTTCAAGATCGACGACGTCCGCACCGCCCTCGAGGCCTTCGACGTCGCCGGCATGACCGTGAGCGAGGCGAGCGGCTTCGGCCGACAGCGCGGCCACAGCGAGGTCTACCGCGGCGCGGAGTACACCGTCGACACCGTGCCCAAGGCACGCCTCGAGGTGCTCGTCGACGACGCCGAGGCCGAGGACGTGGTCGACATCATCGTCACCGCCGCGCGGACCGGCAAGATCGGCGACGGCAAGGTGTGGGTCGCCCCCATCGAGGACGTCGTCCGCGTGCGCACCGGGGAGCGCGGCTCCTACGCCTTGTGACACCGGGTGGGCGGCTGAACCGCGCCCCCACCGCCGCAGCGACACCCCGCCCGGAGGGCGTGCCGCGCCTGGCCCTGGTCAGGTGGCGTCGAGCTGGAGCCGCGCGAGCGCGCGCCTGCTGCTCGAGCGCGGCGCGCCCCCGGGGGGTGGCGCTTCACCGGCACACTGATCCGAACGCCTGCCCCGACCCCTTGAGGAGCCCGTCGGGGCCCGCGACCTGCTTCGCGAAAGGACTCCACCGATGGCGATCCCGCGTCCGACCTGCGGCGCTGCCGATGTCGGCGGCCTGGCCCGGGCCCGCACCGAGGCCGCCCAGCTGCGCTCCTTCACCCAGGAGGGTGCCGGGGCCCGGCGGCGTGACGCGATCACCGCGGTGACGGGGGAGTGGCTCACAGCGACCTGGCCGACCAGCGCCGCGCCCCGGGAGGGCGTCGCGCTGGCCGCGGTCGGGAGCCTCGCGCGGGGGGACAGCGGGCCCGGCTCGGACCTCGACCTCGTCCTCCTCCACGACGGTCGCCACAGCGCGGCCGCGATCGAGCGGATCGCCCAGGAGATCTGGTATCCGCTGTGGGACTCGGGGATCCGGCTCGACCACAGCGTGCGCACGCTCGCGGACTGTCGTGACGTCGCACGCGCCGATCTCGTCGCGGCAGTTGGCCTGCTCGACGTGCGGCTCGTCGCCGGCGACGCCGACCTCGTGGCCGGGGTCCGCTCGACCCTGGCGCACGACTGGCGGGCCGATGCGCGCCGTCGCCTGCCCGAGCTCCTCGAGGCGGTCCGTGAGCGCCACGACCGCCACGGCGAGCTCGCCCACCTGACCGAGCCCGACCTCAAGGAGGGGCGCGGCGGACTGCGCGACCTCACCGTGATCCGCGCCCTCGCCGCGTCGTGGCTCGCCGACCGGCCGCGCGGCCCGCTCGATGCGGCCTACGAGCGGCTGCTCGACGTCCGCGACGGCCTCCACCTCGCGACCGGCACGGGCCGGGAGAAGCTCGTGCGTCAGGAGCACGACGCTGTCGCCGCGCTGCTCGGCTACAGCGACGCCGACCTCATGCTTGCGCAGGTCTCCGAGGCGGGTCGCACCATCGCCCACGCCCTCGACGCGACGACCCGCCGCGCGAGCCAGGCCCAGCGTGCGCGCACCCTGCGCGTCGGGCCGCGCCGGCCGATGCTCACCCCGCTGGGGCACGGCATCTCCAGCCACGACGGCGAGATCGTGCTCGGCCCGCGGACCGACCCGGGCCAGGACCCGCTCCTGATCCTGCGCGTGGCGCGTGCCTCCGCCCGCGCGGCCCTGCCCATCGCCCCGACGACCCTGGACAACCTCGTCGAGACGGCGCCGCGCCTGTCCCGGCCGTGGCCGGCGGCGGCCCGCGACCTCTTCGGCGAGCTGCTCGCCGCCTCGCAAGGGCTCGCCGGGACGTGGGAGAGCCTCACGCTCGCCGGCGTCGTCGAGCAGTGGATCCCGCAGTGGGGCGCGGTGCGCAGCCGGCCCCAGCACCACCCGGTGCACCGCCACACGGTCGACCGGCACCAGATCCAGGTCGTCATCGAGGCGCGCCCCCTGCTCGCCGACGTGCGCCGACCCGACCTGCTCCTGCTCGCGTGCCTCCTGCACGACCTCGGCAAGGCGTACGCCGGCGACGACCACGCCCGGCTCGGCGCCGAGCCGGCCCGCGACGCCGCGCTCGGGCTCGGCTTCGATGCCGACGACGCGCAGCTCGTCGCTCTCCTCGTCCACCACCACCTCACGCTCGTCGAGCTCGCGACCCGCCGCGACCCGCAGGATCCGCGCACCGTCGACCTCCTGCTCGAGGCGGTCGACCGCGATCCCGACGTGCTCGACCTCCTGCGCGCGCTCACCGAGGCCGACGCCCGCGCCGCAGGTCCGGCCGCCTGGAGCACCTGGCGCGCCCGGCTTGTGGAGGACCTCACGGCTGCGGCTCGGCAGCGGTTGCTCGACGGCGACGCCATGGGCGCCACGCCCGGACCCGAGGACCCCGAAGAGGAGGGTGGTCCCCAGCTGTGTTCGCACGCGCAGGATGCGGCACGGGGGATCGGGGTGCAGGTGCGAGTCGAGGACCACGCGCAGGGCCAGCTCGTCGAGGTCGTCGCCCCCGACCGGGTCGGCCTCTTCGCCGACACCGCCGGCCTCCTCGCCGCGCACGGGCTCACGGTGCGCCGGGCCCAGCTGCACACGGTCGACGGCCTGGCGATCGACCGCTGGTATGTCGAGTCCTCGAACGGAGCGCAGGCGCAGGCCGACGTGCTCGAGCGCGCGATGCTCCGCCTCCAGGCCGGTGATCGGCGCGGACTCACGCCGGTGACCCGGCGCGGGCCGCGGGCCGCACCTGGGTCCGCAGCGGTCGGCCGACCCGCGCTGAGCCGCGCCCTCCTCGTGCCGAACGCCTCGGCCGACGCGACCGTCCTCGAACTGCGGACCCAGGACCGGGTCGGCCTTCTCCACGACATCGGCCGCTGCCTTGCAGATGCACAGATCAGTGTGCGAAGTGCGCACATCGCGACGTACGGCGGCCAGGCCGTCGACACCGTCTACCTCACCGAGCCCGACGGATCCCTCCTGGAGCCCGGCCGCGTCGCCCAGATCGTCGGGGCGCTCATCGATGTCGCGGATCAGACCTAAGGGGTGCTCGCCCCCTCCAGGAGGGGTGGTGGCGCGGTGGAGGAGCGCACGATGAGGTCGGTCGCGAGCTCCACGGGCGGGATGACGGCCCGCGGGTCTCGGATCCGGTCGACGGCGATACGCAACGCCATCGCGCCCATCTGGGCCAGCGGTTGGCGGACCGTCGTCAGTGGGGGAGATGCAGCCGGCGCGGCATAGCTGTCGTCGAAGCCGACGATCGACAGGTCGCGCGGCACGTCCAGGCCGAGTCGGCGCGCAACGTCGATGACTCCGAGGGCGACCGCGTCGCTCGCGGCGAAGACCGCCGTAGCGCGGTCCGGGCCGGTCAGGATCGGCACGGCGCTCGTGGCGTCCTGCTCGCCGAACGTCCCCGGAACGATGAGTTCGGGAGCGATGGTGATGCCGGCCCGAGCGAGCGCGCTGCGGTAGCCGGCGACACGCTCCGAGCCCGGGGTCGAGCCCGGAGGCGCGCCGACCATGGCGATCCGGCGGTGCCCGAGCTGGAGGAGATAGTCGGTCGCCTGGACGCCCCCGCGCCAGTTCGAGGCGCCGATGCTCATCGCCCCGGTCGGCGTCGGCGTCGCCGGATCGATGATCACCAGCGGGGTGTCGAGACGACGGCACGTCTCGACCTCGACCGGGCCGACCGGGGTCGTGATGAGGATGAAGGCCTGCGCGCCGAGGGAGTGGGCTCGGGTGAGCCAGGCGTCCGAGGGCGGCTCGCCGGTCGGCCAGCGCGACTGCCTCGGCAGCGATGGAGTCGTCGGTGACGCCGACGGAGCGATCGGCGACGCCTCGGAGCTGTCTCTGTCGCTCGAGTGGGTGCCGCGCCAGGTCGACACGACGGCTAGCGCTCCGAGCGCGGCCGCCTCGCTGACGAGGGCGTCGAGGATCGTGCCGGCGTAGTGGTTCGCGAGGGAGTCGAAGGTGACCCAAATCGTCGGAACTGCGGGTGCCGCTCGCGGCGACATGGTCCCCGGACCGACCCTCGGTGCCGTCGTGTAGCCGAGCTCCTGCGCGGCCTCGGCGACGCGGGCACGCGTCTGTGCCGCGACGTCCTCGCGTTGGTTGAGCGCCTTGGAGGCTGTGCCTTTGGAGACGCCGGCCAGTCGAGCGACGTCCGCCAATCGTGCCTTCGTCATTCCGACAGCCTAGGGCTGTTTCCGAAATGTTTCGATCTCGATGTGATCACGGGACCGAAAAGGCGACCCTTTGGCCCTTGTGGTGCCGTCGTGGGCGGGAGTGGCCTGCCGCTCAGCGAAACGCCTCGAAACGTTTCGGACCCCACAGAGAGGTGGATGAATCATGAAGCGAGCCCGGATCACGGTCGTGGCAGCGGCGGCGGCAGCCGCCCTGGCCCTCAGTGCGTGTGGCGGAGGCGCCAAGCCCAGCGGGCCGGCCGACGCATCCGGAGGCGGCGCTGCTCCTGCCGCCGGCAATGGCTTCTCGGCCTGGGCCCTGACCGGCGCGAGCGAGACGACGATGAAGAACTCCTTCGACCAGTGGACGTCGGCGCATTCGGAGCAGGCGGCCAAGGTGGAGTACTTCGCGAACGACTCCTACAAGGAGAAGATCCGCACCGCGGTGGGCTCCGGCAATGCCCGGACGCTCATCTGGAGCTGGTCCGGCGGCAAGCTCAAGGACTACGTGAAGAACAACAAGGCCGTCGACCTCACCGAATCGAAGAAGAAGCTGCAGGGCAATCTGGCTCTTCGCAGTTGACGGTGTAGTCGGGGGTGGGCGGCTGGTTCGTGGATAGACGTCGAAGTCTTCCAAGATGGAAGTTCCTACACTGCCCATCCCCCGGAAGACCTCGACTTGCACCACGCTACCTTCGCCGCGTCCGACCTGACCACGTTCTGCCGTCTCGACGAGCTCGGCCTCGAGGCCGTTGGGCAGCGTCTCGAGCCAGATCGGGCGGTGATCGAGTGCCGCGTCGTCGAGGACGACCCGTGGTGTCGGAAGTGCGGCGCCGAGGGCGCGCCACGGGACACGGTGACGCGCCCGCTGGCGCATGAACCGTTCGGGCACCGACCGACGACGCTGCTAATCCGGGTGCGCCGCTACCGGTGCGTGTCCTGCCGCCGCACCTGGCGGCAGGACACGTCGAAGGCGGCCGCGCCCCGGGCGAAGATCTCCCGCGGCGGGATCGGGTGGGCACTCACTGCGATCGTGGTCGACCACCTCACCGTCTCGCGCGCCGCCGCCGGTCTCGGGGTGTCGTGGCACACCGCGAACACCGCGATCCTCGCCGAAGGCAAGCGGCGCCTCATCGACGACCCGGCCCGGTTCGACGGGGTCACCACGATCGGCGTCGACGAGCACGTCTGGCGACACACCCGATTCGGCGACAAGTACGTCACCGTGATCATCGACCTCACGCCCGCCCGCGAGAAGACCGGCCCCGCGCGCTTGCTGGACATGATCGAAGGCCGCTCCAAGTCCGTCTTCAAGCAGTGGCTCGCGGGCCGCCCGAAGCAGTGGCGGGACGGGATCGAGGTGGTCGCGATGGACGGGTTCAGCGGGTTCAAGACCGCCGCCGCGGAAGAGCTCCCCGACGCGGTTCCGGTGATGGACCCATTCCATGTCGTCCGTCTCGCTGGCGACGCGCTGGATGCCTGCCGGCGCCGGGTCCAGCAGGACACCACCGGGCCCCGCGGGATGAAGGGCGACCCGCTCTACAAGGCCCGCCGCACCCTCCACACCGGCGCGAGCCTGCTCACCGACAAGCAGCGGGCACGCCTGGACGCGGTGTTCGCGAGCGAGGCGCATGTCGAGGTCGAGGCGACCTGGGGCATCTACCAGCGCATCGTCGCCGCCTACCGGGAACCCGACAAGAAGAAGGCCAGGCAGGCCATGCAGGCGGTGATCGCCACGATCACCACCGGGGTTCCCGCGGCGCTCGTGGAGATCCGCAAGCTCGGCCGCACCATGAGCAACGCGCCGCCGACATCCTCGCGTTCTTCGACCGGCCCGGCACCAGCAACGGCCCGACCGAGGCGATCAACGGCCGCCTCGAACACCTCCGCGGCTCCGCGCTCGGCTTCCGCAACCTCACCCACTACATCGCCAGGTCGCTGCTCGAAGCCGGAGGGTTCAGACCTCACCTACACCCTTGATTCCGATGAGCCCTATTACCTCATCGTGCAGCTGGGCCTCTACGACACCTTGTGGGCGATCATCCTGCCCTCGATCGGCTTCGCTATTCCGCTCACGGTGCTCATCCTCGTCAACTTCCTGCGCGATGTGCCGGGCGAGCTCTTCGAGTCGATGCGTCTCGACGGCGCCTCGGATTGGCGCATGCTGTGGGCGCTCGTCGTGCCGCTGAGCAAGCCCGCGATCATCACCGTGGCGATCTACGACGCCCTCAATGTGTGGAACGGCTTCCTCTTCCCCCTCGTGCTCACGCAGAGCTCGGACAAGCGGGTCCTGCCGCTGTCGCTGTGGGCGTTCCAGGGGTCGTTCACGGTCAACGTGCCGGCGATCCTCGCGGCCGTCGTCCTGTCGGTGCTGCTGATCCTCGCGGCCTACGCCGTCGGACGCCGTCAGCTCGTCGCCGGTCTCACCGCCGGCTTCTCCAAGTAGCCACCTCGCCACCCGCTCCAGTCAGCTTCGCCACCCGGTGCCGCGTGCCGGTCACCCCTCCGCGCCACCGCACTCGCCCGATAGGTCACACATCGTGAACCCGTGGAACGACCCTGCCCGCACGCCCGACGAGCGCGCCGACGCACTCCTGGCCGAGCTCACCCTCGAGGAGAAGGTCGGCCAGCTCGGTAGCTTCTGGCCGGTCGCACGCCAGGCCACCGAGATCTCAGGCGACGTCGCCCCGATGGAGAACGCACTCGGAGCCCAGCTCACCTGGGAGGAGGCGACGGAGAACGGCCTGGGCCACCTGACCCGCAACTACGGTGTCGAGCCCGTGGACGTGCCCGAGGCGCTGAGACGGCTACGCGATTACCAGGCCAAGGTCGTCGAGGCCTCCCGCTTCGGGATCCCGGCCTTGGTCCACGAGGAGTGCCTCACCGGCTTTACGACGCTCGGCGCGACGATGTACCCCGCGGCGATCGCTTGGGGCGCGACGTTCGACCCCGAGCTCGTCAAGGAGATGGCCTACGCGATCGGCTCCGACATGCACGCGGTCGGGGTGCACCAGGGCCTGTCGCCGCTGCTCGATGTCGTGCGGGACTACCGGGTGGGGTCGGGTCGAGGAGACGTGCGGCGAGGACCCGTACGTCGTCGGGACGCTCGGTACCGCCTACGTCCAGGGCCTCCAGGAGGCCGGTGTCATCGCGACGCTCAAACACTTCGCCGGATACTCGGCGAGCAAGGCGGGGCGCAATCACGCGCCGGTGCCGATGGGGCGGCGCGAGTTCGAGGACTTTCTGCTGCCCCCCTTCGAAATGGCGGTCCGGGTCGGCAAGACCGGCTCGGTGATGAACTCCTACAGCGACATCGACGGGATGCCCGCGGGCGCGTCGGTCGACCTGCTCACGACGACGCTGCGGGATCGGTGGGGCTTCGATGGGACCGTCGTCTCCGACTACTGGTCGGTGATCTTCCTGCAGATGATGCACAAGGTCGCCGCGACGCCGGCGCAGGCAGGGGCGCTCGCGCTCAGCGCCGGTCTCGACATCGAGCTGCCGAACACCGGTTGCTACCAGCACCTCGTCGAGGAGGTACGGTCCGGGCGGCTCGACGAGGCGCTCGTCGACCGCGCCGCGCGGCGGATTTTGCGCCAGAAGGTCGAGCTGGGGCTCCTCGATCCCGACTTCGACCCGGCGGTGCAGGGGCAGGATCGCGACCTGGACTCCGCGCCGAACCGCGCGATCGCCCTGAAAATGGCCGAGCAGTCGATCGTCCTCCTGCGTAACGACGGGCTCCTGCCCCTGGCTGCCGGGGACAAGGCGCCCGGTCAGATCGCGCTCATCGGGCCGTGCGGCGACGAGGCCCGCACGTTCATGGGCTGCTACAGCTACCCCAACCACGTGCTCAACAAGTACCCCGAGCTGGGCATGGGCATCGAGTCGGCGTCGTTCGCGGCCGCCCTCGCGCAGGAGTTCGCGCGCAGCGAGGTCGTCGTCGAGCAGGGAGTCCCGGTGCTGCAGCCGGATCGTTCGGGCTTCGATGCCGCGGTCCAGGCGGCTCATGACGCCGATGTCGCGGTGCTGGCTGTCGGTGACCTGGCCGGGCTCTTCGGCCTCGGCACGTCGGGGGAGGGGTGCGACTCGGTCGACCTCACGCTGCCCGGGCTGCAGGCGGAGCTCGTCGAGGCGGTCCTCGCCACCGGCACGCCGACGGTGCTCGTCGTCATCTCGGGTCGCCCGTACTCACTCGGCGGGTTCGCCGACCGGTGTGCCGCGGTGATCCAGGCCTTCATGCCGGGCGAAGAGGGCGGCGCGGCGCTGGCCGGCGTGCTCTCCGGACGGGTCAACCCCACCGGCAAGCTCCCGATCGGCCTCCCGGACCACCCGGGCGGCCAGCCCGGCACGTACCTCGCCGCGCCGCTCGCGTGGCACTCCGAGGGCGTCTCGAACCTCGATCCGCGGCCGCTCTTCCCCTTCGGCTTCGGCACGTCCTACACCTCCTTCTCCGTGAGCGACCTCCAGGTGTCCGAGCAGGAGATCCCGAGCGACGGAACCGTCGAGGTCAGTGCGACCGTGACGAACACCGGCGACCGCGAGGGCGCCGAGGTCGTCCAGCTCTACCTCGGTGATGTCGTCGCGCAGGTGGTGCGCCCGATCAAGCAGCTCGTCGGCTACGCCAAGGTGTGGCTCGCGCCGGGGGAGTCCCAGCGCGTCACCTTCGAGCTGCACGCCGACCGGACGTCGTTCACCGGCATCGACTACCGCCGCATCGTCGAGCCGGGGGAGTTCCGCCTCCTCGTCGGCACCTCGAGCGAGGACCTGCCGCTCGAGGGCACGGTGACGATCACCGGCGACGTGCGCGTCGTCCCCGAGGGACACGTCCTCACGACGCCCGTCCGGGTGGGCTGAGCGACGGATCACCCCCGCCTCGGCAGCACCGGGCTGCGTCCGTGCAGGCCGGACCGTCTGGTACGGATGCCGGCCCGACCCGACCTATCTGAAGATCCCGCAGTGAAATGGAGAGTGGCATGACCCGCACGCCCACCAAGGAAGACAAGTTCTCGTTCGGTCTGTGGACCGTCGGCTGGACCGGCACCGACCCCTTAGGCGTCGCGACACGCCCCGCGCTCGACCCGTGGGAGTACTCCGACAAGCTCGCAGAGCTCGGCGCGTGGGGCATCACGTTCCACGACAACGACGTCTTTCCCTTCGACGCCGACGCCGCGACCCGCGACCGGATCGTCGGCCACCTCAAGGACGCGACCGACAAGGCCGGTCTGACAATCGAGATGGTGACGACGAACACGTTCACCCACCCGCTCTTCAAGGACGGCGGGCTCACCTCAAACGACCGCGCGGTCCGCCGCTTCGGCCTGCGCAAGGTCCTCCACGCGGTCGACCTCGCCGCCGAGCTCGGCGCGACGACCTTCGTCATGTGGGGCGGTCGAGAGGGCAGCGAGTACGACGGCTCCAAGGACGTCTACGCCGCGTTCGAGCGCTACAAGGAGGGGCTCGACACCGTCGCCGGCTACATCAAGTCCAAGGGCTACGACCTGCGGATCGGCCTCGAGCCCAAGCCGAACGAGCCGCGCGGCGACATCTTCCTGCCGACCGCCGGGCACGCCCTCGCGCTCATCGCCGAGCTGGAACACGGCGACATCGTCGGCCTCAACCCCGAGACCGGCCACGAGCAGATGGCCAACCTCAACTACACGCACACGCTCGGGCAGGCGCTGTGGAGCGACAAGCTCTTCCACATCGACCTCAACGGTCAGCGCGGGCTGAAGTACGACCAGGACCTCGTCTTCGGTCACGGCGATCTCATCTCGGCGTTCTTCACCGTCGACCTGCTCGAGAACGGCTTCGTCGGCAACCCCGGCGCCCCGCGCTACACCGGCCCGCGCCACTTCGACTACAAGCCCTCGCGCACCGAGTACATGGACGGCGTCTGGGAGTCCGCCAGCGCGTGCATGGCGACCTACCTGATGCTCGCCGACAAGGCCCGCGCCTTCCGGGCCGACCCGCGCGTGCAGGACGCTCTGGCCTACGCC